>Ga0209581_1001348_pt1 | contig 29557 bp, 27 predicted proteins | sample Coa_R2_FD_187160 | JGI IMG/M metagenome (GOLD analysis project Ga0209581, IMG submission 187160) | Surface soil microbial communities from Centralia Pennsylvania, which are recovering from an underground coalmine fire - Coalmine... | ecosystem: Environmental > Terrestrial > Soil > Unclassified ...
TGATCACTTTCAGGTCGGCAATCTGCGCCAGGTAGCTCAGAATCTGATCCTGCACGCCATCGGCAAAGTATTCGTTTTGCTTTTCCTCACTCAGATTTTCGAACGGCAATACCGCAATCGATTTTGCGCTAACCACAGGCCTTGACTCGTTACGCACAGCCGTAGCCACAAGAGCAACCTCGCGCCCGGGACTGAGCACGAACTTGTCGAGCGCGAAATAACCAAGCGCCAGGACCAGCGCCACGATGATGATGCGGTCCATCCGTCGCCCCGTCTCCGCAGTGATCGATTGCCCACGCTCCACATCTTCCTCGCGCTTCAAGCCTTCGGGCGTTATTTCGAAAACCCAGCTGAACATCAGCGCGGGAACGAAACCGATCGCCAGCAAAACGACGATGCTGCGGGGAAGCCACTCGGGTGCTCCAAACATGGGCAACACGGTCCCGGCCACTTGCACCACCAGCCATGCGCCCACGAGATACAGCCCGGCCATGCGAATAACGTTGCGTCGCTTCAGTTCCCCGAAGAAACTCCGCGGACTCATCGGCTACCTTTTTCCCATACTCATCGATTCTGAACAAGAAAGAACAGGCGTGCCTCGCGAATACAGCTGGCGCCATGCCACACTGAGCGCATAGCTGATTTTTGGGGAGCGCGCGCCCTGGTCGCGCAGGTGCGAGACCTGGCGTCCTGCCGAAGGCCCTGGCACGGCATGGTCTCGGCATACGACGCCAAAGACTACCAACCGGAGCGAGCGCTCCCGGTTTCGCAGCGGTGCGCGGTCAGTAGTTCCTGGCTACGGCATCCCAGTTGACGACGTTCCACCAGGCTTTGATGTAATCGGCCCGTCGATTCTGATACTTCAGATAATAGGCGTGCTCCCAAACATCCAGCCCCAGGATCGGCTGCTGGCCGTCCATAAGCGGGCTGTCCTGGTTCGGCGTCGAGATGATCTCCAGTTTGCCGTCTTTATTTTTGATCAACCAAGCCCAGCCGCTGCCGAACCGGCCCACAGCGGCAGCCGCGAATTTTTCCTTGAACTGGTCAAAGCTGCCAAAGGCGGACTTGATGTCCTCGGCCAGTTTGCCTTTCGGCTCGCCGCCAGCCTTGGGTCCCATGATTTTCCAGAAGAAGGAATGATTGGCATGACCGCCGCCGTTGTTGCGCACCACGGTGCGAATCTCTTCGGGAACGGCTTTCAGGTCGCCGATCAATTCCTCGACGGATTTCTTCTCCAGGTCAGCTTTTCCCTGGATCGCCTTGTTGAGGTTGTCGATGTACGCCTGGTGATGCTTGGTGTGATGGATTTCCATCGTCCGCGCATCAATGTGCGGTTCCAATGCGTCGTAAGAATAGGGTAATTTTGGTAATTCGTAAGCCATAATACCTACTGTTAGATCGAATTGCGCGAAGCGACAGGTTTTATTTTTGTCGCGCACTGATCGAGCGGGCGAAACTTCGTTGCCGCAACGAGCAGGGAAACTGATCTATTCGCAGCGATAAAAGCCGGTTCGTGTATCGCGGCCGCTGCGATAATTAACATAAGTCGCCAGCGCCAGCAGCGGAAAATTCTGCCGATACATGTCGTACTTGAGGTAAAATGTGCGCGGGAAACCGGTGCCCGTAATTTCTTCTTCATCCCATGAACCATCCGATTTTTGGGAGCGAAGCAGGTAACGCAGCCCGCGCTGCACGCTCGGCCGATCGAGGTCGCCGCAGGCGCAAATGCCCATGATCGCCCAAGCCGTTTGCGACGCCGTGCTTGGACCGATGCCTTTGACGCCGGGATTATCGTACGTTTCGCAGGTTTCGCCCCAGCCGCCATCGGGATTCTGACAGCTTTCCAGCCAGTCGCGCCCGCGCAGGATCCAGGGCTGCGTCATGTCTTCGCCAATGGCGCGCAGGCCGCGCAAGACCTGCCATGTGCCGTAGATGTAATTGACTCCCCAGCGTCCGTACCAGGAGCCATCTTTGTCCTGAGTCTTGATCAGGTACTGGATCGCCTCACGCACCGGACGGCTGTTGGAATCGAAACCGATGTAACCAAGCATTTCCAGGGTGCGGGCCGTAAGGTCGCTGCAGGTCGGGTCGAGGATCGCGTTGTGATCCGCAAAGGGCATATCCTCCAGCCACGGCGTCGTCACGTCCTTGTCAAAGGCAGCCCAGCCGCCATCGCGGCATTGGAAACTGAGCTGCCAGCCAATGGCACGGCGAAAGAGTTCTTTGAGGGCGCCTTCGTCTCTGGGACGAACCAGGCGCAAGGCCATCAACACCATGGCCGTGTCGTCCGTGTCCGGGTAGTAAACGTTGTTATACTCGAACGCCCAGCCGCTGGCTTCCGGGTAGGGGTTGTTGACGGCCCAATCGCCGCGGATTCGCACCTCCTTGTTGAGGAGCCAGTGGGCCGCTTTTTGCAGCGCGGGGTGATCCGGCGCGATACCCGATTCCGCCAGGGAAATAACGGTGATGGCGGTATCCCACACCGGCGAAAGACAGGGTTGTATGCGGAAATCCTCGGGATCATCAACAAAAAGACCCGCGAAATCTTTCTCCGCTTTTTTATAGACGGGATGGGTTTTTGAATAGCCAAGGGTGCGCAGAGCGATCAAGGCATTAAGCATGGCCGGATAGACCGCAGCCAGCCCGTCGCTGCCCTCGCCGATTCGTTCCAGGATCCAGCGCTCCGCCTCCTCGAGGGCGCGTCGGCGCAACGGCTCAATTCGCAGCGGCTGCAGGAATTTCAAGGTGTCATCGAGCCGCAGAAAGAAATTGCGCCATGTCCAGAATTTTTCGCTGCGGGGCAGGCGCAGGTCGCTTTGTTCGGCGCCCAGGGGATACAACTCGTGGAGTTGCTTTTCTCCGGGAAGCACGCGCGTGGGTTTGAAATGATTGATGATGGCCAGGGGCACGAGCATCGCCCGGCTCCACGACGACATCTTGTAAATGTGAAACGGCGCCCACCTGGGCAGGAGCACCATCTCCACCGGAATGGCCGGCAGATATTTCCATGGAAACTGGCCGAGCAACGCCAGGTAAAGCTTGCTGAACGTGTTCATCTGCGGTATGCCCCCAAGGCGCATGATGGTAGCCCGCGCCTCACGCATGAATGGGGCGTCCACCGAATAGCCGGCCAGCTTCAGCGCAAAATAGGCTTTGACGGAAGCGTTGATCTCGCTGGGGCCGCCGTGGTAAATGTTCCAGCCGCCATCTGGCTGTTGGCGTTTGAGAATGTGGCGCACGCAGCGCTTTTGCAATTCGGCGTCCACTTCGCCGCACCAGTGCATAAAGACCACGTAATCGGAGCAGAGCGTGCTATCCACGAGCAATTCGCCGCACCAGTGCCCATCTGGCTTTTGTTGACGCAACAGGTTTTCCTGCGCCCGCGCGATGGCCTGAACGATCTCCCTGTCTGTGGCGGAGTAGGACTCGGACGCTTCAGCGGGCGCGCTGGGCAGGGCGATCAGCTCTTGGGGCGAATTTTTCATGCGCTGATTTCACGAAGCTTGAGCGGCGGCCTCGGCGCGCTTTGCGGTAAGGTGTCCATTGCCGCTGCTGACTCCATTGAACACAATAGTCTCGCTGCCGCGGCCGGTCGGTCTCGGTCTCGGCCCGAAATTGAATTTAATGGTCTTCCAGGTATCGCCGCGCCGGGCCTGCAACCCAAGCGTGGCAGTCGGTTCATAGCCGCAGTGCACCATGCAGTTTTCGCAGCGCGGATCGCGCGCGACGCCATTCACAACTCCGTAGCGTTCCCAATCGGTCTTCTGCAGCAACTCGGCATAACTGGAGTAATGGCCGTCGGTCATCAGGTAGCAAGGCCCCTTCCAGCCGCGAATGTTGCGGGTGGGAATGGCCCATGCCGAGCAGGTCAAATCCCGTTTGCCTGCCAGAAACTCGAAGTAAACCGGCGTCCCGAAAAACGGATATCGCTTCATCCATTTGTCGATGTCCTTGAATTTTTCGGTGGTCATCTTGCGAGTAAGAAAGAAATCTTCCGGGCGCAGATTTAACCGTTTGATCATGTCTTTCTTGGCGGCGTCGTAATCGTATCCGGGCGTAATGGTGTGGCCGTCCACGCCCAGATCGGCCAGATAATCGAACATCTGTTCGATCTCCCGCATGTCGGTTTCCTTGTAAACGGTGGTGTTGGTGGCCACCTGGTAGCCGAGAATTTTTGCCATTTTGATGGCCAAAATGCATTCCTTGAACACGCCTTCGCGCTCCACGATGAGATCATGGATGCGTTCCAGCCCGTCGAGATGCACGTTCCAATACAGCCATTTGTGAGGCGCGATGGTTGGTTTGGCAGGGTCTTTTGGACCCTTGCGAACTTCCGCCGCCTCTTTTTCACTCAGCAAGCCTGCCTTGATCAGTTTGTCGATCTTTTGATTGACAAAGTCGGGCCTGCTCTGGATTTGCGAGGCCATCCAGTCGCGCATTTTTTTGCGCATGAACATGGCGTTTGTGCAGATGTAAACGATCCGCCCCTGTTCGAGCAATCCCTTTACCAGCGCCTCGATGTGGGGATAAATGAGCGGCTCGCCACCGCAGATGGAAACCATTGGCGCGTTGCACTCGTTGGCCGCTGCCAGACAATCTTCCAGACTCATCATATCCTTGAGCGAAGTGGAATATTCGCGGATTCGTCCGCAGCCGGTGCAGGTGAGGTTGCAGGTATGCAGCGGCTCGAGCTGCAGCACAGTGGCAAACTTTTTGGTGCCACGCAGCTTGTGCCCGATGATGTAAGCGGCGATTTTCGCAGTAAGCGCCAGCGGAAATCTCATTGGAGCGAGGATAGTAACAAGAGGCCGCGCGGTGTCAATCTTCCGCCTTGGGGTGCTAATTTGATTCGGCCGAAAGCAAAGCTTTGGATTTGCCCCACCGCATTTGGAAATCGCGACGGAAAGGCAAAATAAAGGCGCGACTGCGAACAGTTTCTGTGGTTTAATGTTGCGTCAGGCTTTAATCACGATCGATAAACCGGAGCCACGAAATATGAAAAGAATCATCTTAGCAGCGTTTGCCACAGGCCTTATTGGCTGCGCCCAGCAGCCTGCCCCTTCGCCCGGTCCAGCGGTCACTGGCGGTTACCCATACGACCGTTACGCCCGCAGCGCGGAAGCGTGGGGCTACGCGAATCCAGTTTACCGGAACTGGACGACCGAACAGCTGCAAAAGCGTCGTCTGGAGCTTTACGCTCAGGTTCCCTTCACCCGGACGCGTAATGAAGTGCCCGCGTACATCTACAGCGGGATGCCGCTGCCACAGCAGGAAGAGATTAAAGCCATCGAGGTGGAGTTGAATCGGCGATATAAGGCCGGCGACAAGAGCGCGGAACTGAAGGAATTCTGGCCTTCATCGCGCAGGCACATCGCCAGCGGTCCGCGTGTGGAAACGCTGTTTTAAACTTCACTGAGTCGTTTTAAGCTGCGCGAAGTCGCGCGGGCTCAGGCGCCCTGCCAGCCGCGCCGGATCAAACTAACGGCGAAGGCAGCGAGCAGGAGCGCCACGATTTTTGACACACCTCGCAGCCCCTGCCTGCCCATCCAGTGCGCCACGTGGTCTGCGTTCCAAAAGGCGACTGCCACAAGGGTGAGATTGATCAGCAGAGAGACCAGCGTAAAACCCAGTCCCACGGTATCCACGAGCAGCAGCAGCGCGGTCAACAGCGCCGGGCCGGCGATCAGAGGCATCCCCAGCGGCACAACTCCGAAATCGTCGCTGGCTCCACCATCGGCTGGCGCAAGGTTAAGCAATTCCCGGCCCGCAAGGCCGAGTAGAATCAGCCCCCCGGCGACCTGGAAATCCGCCACCGTGATGCTCAGGGCAACAAAAATCAGTTTGCCGAGAAACACAAAACCCACAGCCACACAAAGCGCGGTGAAAATCGCAACCAGAGCCTGATGATGCCGCTGTTGCCGCGACGCGTTTCCGGCAAGACCCATAAACACCGCCACCAGACCGATTGGATCGATGGCCACAAAGATGGGAATGAAAGCGACAAAAAATTTGTGAGTCATCGAGGCGAGATTCTTTCAAAAGGCGGGCAGCTGCGCAAACCTCCGCGCGTCCGCGACCGCCGCAACCTGAAAGAGAATTGGATACGGCGCATCAAATTTTCTTCGCCTATCTGGAAACCTGTGTAAGGCTTTGGCCCGTCTCGATGCTCTAGAACCGATGTGCCGCGCAAAATTTCTGCTCGTTCAATTCTTCATTCTCCTTGCCGGCTCGGCGCTCCGCGCGGCTGACGTTCAAACGCTGGATGACTTTCGGGCTGCTGCTGAGAAAGCCAATGCCGTGCTGACTATACTGGACGGGAACGAAAGCCAGAGGCAAACAAGCCGGCATGAGATTGCGTCGCGAGATTTATGAGCCCGGCGACTCGCGCGACGTTAACCTCTCCATTGAGAAATTTCTCAGCCGCAAACAATCGATCCAACCGTTCCTGAAAAAGATCGGCGTCACGCAGCGAACGAAAAAAGACGCCCCTGGCCGCGGTTGAAAGCGAGCGCGCCATAAATTTAGTCTGTCCTGTGACGCATCGAGGCGCTCCCCTTTCGCCAAGGCAGAACCGGCCGCGTGGGTTTGACACCGGCCGCGCCGGCACGCGCGCGTCTCTTGCGAAAACGATGCGCTGTTGCGCCGCCGCCATTCTGGCCGGCGCCGCTCCGCTGCTGGGAGCTGATGAACTGGCGTTGCGCCTGCAACCGGCGTTAGACGCTATAACCCCCGATGGGATGCTCGCTCACATCAAAGTGCTCGCCTCGGACCAATTCGAAGGACGCGCCCCCGGCACAAAAGGCGAGGAACTCTCGGTGAAATATATCGCCGATCAGTTTAAACAGATTGGGCTGAAGCCCGGCAATCCCAACGGCACATATACGCAGGAAGTTCCTCTGGCCGGGATTAAAAGCGATCCCAAAATGTCGTTCGCCGTCGGCGACAAGGTGATTGAACTTAAATATCCGGATGATTTCGTCGCTTCTTCTGCGCGACTGCAACCGGAAATCCAAATCGACAATTCGGACCTCATCTTTGTGGGCTACGGTGTCGTCGCGCCGGAATATGGCTGGGACGATTACAAAGGCGTGGACGTGCGAGGCAAAACCTTGCTGATGCTCATCGGCGATCCGCCCGTTCCCGATCCGAAGGACCCGTCAAAACTCGACGCCAAAATGTTCAAAGGCAAAGCAATGACTTATTACGGTCGCTGGACTTACAAATACGAAATCGCTGCGCAGAAAGGCGCCGCGGCTGCCATCATCATCCATGAGACCGGCCCCGCCGGTTACCCCTATTCCGTCGTGAAAACCAGCTGGGCGAAGGAAAACTACGAGCTCGATGCGCCGAATAAAAACCGCGACGCCGTGGAGGCGCGCGCCTGGATCGCGCTGGACGCGGCGAGAAAATTATTTGCGGATTGTGGCAAAAATTTTGATGCGCTCAAAAAGGCCGCAGCCACAAAGCAGTTTCATCCTGTTCCGCTGCCTGCCACCGCATACCTCGATATCAAACAACAAATTCGCTCGTTCAAATCGCAAAACGTCATCGGCAGACTGGACGGGGCCGACTCCCGCTTGCGGGATGAATACGTTATCTACACCGCCCACTGGGATCATCTCGGGCGCGACCCGAATCTGCAAGGCGACCAGATTTTCAACGGCGCCATCGACAACGCTTCGGGCGTCGCAACGCTCATCGAGCTGGCGACCGCGTTTACAAAATTAAATCCGCCACCAAAACGCTCCGTCTTATTCATGGCCACAACCGCAGAGGAAGCAGGGTTGCTTGGCGCGAAATTTTACGTGGAACATCCTCTGTATCCGCTGGCGAAAACGCTGGCCGACATCAATATCGACACGGTCAATCCCTGGGGGAAAACGCGCGATATCGAGGACCTGAGCGACAACAACTCCACGCTTGACGACCTGCTGGCCGCCGCCGCCAAACGCAACGGACGCGTCATGACGCCCAACAGCGAACCGGAGAAAGGGAGTTTTTATCGAGCCGACCATTTCGAGTTCTGCAAGCGCGGCGTCCCTTCGCTTTACACGCGGGGCGGGATCGACTTCGTCGGCAAGCCGGCGGAGTTCGGTCGGCAAAAGAGAAACGATTATACAACGCGTCATTATCACCAGGTCTCCGACGAAGTCGATCCCAACTGGGATCTCTCCGGCGCGGTGCAGGACGCTCAACTGCTCTTCGAGGTTGGCTACGAGGTGGCCAATGGCGACAGGTTTCCCGAATGGAAACCGGATAGTGAATTCAAAACCAAACGAGACGCCACGATGAAGCAATAAGCGGGTTGCGCTTCCACCCACTTGCACAGCAGCTGATCAAATGTTTGAATCAAACAGGCGAAGCTGAAAATCCGAATGGGCTCACTCAAGAAAAGACGAAAAGCAAAAATCGCAAAGCATAAGCGCCGCAAGCGCATGAAAGCGCACCGGCACAAGAAACGTCTCCGCTACAAGGTCTGAGCTTCGCACCTGGCGAAGCCGTCGGCCTCGGGGCCGGGAGCGGCGCTGGAACGGGACTTTTGCCATCGCAACAAAACGCGCGGGCACGCGCTTAGGCGGCGATCCCTTTTTACGCCCGACAGAGCGTTCCCCCGGTTTGCAGGACGTGCCGGCGAAAGTTACAATTCTGCAAGAGGATGAGGACCACAAAAAAGTGGGTAGCGTTCGCCTGCTGGAGCGTGATTTTGGCGCTTGTCTTTTTCGACGCGACGAATGCGTCAGGCCATCGAGCGCCCAAAAATTCCTCTCCAAAAGTCTCCGTCCGGAAACCCAGACAGACGAGCGGACGCGATGATTCTGTCAGCCCCAAACCCGCTTCCGACCTTGCGCTGCGGGCCGAGGGTCTGCACAAGGCCGACGCTCTGGCGCATTTTGTAGAGGGCGTGGCCTGCGAAGAGAACGGCGAGATGGAGCGCGCCCTGGAGGCGTATCGCAAGGTGCTCAATGTCGATCCCGGTTATTCGCAACTGGCTTCCCGTGTAGCCGAATTATTGATCCAGCAGGATGATTTTCCGCAGGCCATCGACGTACTCAAGGACGCAATCAAAGCGAATCCCGGCGATGCCGGGCCATATCAACAGCTGGCGAGCATCTACGCAAAATATCTCAAAAAAACAGATCAAGCCCTCGAATACGCCAACCGGGCCATCGCCTTGAATCCAACCGACGCCGAAAGTTATCAGAGGCTGGTGGAAATCGAAGTCGCCGCCGGCCAGCCAAAGAAGGCGCTGGACGTTTTGGACCGTGCCGCGAAAGTTCGGAGCGACAATCCCGCCTTCTGGTTGCGGCTGGGGAAATTGTATGTGGCGTTGCTTTTCAAGGGCGATTCCCAGCCGAAACCGGATGAAATCAAAAAAGTCAACGAGCTTTTCAAGAAAGCAGCCGACCGCGCAACAAACGATGCCGCCATCCTCAAGGAAATCGCCGATTATTTTGCCGCTTCCCAGCAACTAAAAGAAGCCATCCCTCTTTACCTCCGGGTTCTCGAGCTGGAGCCCGACGACGCCAACGCCCGGGAGAAGCTGGCCACCGGTTTCATTCTCACGAATCAGCGCGGCAAAGCCATAGAGATGCTCGAACAAATTATCAAAGAGCACCCGGAAAAGTACCAGCCTTACGATTTGCTCGCTCAGGTGCTGGATGACGAAGCGCGAGCGCTTCAGCGGGAAAACCGGCTGGAGGAAGCGAAGGCGAAGTTCGCCAAGGTTGCTGCGAACTACGAGCAATGTCTGCTCATCAATCCAAATCATCCCGCCGCCTATCTACATCTTGCCGAGCTCCTGCTGGGGCCGTTAAAGGACCCGGATCGCGCGGTGAAATTACTCACCGAAGCCCGACGCCGGTTTGCGGGCGCTCCGGAGATTGTCTATTACCTGGCCATTGCCCAACGCGAAGCTAAACAAAGCCAGCAAGCGGTGGCCACCTTCGAGGAAGCGCTGCGCGAAGCGCAACTGGACGAAGATAACGACGTGCTCAACGCCCGTTTCTATTTTAACTACGGCGCAGCGGCGGAACAGGCCGGCCTGTACGAGAAGGCCGCCGAGTTGCTGCGCAAATCCATCGCTCTCGACCCGGCAAACTCAGCGGAGGCGTGCAACTACATCGGTTACATGTGGGCCGAACATAATATGCACCTGGACGAGGCCGAAGCCATGGTGCAGCGCGCTCTGGAATTGGATCCCAACAACGGCTCCTATCTCGATAGCCTTGGCTGGGTGCAATTCCGAAAGGGCCATTTCGAACAGGCCCTGACCAGCCTGCTTCGAGCCGCAAAAAATCTGGAGCGCGACGATCCAGTCGTGTTTGAACACATCGGCGACGTTTATTTGAAATTGAATCGCCTGCCCGAGGCGGTGCAATACTGGCAAAAGGCGCTCGCCTTGGATCCGAAAAACAAAATTCTTGCGGATAAAATCCACAGAACAAAAATACCCGGAAGCAAGGGCTCGCCCGCGCCGATCAATCAGACCTGACGCGCCAGTGACCATTGTACGCAACGACGGCGTCTCGCTTGAGCGAACGGGGGAACCCGCGCTGCCGGCTGGCGCGTCATGAGACTGGATAAGATGACCCTTTATCCCACGGCCTGGCAGCGCAAGGTGATGTGGGCGGCGCTGACTGCCTTTTTCATTGTTTTGTTAATCCTCATCCTGGGTTCGGTCATCTGGGTGAGCGCCAATATCATCAGTTTTCTTCAGCCCATTCTCATCCCGGTCGCCATCGCCGTCATTCTCTCTTATTTGCTCGATCCGCTGGTTGCCCGGATGTCGCGCGGCGCCCTCAGCCGCGCCAAAGCGGTGGCCCTGCTGTTCGCCATTGCTTTTTTTGCGCTGGGAGGTTTGGCCGCCTGGCTGGTCCCAACCGTCTCGATCCAAAGCTCGAATTTTGCAAAGCAAATCCCCGCCTACACCGAACGCGCCCGTGATTATATCGTGGATTTGATTTTTCGCTTTGACCAGGCGTTTGGGCTGCTGGGAGGCGTGCGCGGAAAATCCCCGTCCAAAAGCTTTACCGACTGGCTCATTGGAACGCCGACCTCACCCGCTCCTCACGCTCAATCGTCCGTCCCCGCCGCGGCGCGCGCCGGGAGCACGCCCTCGCCAGAAACAATCGCGCCAAGCCCGCCCAGGCTGACGACGGCCGAGCGTCAGCGTATTCAGGCCTGGGTGGAAAGGCAGATGCCCAACCTGCAACAAGCGCTTCCAACTCTCACAGACAGGTTGTGGACCCTGCTTAAGAAAAGCATCGGCGGATTTCTCGGGGTCACAGGTTTCCTGCTTAGTCTCATCCTGGTGCCGATCTATCTGTTTTTCCTGCTCACGGAGAAACCGCGCATCGAAAAACGATGGAAAGAATATCTCCCGCTGCGGGCTTCTCCATTTCGAGATGAAGTCGCCGACGCGCTATCGGAAATTAACCGTTACGTCACGGCATATTTTCGAGGGCAACTTCTGGTTTGCCTCGTGGACGGATTATTGATCGGAACTGCGCTGACCCTTTTTGGGCTGAACTTTGCGCCATTGATCGGCGTGCTGGTGGTTATTTTGACCATGGTTCCCTACATCGGGATCATCATCTGCTGGGTGCCGGCCGTGCTTATCGCCGCTTTTCAATGGGGCGACTGGACGCATCCGCTGATTGTGACCGGCATTTTCATTCTCATACAAAATTTGGAAGGAATGCTTTACGCTCCCAGGATCGTGGGAAAATACGTGGGCCTGCATCCGATGACTGTGATCGTGTCGATTTTTGTGTGGGGATTGATCATCGGCGGGATCATCGGCCCGCTTTTGGCCGTACCACTTACCGCGACGCTCAAGGTCTTGCTGGAAAGATACGTCTGGAGGCGGCACACCGATGTGGCGCCGCTGGAAACGGCCCCGCCCGTTGAAGAAACCCGGATAACCGCCGCTACGCATTCCTGACACAAATAACTGGGAGCAACGCGAAGACCTGCCGTCTCGCGAAATAGCAAGGGAAAACATGGAGCGACCAATCGAGCGCGCCACGAAAAGCGGAATCCAATCCTTCCTGCGCGGCGCGAAATCTGTTTTCGTTAAACTGGCCTGGCCAGCTCGGCTTGCTGTTGCGGCTGTGGCCGCGGCAGGCCTTCTATTGGTCGGCCTGCTCCTGTTCAGTTACGGTTCCACGTTGTGTCAGCAGTGGGTTCAGGCCCGTTTGCTGGCTCGCGCAAATGCCATGCTGCAGGAAGGCAGGTTTGGCGAAGCCTCGCAAATCGGTCGGGAAATTTGGGCGCGTCATCCCGGTTCTTTGCCCGCTCTCTACGTTTTGGCTGATGCGGCAGAAAAACAAAACCGGGAAGAAGCCGTGGCGTGGCGTGGAGAAATTGCGCGCCGGCTTCCAAAAAATCCAGACAGCCAGCTCAACCTTGCCTCGGCTGCGCTGCGTTTTGGGAAGCTTGACGTTGCGCGCCAGGCGTTGGAACGCGTCGCGCCCTCCGATCGCGACAGCGCAGCTTTTCACGTGGTGGCCGGCTGGCTCGCTCATGCCCAGGGCAATCTTTCCGAGCAGGAAGAACAATTCGCCGCCGCTGTCCGCAAGGAGCCGCAGAACGATCTTTACCAGTTCAACCTTGCCGCGCTGCAAATTCACTCCAGTGACGCGACAAAAAGCGCGCAGGCGCGAGCAACCCTGGAGCGACTCAGCAAGGTGGCGCCGCACCGCGCCGGCGCGCTCCGAGCCCTGCTCAACGACGCCGTGGCGCGCAATCATTTCGCCGATGCCGCCAACTTCGCGCAACAGCTTCAGATGTCGCCCGAAGTAACGTTCAACGATTACCTTCTCTGCCTCAATCTTTATCGGAAACTCGACTCAAAAGAGTTTCGTCTCCTTCTGGAACGAGTAAAACGATTCGCGGCTCGCAATTCGTCCGAGCTCGCGGCGCTGATCAACTGGATGAACCAGAACCAGCTGGCTAGCGACGCCGTGAAATGGATTGAAAACCTGTCGGCAAGACAATTGGATCGGCCGCCGGTAGCCGTCGCCGTGGCAGACGCCTACGCCAACGCCAGAGAGTGGTCGGCATTGAAACGCTGGACAAAAAGGCCCGACTGGGGCGACGCCGAATACCTGCGCCTGGCCTATCGCGCCATCGCGATCTTTCGCTCCAGCGGCAGCAGCGGCGACGACAGCGAGTTCGATACGATCTGGCAGGCAGCGGAGCGAGCAACCGGCGCTGAAGCCGAGCGCCAGCGTGATCTGGCGCGCCTGGCATCGAAATGGCGCCTGCAAAAGCAATCCGAACAATCGTGGCTTCGCGTTGCCCAAAACCCGGCGATGCGTCGCGAAGCGCTCGATGCGCTGCGTCTTCTGTACCGTCGGCAGGGCGATCTGGAAAACCTCTACGGCGCGCTGCAGCAGCTCCACGAATGCTCTCCGGATGAGGCGCCCATCGCCGCCGACCTCGCGCGGCTTGGTCTGCACCTGGGCAAGGATCCCACCCAGATGTTCGAATTGGCAAAGGCGGCTTACGATCGCGCCCCCAATGACGCCAATTGCGCCCTCACGTATGCCTTCGTTCTCGACCGCCTCGGGCGAAACGAGGAAGCCTTGAATATCCTCAAAACGTTGGCCGCCGATCAACTCTTCGACCCACACGCCGCCGTTTATGCCGCGGTGATTTCGCTCGACGCCAGCCAGGCGGACGCCGCGCGCGACTTCCTCGTGGCCACAGACGAGGAAAAGGTTTTTGAAGAAGAAAAAGAGCTTCTTCGCGAAGCAAGGACGAAGCTCTCCAGCGTTCTTGCTGCCCCTGCTCCACTGGTCTCATCGTCACCCGCCGGGCCGCGCCCTTCGCCAGCCGCCTCTCCCCGATAAGGAGAGAGGGCGTCATCTGTTGCAACAGTCAAAACCGCGGTTGCGACATCCTCTTTGCCGCCACCACGCGCCATGCTTCCACGTCAGCCCGGCTTTGCGTCGGCGCAACACATCGCACCGCTTTGAGCGAATCGAAGATCACCGTGGAAAACGGCAGCTCCATACTGCGCGCGTGGAGAAGCCGCGTCGAGAGCGGCGCTTTTTTATAAAGCAGACTCAAATGCGGTTTGAGCTCGTATCGGAAAGGATCTCCCGCAGCGCTGCGAATGATCTCATTGAGGCGGCTCAATTTTTTGCTGAGCTCGAATTGCACAAAGAGCGTCTTGGTGAATTCTCCAGAGTGCTTGATCGCCAGCGCATTGAGCCGAACTCGTTCACAAGTGCGGGCGGCTGCCGAGAGCGCTCTTTCGGCGACGTCGGCGCAAGAGGCGCCCACGTGGAGCGTCAGGTGCGGTTCAAACAGAGGCGCGTCATGCCGGCAGGCGAGGTCGCAGATTAGCCGACGAAAATAGCGGTGCGCTGGTTCGGCCGGAATAAGCCAGTAAGCGATTGCGATTCGCCTGCGCATAGCCACGGCGTGTTTCTTAAGTCCACTTCTGCAACTCGATAATGTTCCCTTCGGGATCGCGGGCGTAAACGACGCGCAACACGCCAACCCCGTCCACCTGAGTTGTGGCGACCCCGCCAACGGCGCCACCTCCGGCGGAAATTACCGCCCGCAGCGCCGCCTCCACATCGTCCACCGCGAATGCGATGTGCGCAAAGCCGCGCTGGTTGGCGACTGGCAGATCCCCGCCGCCCACAACCTCGTGATAACTGAAAATCTCCAGCGTGGGACCATCCTCGCCGCAGCCCGGCAGACGCAAATGAACGCCGCGCAACGCCGCATGAGGCACTGCACTCACCCTGTCCAGCCATGCGCCCGACAAATCCCGTTCCGGTCCCTGCGGTTCGCATCCAAACACGTCGCGATAGAATCGGGCCAGCCGTTTCCAGTCTCGGGCGATCAAATTGGTGTGAACGTATTTGGCGCGAATTGGCATTGCTTTGCTCTTCAGTAAATTTTGTCCGATCCTTAACACGTATGCCAACCAATGTTCTGGGAACAGAATTGAAATGCTGCTGTCGCAACCCGCTCACAGGATTTTACCGCGACGGTTACTGCCGCACCGGGCCGGAAGACATCGGACAGCACACGGTCTGTGTGAAAGTGACGCAGGAGTTTCTGGATTTCTCCGTGCTGGATGGCAACGATCTGGTAACGCCGCGCCCGGAGTGGAATTTTCCAGGGTTAAAACCGGGCGACAAATGGTGCGTGTGCGTGACGCGCTGGAAAAAGGCGCTGGATCACAATCGCGCAGCCCCGGTGGACTTGGAAGCCACGCACGCCTCCGCGCTGGAGTTTGTGACGTTGGAAGAACTCATGGCGCACGCGCTGAAGTAACCGGCCAGGCGCATGTTTTAAGGCCGGTTGAATTGCGATTCGTTTGCCGCCACCCTACCGGGACGTGAACCTGCCCTTCAGCCTTTTCATGGCGCTTCGGTACCTGAAACCCAAGCGCACGTTTCTGTCGATTATCACCCTCATTTCCGTGCTGGGCGTGATGCTGGGCGTCACGGTGCTGATCCTGGTCATCTCCGTGATGACCGGATTCGACCGCGAGCTGCGCCAGAAAGTGATCGATTTCGACGCGCACATCCTCGTTAGCAGCGAAGATATTTTGCGCGACTGGCGCGCCCTGAAGCAAAAGATCGACCGCGTCCCGGGCGTCGTAGCCACCGCTCCATACGTCCAGGGACCAGTGATTGTGGAATTTCAAAACCGGCGCCTGGCGCCATTGATTCGCGGAATCGATCCCGGCGCCGAAGAAAGAGTGATCCCGCTGCGGAAATTCATCACCTACGGCAAACTCGATCTGGAGGGCGATTCCGCCGTGCTAGGCATCGAACTGGCGCAAAAACTCGGCGTCACCGTGGGGGATAAGGTGACGATCTATTCTCCGGGCAACGTGGGCCAGATTTTGGAAAGCATCAAAAAACTGGAATCCGCCAAAGGCGACGAAGAAAAAAAAGCGATCGACCAGTTGCGCGATGTGATTCTCCCAAAGGAACTGACCGTCACCGGCATCTTCCAGACCGGGCACTACCTGCACGACTCGGAGTTTCTTCTGGTGCCGGTTTACATTGGGCAGGAGCTATACGGTCTGGGAGACGCGTTGCACGGGATCACGGTGAAGACTGATAACCCTTACGGCGCCGAGCGCGTAAAACGGGAGATCGAAAAATTCCTCACGCCGCCCGAGTACGCGCAGACGTGGATCGACATGAACCGCCAATATTTCGAGGCGGTTCGGCTCGAGCGCACGGTCATGTTTTTTCTGCTCTTTTTCATCGTGGTGGTGGCGGCATTTGGAATCATGAGCACGCTGATCACTGTGACGGTGCAAAAACGGCGCGAGATCGGAATCATGAAAGCGCTCGGCGCCAACCTTGCCCAGATCATCTGGGTCTTCCTTGGCCAGGGAACAATCGTCGGCCTTTTCGGTACGCTCACCGGCCTGGGGCTGGGGATGACGCTGATCCGTTACCGCAACGAATTCAGTCACTGGCTGGCATCCACCTTCCACATCGAAGTATTCCCGCGGGAAGTTTATCAATTTTCATCCATCCCCGCGGAAGTGATCCCGCGCGACGTGTCGATCATCTGCATCAGCGCGTTTCTGATCTGTTCTTTCGCCGCGCTGATCCCCGCCTACTTCGCCGCGCGTCTCGATCCGGTGAAAGCGCTGCGCTACGAGTGATCGCGCCTCTGCCCGGCGCTCGCCATCGACTCCGCAAACGCGCTCAGCGCGCGAAGCGCGTACTGATAACCATCTGGCCACTCGCTCTGGCGCGGCCCGGCGACATTCAGCGTGCCGATCTTGTTTGCGCGAACAAAGTCACAAATCCGCCGCGCCGCTGTGTCGGCTGAAACTTGCGAAGCGTCAATCAACTGATACGGCCGCCGCTGCTCCACGCAGAACCGCACTGTTTGCTCCGTCCCGCCTCCGAGTTTCCCGGGGTGAATGATCACTGTGCCGTCAGAATCCTTGACGTTTTGCAAGGTGCGCTCCGTAAAGCCGCCGGCCGCCAGTTCCTGCACCGGATAACAATCTGGAATTCTGCCCAATTCGTCCAAGCGCCCCGCCGGACACCAGCCGCCGCATTCAATCCCGTGCCGCAGCGCAACGTCGAGCGCTGCGCGATCAACGCCGGTTTGTCCGCCAGAGATGATTCTCACATGCCGAATCGCTCAGTCGCCAGTGGAAACAATGTCCGCGCGCCGATTCTCATTCTTCGCCGTCGAAATAATCTGTTTCTTTCCCTTTAATGATCACGCAATCCGCCGCAGACGATCGGTTGACCTTCCATTTGCCGCTGTCGGGATAATAACACGATTCGCCGATCGGGTTGTCCGCAATCACATAGTAGGTCAGATCCTGGTCTCCGGTGTTGATCAGCTGATGCGGTTCGTCAGGACCGAAGATGAACGCATCCCCGGCTGCGACTGCGGTGGCGCCATCTTTGTGGCGAACATTCCCTTCACCAGAAATGATCAAGTAAAGCTCCCATTGCGCGGAATGCGCGTGATACGGGAAATTGCATTTCCCCGGCGGCACCCGGTTCCATTCCAGATCGAACGGATGGCGCCGAGATAAGTCAAGCGAAGCCGGCTCGCGCCCGAGCGCAATGGAAATTCCCTTGAAGCCGACCGCGTATTTTCCACGCGGCGACTGCCAGGATTCTTCCTTGATTTCGTTGAGATTTATCTTGTGCATCTGAATCTCCTCCCGCAAACGTGCGCTGGCAGCGGGGCCATGGACTGAGGAGCGCATGCCTCCGGCGTGCCTTGCGCCGAACGCTCGCTATATGGAGGGTGATAGCCGAATAACACGCGCTGGATGCACGCACGTTCCGTTCTCATTCTTCGCAATCGAAATAATCTGTCTCTTCGCCTTTGATAATCACTTCTTCCATGCCTCCTTTCGTCACAGCCCATTTGCCGCTGTCGGGGTAATAACACGAGTCGCCTGTGGCGCCGCCGCTGCGGGGATTATCGGCAATGACGTAGTAAACCAAATCTTCGTCGCCGGCGTTGGTAAGCTGATGTGCTTCGCCCGGTTGAAAGAAAAAGGCGTCGCCCGACTTTACATCCGTGATTCCGTCTCTGTGCCGGACTTTTCCGTGCCCGGAAACGATCAGATAAAGCTCCGATTCCGCGGCGTGAGCGTGATAGGGACAGAGCGATTTGCCCCTGGGAATTCGCACCAGCGCCAGGTCAAACGGATGCCGCTTCGACAAATCCAGCGACCCTGGCTCGCGTCCCAGCGCAATGGAAACGTTCTTCGAGAATCGCCAAAACTTTCCCCTGGGCGACTTGCGCTCCTGCTCCGGCACATCTTTCAAGTTCACTTTGCGCATCGCCATCTCCTTACAGGCTGCCTCCCGCGTAAACGGGCAAAAAACGGCTCCGCTTGGCGTTCGTCGAAAGATTTGCTTTCATCTTGCGTGGCATCAAACCCTCACGTCTTCTTTCGCCGGACAATGGAGAACACGGCTATTCCGGCCCAGATCACGTTTACGAAAGTGGAGGGGTAGGAGCCGTAGAAGATCGTATTTGCGGCCAACAGAATGCTGCCACCGATGTTGAGAAGCTGATAGCGAGCGGAATCCCCCTCCAGTTTCCTGTGGGAGACCATGGCATAAGCGATAAGGAGCACGGCGGCGCCCAGCCAGCCAATCGCGTCGAACCAGAACTTTTCGTTCAGTGCATTCATCGTCTCATTCCTCCGCATCGTGTCAGGGAACGCCGCGACATCGCTTGTGCCAAAAGCACGCGTTCCCAGCTCAGATCGCCCATTCTTTCGGCAGCTTTTGTTTCAATTCTTCGACAGGCGCAAAAAGGTCGCCCGATTTTTCCACCCGATTGAGGACCTGGTCGCAACGAAACTTTAACAAATCAGGGTTTCGCTTTTCCAGGCAGTTTTCCACTTCGCTCCACGTCACCGGAGTGGAGACCGTCGGTTCCTGTCGGGCGCGAAGGGAATAAACGCAGATGGTCGTTTTATGCTGATCATTCTGGCTCCAGTCAACGAACACCTTGCCTTTGCGCACCGCCTTGGACATGTTCGAGGTGACCAGCTCGGGATGCTCGCGCTCCAGGTATTGGGCGAAAGCCAGCGACAAGTTCTTTGTCTGCTCATAGGTCGCCTTGGTGTTCAGCGGCACATAGATTTGCAGCCCTTTGGAGCCGCTGGTTTTGGCAAACGCCTTCAACTTCATTTTGCTCAGCAAATCGCGCAGCCACAGGCCCACCTGGCAGCACTGGACGATGTCCGCCGGCGCGCCGGGGTCCAAGTCGAACACCATGATGGTTGGGCGAGCCATATCCTCCTTGCGCGACAGAGAGGTGTGCAATTCGAGATCCGCCAGGTTTGCGGCCCAGACCAGGCTCGGCAGATCCTGCACCAGGCAGTAATGCATCATCCGGTCATTGCTCTCGCTCCAAACCGGCGCGGTTTTCACCCACTTGGGCCGATGTTCCGGGCAATTTTTTTCGTAGAAAAACTCGCCTTCCACACCGTCGGGATAGCGTTTCATGGTGAGCGGTCGATCTTTCAAGTGCGGCAGCAACACGGGGGCAATCCGGATGTAATAATCGATCACCTGCCCTTTGGTGAATCCCACGCTGGGATAAAGAACCTTGTCCAGATTCGATACCTGCACCTTGCGATTATCCACCGTGAGCTGTGCTCTGTTTGCCATGGGACCGGCACCCAACATCCAACGCCCCGCCTCCAACGTCCAACCGCCAAATTCAGAAAAAATGTCAGGCGAAGAAACGCTCCGGCGAAAGCATCGGCTGCGGTTTGCAGATGCGGGCGACGCATTGCTCCCAGCTCTCGTGGCCGCTCAAGATTTCAATTTCCACCCGCAAAAAGTAAATCGGCACCTTCAGTTCCGATTCCGGCAGATGCGGCATGCGCACGGCGTCTTTTTCGGTGGTCACAACCATTGCCAGGTCCCGGCGGATGCAGCGATTGATGAAGCTGATCAGTTCCGCCTCGGTGTAGTAATGATGGTCGATGTAGCGCTTGGAAAGGTCCACGTGCGCGCCCAGCTTTCTGAGCGCCTCCTCGAAACTTTCCGGTGCTGCGATGGCGCAAAGCGAGCCGATAAAGGCGCCCCGCAATCTCTCCAGCGGCAGGCGCTCCCCGGTGAAGACATTCTGGAGGTACAGCGGTTTATGCGCGCATTCAATCACCTCGGCAATGCGATTGTAACGGCGGATGCGCTTCAACAGATCGTCGTTCGGTTCGCCGGTGTTTTTGGTGATGAAAATATAGCTGGCCCGCCGCAGATTTCGGGGTGCCTCGCGCAGGGTGCCACGCGGCAGCAAAAACTCGTTGCCGAACGGCGCCTGTCGATCCACCAGCACCATGTCCAGGCGGTGTTTGAGATGCAGGTACTGGAATCCGTCATCCAGCAGAAGCGTATCGACCTGCCATTTATCGATGGCGAAGCGGCCGCTTTTGACGCGGTCCTTGTCCACCAGCACAATCACATCCTTTAGATTGTGGGCGAGCATGTACGGCTCGTCGCCCGCTGTCCGCGAATCCAACAACAGCGATTTGCCGTCGGACACCACGCGCGGCGGATCGGCGTCGGCGCGAATCCAGCTCAGCCAGCTGCGTTTTTTTGGCACGCTTTTGTAGCCGCGGCTCAAGATCGCCACACGCCTTCCGCCCGCCTGCAAGGCGCGCGCGAATTTCTCCACAATCGGCGTCTTCCCGGTGCCGCCTACCGTCAGGTTTCCGATGCTGATCACCAGACACCCCAGCGCGCGCTCGCGAAAAACGCGCTTCCGGTAGAGGTAAAGCCGCAACTGCACCAGCCGATCGTAAACGAACGAAAGCGCGTAAAGAATCCCGCGCAGGATGGCAGCACGAATGCCGTGACGGCGTCCCAGCACGACATCGATGCCAAATTCTTCCAGCTGTTCAAGACGACGCCCCATGCGACACCTCAGATCTTCAGCTTTGGATCTAAAACTTGCGCGCCGCGGTTGTCAGCGCGCGTGATAATCGTGCGCCCCGCTCCCGCGCCCGCCGCCCGTTTCATTGCCGCAGCGATTTGCGCCCCATTCCGCAACGTCACCGCGCAGATCGCCGAGCCGCTGCCGCTGAGAAACGCGCCCAGGGCGCCGGCCTTTTCCGCGGCGGCGATCACGTGCGGCAAAAATGGGACCAGTCTTTTCCGGTAGGGCTGGTGCAGACGATCGGCGAACGCGCCGCGCAATTTTTCGTATTCTCCGGATGCAAACGCAGCCGTGATGGCGCAGGCGTTTGCGCAACTCTCAACCGCCGAGGCATGCGAAATTTTGGCCGGCAAAATTTTCCGGGCCTGCGTGGTTGCCACCTCCAGCTCTGGAACAAGAAGAACAAAAGCGAGGCGAGGCGAGACCTCAAAACGATAAAGAGGCAGGTCCGCGGGCACTCTCGCCTGCCTTCGTGATCGGGTGTTAATTGATGAAAGGCTCTGCCGCCTCGCCACCACAAAACCGCCAAACGCCGAAGGCCCGGCATTATCCGGGTGACCTTCCAGCTCCGCGCACAATTGAAAGATCATGCGCCGATCGAGCGGATTGCCGCTGAGCGCGTTGAGCCCCAGCAAAACGCCAAGCCGAATGGTCGCGCTGCCACCCAGACCGCGAGAACGCGGCGCATCTCCGGCAATGGCACAGGAAAAACCAAATGCCCGCCGCCGCGTTTGCTTGAAAAATCGGTCCGCAGCCTGTGAAATGATTGCCGGATGCCGCTCCCTGTTCCACCTCTGCCGGGCAAGGGTCACGCTGTTATAAATGCGCAGCGCAACGCCCAGACAGTCAAAGCCCGGCCCGAGATTGGAAGTGCTCGCCGGGACGCGAACAGTAACCTGTGGCATAAATCAGCTCCGCCGCCGCGCCTGCAACGCGGCGATCTTTCACGCAGCGGGATTGTAACGATGCCAGTCGCTGCGGCAACCGCTCTGTTCGTTCCCCAAAAACCGGGCGATCGCGCTCAGCTCGGCGCATCACAATGATTGGCGGCTGGATTGAGCCGGATTTGCTCCGTCACTTCGATGCCGAAGGAACCAATGCGCACAGGCTCTGCACCGCCACCGACGGCTGGGTGGAACGTTTCGGCCGCGATATCCTTGTCTCGTTCAAAAACCAGCCCGCCCTGCAACGTTTGAGCGGCGAACTCAAATTTTGGGCCGATGAAGCAAATCTCGCGATCGGCCGCGTGTTTGCCCGGCTGGTCGCTCGCAAAGAAGACGAACGCCAGCCGCCGGCCCTCATCTCGGGAGACCCTCGCCAGACGTGGCAGACCATCGCCACCGAGCGACATATCCAGTTCAAAATCGACCTCGCCATGGGTTTTTCTCCGGGACTTTTCCTCGACCAGAGAGAAAACCGCAGCCGCGTTCGCCAGCTCGCGCCGCGGCGGCTGCTCAACTGTTTTGCATACACCTGCTCATTTTCCGTCTGCGCGGCCAGCAGAGGCGCACTCACCTTCAACGTTGACTTGTCCAGCAAATATCTGGCGCGCGGCCGCGAAAACTTCGCGCTCAACAGCCTGCCAACCAGGGATCACCGCTTTATTGCCGACGATGTGCGCGCCGTGTTGCCGCGCCTGGCGCGCAGAGGCGAGAAGTTCGACGCCATTATTCTCGATCCGCCGACATTTTCACGCTCGCGCGGTGGCAAAACTTTTCGAATCCAGGAAGATTTCGAAAAGTTGCTCATCGACGCGCTTCAGGTCGCCGAACGCGATGGCCACGTGCTGCTCTCGACTAATTGCTCCGCCTTGCGCGAGCACGCTTTGGAGGTAATGGCCCGCTATTGTCTCAAGGTGCTCCGACGCGCTGCCTCGTTTTATCGCACGCCTTCGTTGCCCGATTTCCCGCCCGGCGCAGCCGCCAGCTCGGTCTGGCTCACTTTGCGTTGACAGCTCGATGCGCGCAGGCAAGGGTCACAATCCGAATCCTTAGGCAAGATGAACCAATCCCCTGCTGAAGCGGCCGTCGAATTCCCGGAACGCGGTGTCCAATGGGCCAGGGAACAATTCGACGTTCTGTTGAGTGAAACGGAAAATTACGTGCGCGAGAAACCTGCGCAGTCTCTCTTGTACGCGTTCCTGGCGGGATACATTTTGAATCGTCTGCCGGTCGGCCGCGTGCTCGGCGCTCTGGCGCGTCTTCTGCTCATGGCCTTGAAACCGGCCGTTCTCATATACGGCGCCACCAAGCTCTATAAGACCGTCAAAGAAGAGGAGAAACGCTAGACCCGACATTTTTTGCCCCGGCGAGCTGGCGAATTTGCTTTACAAGCGCAGCTCTGTTTCGACAGCGTTTCCATCTGTGACCAGGCCGTTCCCAGCTGGCTTGCTGCTCTTGGTCGCGCTTGCCCCAGGCGCGCTCGCGCAGGATCAGGAACGGAAACTCGTCGATCGCCTGCTGCGCCCCGATACCACCCTGCAAAATCCCGCCCAAAACAAAAAGTTCGCAACCGCCGCCACGCCCGCTGAAAAGCGCAGCCCGGTCCGCGCGTTCCCATTGGAAAACAGAACGCGCTCAAAAAATTTTTCCGGCACCCGCGATTTTCCCACCCGGCAACTGGCCGTCCCTTCGTTCTCTGGCGCCGGTCCTGCGTCTGGCGCCTCGAAAGCTGCGCCCGGCTCACGGCTGGCCTTCGCAACGCAACCAGCGGGCAATCTCCGCAGCGCGCCGGACTCGGATAAAAAGCGCCCCGGTCGCGCTTATGCGCAAAGTCGTCCCTTCCTGGGCGAAGGCAAGAGCCAGAAGTCATTGAACAGGCAAAACGCGCCGCTCACCATTGAGCAGGTGCGCGAGTTGCTGAATAAAAACAAGTAGCGCTCGTCCGCCTGCGACGGATACGCTATTTTGCCGTTCTTTGGCCATGAAACCGGATGAAGCGTTCGAGTTTTTGAAACAAGGTGCCGCGCGCATCATCAGCGAGCACGACCTGCGCGAGAAACTGGCCCTCGGGCGACCGTTGCGCGTCAAGCTGGGAGTGGATCCTACCACGGCCGATATACACCTGGGCCACACCGTCGTTTTGCGCAAGCTTCGCCAGTTTCAAGATCTCGGGCACCAGGCCGTGCTCATCATCGGCGACTTCACCGGAATGGTCGGCGACCCCAGCGGACGCTCCGTTACCCGGCCGCAGTTGACTTCCGATGAAGTGCTCGCCAACGCCGCCACCTATCGCGAACAGGCCTTTAAAATTCTCGATCCAACCCGCACCGAGACGGTCTGCAACGGCGATTGGTTCCGCGCCATGTCCTTCGAGGATGTCATCCGCCTGAACAGTCGCGTCACGCTCCAGCAAATGTTGCAGCGGGACGATTTCCGCGACCGACTCGAAAAACACCAGGCCATCCACGCCCACGAAATCCAGTACCCCATCATGCAGGCCTGGGACTCCGTCATGGTCAAAGCCGATGTGGAGATCGGCGGCACCGATCAACTTTTCAATGTTCTGTTGGGCCGCGAGTTCCAAAGAGAACAAGGCATGCCCCAACAGGTCGCCTTTCTGCTCCCAATCCTCGAAGGCCTCGATGGCGTCCACAAAATGAGCAAAAGCCTCGGCAACTACGTCGCCGTAAATGAGCCTGCCGCCGAGATGTTCGGAAAACTCATGAGCATCTCCGACGAATTAATGGCGCGCTATTACCAGCTGCTGCTGGGCCGAACAGTCCCCGCTGATGCCAACCCCTTGGAGGCCAAAAAACAGTTGGCCTGTGAAATTGTGCGGACTTATCACTCCGCCGACGTTGCCCGCAAAACACTCGATGATTGGAACACCCGCTTTAGCCGGCGCGACCTCAAGCAGGCCGAGCTGCCTCTGTTTCCATCGAGCGACCAAGACCTCGCGGCTGTCGCCCTGGTTTCAAAGGTTTACCGTGAACTTTTCCACATCCAAAAGTCTCACAGCGAAGCCTCGCGCCTCATCAAGCAGGGAAGCGTCGAACTCGATGGCGTAAAACTGCGCGACCCAAAAGCCATCATCAAACTGCAGCCCGGCCAGATCCTGCGCCTCGACCGCACCCACGCCGCGCGCATCGGCTAGCCCTGCCAACGCCTGCCTCGAAACGACCTACATTTTTTCGATAACAAAATTTTCTGCTTGACGACCTGACCCGCTTTTTGGGAAAAGGGTCGCTCGACTTGTTCCCACAATGAGAGCGTCGGAGCGTCGGAGCGTCGGAGCGTCGGAGCGTCGATTTTTGCGATAGTAGCGGCTGCCAAGGCAAGCTTTTTCTTCCAAGGCGCAGCTCTGCGCCCCTTTTCTTCTGGGCAGAGGAGAATCCCGCCGGCCCTTTTCCCAACACCAGGCACTCAGCTCGCACCGGCATCGCCAACTCTTCTCCTGAGGAGCAAGCGGCGAATGCCGTCGCACCCAGCCCCGAAAGCGTTTGAGGCTCCCCAACGCGACACCCTTAATGTTATGAAATCTCTTGTTAGAACTCGGCGCGTCAGCGTCGCTTTGCCTTTGGCAATCGGAGCGGCCTGTGCCTTAACGGTAACTACGCGGGTGGCGGGACAGACGTTCCCGGCTACTCCCGCTTCCATGAAAGATTTTTCCGACAGCATGTTGGAGACGCCCAATACCGCGATGAGCATTCAGCCCAACGAGCCGCTGTTCAGCGCGCAGGAACCGAGTGATGATGAAGTTGTTTCACCCGACCCCAGCTATACGCCGCCTCAAGCGCCGTATTCGCCCGACCTACCCGAGACAAACAGCAATTACGAGGGTCCGGTTGGGGTAACGGGGATTTTCAATGGCAACGTCACTACCGCTTGCTCGTACGACCCGCTATCTCACAGCGCGCACCGGGTTATCGACGATATCGTGGTACCGGGCTCGATTGGGAAGTATCCCCTCAAAATGACCCGCTATTATAACAGCCGTTCCCAATACTACGCGTTGAGCGCCATTGGGCTTGGCCCTGGTTGGGCGCACGAATATAGTTGGTTAGTCTGGGCCAACGGTCATAAGGTCGTTTCGCCTCACGGGAATGTTTCGGACGACACGTGTGGGCCGCCAGTGGGTGTATCGGAATACTGGGAAAGTCACCCAGACGCGGGCACCGGCACGTGGCGCCTTGCTGACGGAGGGAAGGTCGTGTTCAATGGGGACGGGAATCACCCCAGCAAAGTCACTGACATCTACGATCCTTATGGGCAAAGAACCCAAATCGCCTACGACGCAAATGGCCAGCGGGTCAAGGTGACGGAGCCCGGTGGCCGTTGCCTCTGGTTCATCTACGGCACTCAGAACCAGGGACCAGGTTGGGGCGACGGCACATGGCTGATAACGCGGGTAGAAGCATACGATGCTGACGGCGCGCCAGGCGCGCCAACCCATCCCACGGGACATCTCATCGACTGGGTCAATTATACCTATCAGGCGTATGACCCGTTGGATCCCAACAACCCCGGCGACAGGCGGCAGAAGATGTTGGCCCGGGTCGATTACAGCGACGGTACCTCAGCCGCCTACAGTTATCGGACAGATAATGTTCACGAAGGCTCGACCAGCCACAAAATGTACCCCGTGTTACAACGTGCTGACGACGTCCGATATCACGGGCCAATGCGAGCCGTTGTCTATGACTATCAGAATAGCGGACCTCACGGCGCAATCCTCGCTGAAAAGTGCCCTGGCATCGGAGCAGTTTCCGCCATCGGCCCGGGAATTCCCGTGGGCGGCAGTGACAGCCAGGACAGCTTCACAGAGACGCGCGGCGACGGCCCCAGTCGCACTTTTAACTACACTCACCTCAATCACTGCGCCAACAACCCTGAGTGCGACATCTGCTATGACTACGAGAACAACGACGCCTGGCCTTACCGTGCGCCGCAGCAAATGCTGCTCAGTTACACCGATTTCCAAGGGCATACCACGCAGCTTGGTTACGATGCCCACTGGTATGTCAACGCGGTTACCGATGCCAACACCAATACCACCACCTACTTGCGCGGCGATCCGCCACCAAACGGGATCGGTGAGATTACCAAGATTACCCACCCAGATGGCGCCTACATCCAATACCAGTATGAGGATCACGGCCACTATATTACATCGATCCGAGATGAAAATGGCCACGTGACTACCCTTCACCGCGATGGCAACCATCGCATCTACCAAATCGATTATCCCGCCGACGCCTATACGCCCGCGTCGTACGAGGGGTTCGCTTACAACGGGTTTGGCCAGGTCACGTACCATCTTCTGAGAAACGGCGCCTGGGAAACGTATGTCTATGACAGCCGCGGTCTTCTCACCGACAAGTATGATGCGAAATTCACCGTGCCGGGCGGCGATGACCCGCACACCCACTACGACTATTATGGGCCGAATGATGTGGACTTGAGCGGCAGGGCCATAGGCAACGCCTGGATCGATCGCGTGAAGACGGTGACCGGCCCAGACCCAAACTATCAGTTTAGCGTGCAAAGCTCCGAGTCCTACGAATACGACCGGACGGCCAGCGGCGCGGCCTGTGCCGGCCGGGGTTTGGTCACCAAGATCCAACATGCCGACGGGACCTGTCGCAGCTTCAAATACGATCAATGGGGCAACAAAGTGCAGGAGTGGAACGAACTGGGCGAACGCACCGATTACGTTTACGACGGTTATAATCGGGTCACCAGTGTGACGAACGTCGCGCAGAATGAAACCACCACCTATACCTACAATCCCACCAATGGCAATGGCGGCTCCCCTTACCTGCATACCACCAGCAACCCCGACACCGTCACGGCGCCCACCGGTATCATCACCAGCAACGTGTACGATGAAAACTTTCGCAAGACACAGACCAGCGTGGCCGGCGCGACCATCTGGTTCCGTTACGACGCCGTGGGCAACCAGACCTGTGTGACCGATCCGCGCGGGACCGGGCCCTGCTCAGCAGGATATACCACCACGACCGATTACGATAGCCGCAATCGCAAATGGCATGTCTGGGATGCGCAGGGGCATCAGACAACGTTCACGTACGACGCCGCCGGCAATATCACCGATATCCAGCGACCCGACAATACTCATGAGATAAAAACCTACGACGCGCTAAACCGGGTGATCACCGATACTGTGCCCAAGACAGCCTCCGTGAGTTTGACGACCTGGTTTGTCTATAACCCCTCCGGTACCATCCAAAAGGTGATCGATCCACGGGGAACGGCGGGCCGCACTTATCCCAGTGGCGACCCAGCCTATACCACCAGTTTCGCCTACAACGCCGCAGACCAACGAATCCAAATGACCTACCCTGACAATTCCGTTCAATCGTGGGCCTATGATGACGCGCACAACATGAAAAGCCGCACCACGGTCAACGGCGAGACAAAGTATTTTGCCTGGGACAGTCGCAACCGCAAATGCGGCGAGGGCTGGGAAAACTTCTCCGGCGAGTGGGTGATCTATGTTCTCGATGGCGTCAGTCGCCTTCGCAGGGTCGTAAACGGCGGATGGCAGGGTCAGACACCCGTGACCATTGCAGATGTCCACCGCGAATATGATCACGCCAGTCGCCTCATCCTGGATAAGCAGGATATCACCGGTTTCGGCGTCACCGAAGTCCATTACCAATATGATAAGAACCTGCGGGGCGCTGATGGCAAGCCGACCCTGCTCTACGTGAACAACCTGGGTGACGGTTACGACTTGGATTACCGCTACGACGCAATGGGTCGGCTGGAAAAGATCCTCCAGCACAACGCCACCTCGCCTTGGTTCCAATACCATTACGACGCTGCTTCCAATGAGACGCAGCGGGATAGTTTACTGAATCATATCACCCAGATTTATAACCCGGATAGTCTCAATCGGCCTACGAGGGTGGAACTGCAACACAACGGCGCTACCTTTGCCGTGGAAACCTACGATTATTATCCCATCGGACGGCTGCACACCGTGACCCGCGGCAACAGGCAGGACCAATACACCTATTACCTGGACGGCGAACTGCAATCGGTCACCTACGACGCCATTGCCGCCGGGGCGCCCAACCCCGGCGAGATACCGCCTGCCCAGGATCCGGCCAAGGCAAAAACCGTTGAGGACCTGCTCACCTTCCCCGACGGGATGAACCCCAACGGGCTGCAAACCAACGCGCACACGGTCACCTACGCTCTGGATGACGCCGGCAACCGCACCAGCGTGAGCGATTCGTTGAGCGGCGCCACCGCGTACACGCCCAATAATCTCAACCAATACACCGGCAGCGTCGGGGGCAATCCCATCATCAACGGGCCGGAGCACGAGATTGCCAACTATCAGGGGATCAGTTACACTTACATGAAGGACGAACACCTCATCCGAGTGAGCTCTGGCAATACCACTTGCGAACTGGTTTACGACGGGCTGGGCCGCTGCATCAAACGCACCGTGCGCACGCAGGCCCAGGCGATTCAACAGCCCAACAGCACGCCGCGTCCCCGGCCCACGCCGCATCCGCGGCCCACCCCGCGCACCACGCCCACGCCCACGCCGACCGCATCGCCCACGCCTACGCCTGTCGGGCAGGTGGAAGTGACCAAGTATTACATCTACGATGGGGACCGACCGATTCTGAAACATGACCCAACGC
>Ga0209581_1001349_pt1 | contig 29519 bp, 43 predicted proteins | sample Coa_R2_FD_187160 | JGI IMG/M metagenome (GOLD analysis project Ga0209581, IMG submission 187160) | Surface soil microbial communities from Centralia Pennsylvania, which are recovering from an underground coalmine fire - Coalmine... | ecosystem: Environmental > Terrestrial > Soil > Unclassified ...
GCAGGACCCGGAGTTTCGTGCACGACATGCGGCGATGATGAAGCGCAACTGGAAAGACCCGGAGTTTCGTGCACGGCAGGCGGCGGCGGTGAAGCGCAGTTTGAAAGAGCGGTGGCAGGACCCGGAGTTTCGTGCACGGAATGCGGCGGCGGTGAAGCGCAGTTTGAAAGAGCGGTGGCAGGACCCGGAGTTTCGTGCACGGCAGGCGGCGGCGACGAAGCGCAGTTTGAAAGAGCGGTGGCAGGACCCGGAGTTTCGCGCACGACATGCGGCGATGATGAAGCGCAACTGGAAAGACCCGGAGTTTCGTGCACGGCAGGCGGCGGCGGTGAAGCGCAGTAATAGGCAGAGGGAAAAGTGAGCACGAAGACTTCGATCGAGTGGACGGACCGGACCTGGAACCCCATCACGGGCTGCAGCGAAGTGTCGCCGGGTTGCGCCAACTGTTACGCCGCGCGGTTCACCGCAACGCGGCTGGCGAAGCATCCCGACTACGCCGGCCTCGCCATCATCGACCCCGAAAACAAAAAGCCCAGGTTCACTGGTGACCTGCGCTTCCACGCCGATCGCATCGAGGACCCTCTGCACTGGAAGAAACCGTCGCGGATCTTCGTCAACTCCATGAGCGACCTCTTCCACGAAAATATGGAACGCCGGAAGATTGCTCAAGTGTTTGGTGTGATGGCTCTGACGCAGCGTCACACCTATCAGGTGCTGACGAAGCGCCCGCAGAACCTGCAGTGGCTCAAATATCTTGATCCGCGCCGCGCTGTCGGCGAAGCGTTCCAGGTTACCGGCGCGTGGCCAACTTGCGACATGGCACTGTGCGAGGAATGGCCGCTCCCCAACGTCTGGCTGGGCGTGAGCGTCGAGAATCAACACTTCGCGGACGAACGGGTTCCGCTGCTGCTCGCAACACCTGCAGCGGTGCGCTTTATTTCCGCGGAGCCGCTCCTCGGTCCGCTTGACCTAAAAGCGAGGCTGTCCCCGGCAGCTCCGAGCGAAATCAACTGGTTGATTGTCGGCGGAGAATCCGGACCAAACGCGCGGCCGATGCATCCGGAGTGGGCCCGGTCTTTACGCGATCAGTGCGCCACGGCCGGCGTGCCGTTTTTCTTCAAGCAGTGGGGAAGCTGGCTGCCCATTGTGCGCCACGGCTTCCGACCAAAGCAGCGCGCCGGCACGCTGCACGAACTGCGCATGCACCGCGAAACCGACTGCGGCGATGTGGACGAGATCGTCTATCACGCCTATCCCTCCGATGCGAACGATGACAACGGCCCCTACTGGGAGATGACCTGGGCGCCGAAGCATCACGTCTCGCAGCACTATCTCGACGGCCGCATCTGGAATGAATTTCCGCAAGAGAAAGCGGAGAACGCGAAAGGACTCCCGGCAAGGGGCGCTTTTCGCGTAGTGGAAAAAGTGGAGGAACAGAAGAAGTGAGGGCAAAACTGAATTTGGACTGGAACGACCCGAAGCAGAGACGAGCCTACAAGCGGGAGTGGATGCGCCGCGCGCGCGGTTCGCAGCAGAAGAATTTCCGTGTGCGCGCGCGCGGTCCACGCCTGGCAATTTTCCCCGGCATCTTTGTTGGTTCCTGTTACCGCTCGCTCGTGAAACGGTATCTAGGAGATCTGCCCTCGTGAGCGCTTTGGCTGTCAGCCGTCCGGTGCTGCGTTACCACGGTGGAAAATTCCGCCTGGCGCCCAAGCTGATTCATCTTTTTCCGCCGCATCGTGTGTACACGGAAGCCTTCGGCGGCGGCGGCAGCGTGCTCATGCAAAAGCCGCGATGCTACTCCGAAATCTACAACGATCTGGACGGAGAGGTCGTGAACGTGTTTCGTGTGCTGCAAAATAGAAAGCAAGCCACCCGCCTCGAAGCACTCCTGCGCGTCACACCGTATGCTCGCGCGGAGTTCGAGTTGAGTTACAAGCGAACACGTTCCGAGGTCGAGCGCGCGCGCCGCACCATTATTCGCAGCTTCATGGGATGGGGATCGGATTCCATCACGCGGCTCAAAGCGACGCGCGCCGGATTCAACACACGCATCTCCTCGACCATGTCCACAGGATTCAGATGGAATTCCAACCGCAGCGGCACCACGCCGGCTTCCGACTGGCGCGTCTACCCGAATTATATCTCTGCTTTCGTGGAACGCCTGCAGGGTGTCACCATCGAAAACCGCGACGCGAAGGTGATTCTCAAAAAGATGGACCGCCCGGACGCGTTGCACTACGTCGATCCGCCCTATCCGATACACACGCGGCGCAGCACGATCGAGCACCGCTACCGTTGGGAGATGACGGACGCGGACCACGAGGAACTTGCCGAACTGCTGCACGCGCTCCGGGGCATGGTGGTCATTTCGAGTTACCCCGGGCCTCTGTACGAGCGCCTGTACCGCGACTGGCACATGACTTCATGGACCGGCAGCCAGTTCTGCTATTCGACTGGAAATCAAAAGCGCACGGAAGCCGTGTGGCTCAACGAAGCGGCGTGGCAAGCCTGTCCGGTTCAGAGGTTATGGTGAAGCCGCGACGTGTGCTAGACCTTTTTTTGCGGGGCGGGCGGGGAGGTTCGAAGAATGAAGCGGCCCCCCCCCAGCACTTTTCTGTCCACGCTGCGGCGCTGGGCTCGTGGAGCACGAACCGAACGGCGGGTGGCTGCGATGGTTCGAATGTCGCGAATGCCTCGCGGCATTCCACTTTGTGGATGGCCTTTTGACTCCAGGACGCAAGAGAGGAGCGATGTATGAAGCCAGCCGGAAAAATCCCTCGTAAGTCGCTGCCACCGAACGCCGGGCGCCGCTCGCACAAGCGTCGTGACGCCTCTGCCCTGAATCGTATCCCCCAGCGCCGCTGCGCCTATCCGAAATGCCCGGTTTTCTTCACGCCCACGCGGATCGACAAGAAATATCATTCGGCGTCCTGCCGGAAGGCTCATTTCTTCGAGCAGAAGTTTGTCGAGCGTTCGGCCGGGCGTCCACCGTTTCGCTTGACCGACTGCACGATCTGCGGGACGCCAAAAACGGATTTCGGCGGGATCACCACCACACTCGGCTGGTTCTGCTACGGCTGCGTGAAGTGGATTCACCAGGTGGCGGACCAAACCGTGCAGCTCAGGGACAATCCAGCAGCGAAACTCGAAACCGACCAGGAGGGTTGAAAATCATGCCGAAGTACAGTGTCTCGATTGAAGTGAAAGCGCAGCGCCTTCCGGACCCAGAAGAACCGGACGAAGTGAAGCCGGGCGATCCTCTGACGGCACTTACCGCCACGGTAGGGAAGATGTTTTCCGGCGGACCGGCCGTCTTTGCGATACCGGCTAAGGCTTCCGGTATGGAGATGGCGCGCAACATCACGGTTACGGTCGAATCGTTCGCGGCGATCGCCGGAATCCTCGGCAAGTTCGACGAGCTGGCCGAGCGGCTCGAATGTGAGCACCCATGAAAATCAAACACAAGCCGAATCCGGGCGTGATCTCCGTCTCTCTGAAACACCGGCGAGGTGTCGAACGCAAGTCTTACGTGCTGGAACCTGTTCCGGGAGCGGGACCCGCCGACGGTGAGGCGGCGCTCGAAGAAGATCCGCTTTGCGGCTGCACGGTCTCGATCGGCGGCACCGGCGGCTTGCCCAGCTTGGCGAGTTCCGCGTTGATGGCCGCCAGGTCGTCCTTCGAGAGTTTGTCCACGGCCTCGAGCTCCGCGGCGTCCGTCTGGATCAGCACCTGGTAAGTGACGGTTTCCTGCCCGGCCGCGATCTGCTTGATCTCCTTCACCAGGCCCACGGCGATGGGGATCAGCACGCCGCCGACGTTTGTCGCCAGCGTGACGTAGCTGCTCGCTTCGCTGAGTGCCGCCAAAATGTTCTTCGTGCTCATGTTGTGCTCCCTTGAATTGTGCGATGCGGGGGATGCCCTCTCGTTCTCACTTTTCCTTCGGTCGAACCCGGCCGGGTTACCACGCCACGGATTGAGGAATCGCGGGACTGCTTCTTCCTACTGAGCCGTTAGAGCCTGCTGCATCCCCCTTCTTTTTGGAATGTCGTTGCGCGAAAAGCGCCCCATTTGGCTGAGGCTTTCTTACCGAAGTCTTGCCGGGAGCCTTTTCGCGTTAACTCGCCAGCGCCAGGGTGATCTTCACCAGGTTGCTTAGATTCGTCAGCAGGTCGTTGAACTGCTTCACCGTGTCCGGATTCTTCGTGCCCGTCGCGCCGGCGGCGTTCAGCTTCTCGATCTCTCCGGTGATCAGGTTCATGTAAATGGCGATCTGCTGCTTCTGCGGCTGCCCGAAGGCTTGCGGCTGCTGCTTGAGCAAGTCGGAAGCCGCAAGCTGGATCTGGTCGATGCGCGCCACGCCCTGTAGCGCCGCGGCGTAGGCGTCGTTGTTCGGGAATGCGCCGGCATTGCGCAGACCGATGATTGCCTGGCGAATGCTGGACGTCATCGTCGCCATCTCATGGAGGTTGCGCACCGCGGCGTCCCAGTTCTGCGCCTGCTGATGCGTCACGTCCGTCGGCAGGTCGGTGACGTTCTTGACGCGAGCACTGCACGCGGCAAGCGTGCACATGAAAAAGACCCCGGCCAGCAAAAATGTTCTGTTTCGCTTCATGGTTTTTTCTCCTGGAGCTGCTTGAGCCGTTCTCGCATCGACGGCAAAAACTGTTTTGGCGTTTTCGGATTGGCCAGCGCTTTCTCTAGTCCCCGGATCTGCTCTTCCTTGCTGAGTTTGTGCCGCGCCATCACTTCACCTTCCAGAAATAAACGGCGCGCATCGAACCGTCGTCGCTACGGCCGCTTTCGCCATCACTTCTTCTCTTCGTCCGGTTTCAGGAAGCTGACGTCCAGCTTATCCGGCGTGGCGGTGCCGTTGGCTTTCGCTCCCGTCATCGTTTTCAGCAGCGCGGCCCACGCTCCGCCGAAGGCCATACCGGTGACGAACTGGTAGCCCTGCGCGATCAGTGCTTCGTGCTTCGAGACGAAATCTTCCGGCAGGTTCAGCGTGTGATAGAAGAGCTGCATCGCCGTCTTGAAAAAGTAGAAGCTGAACAGCGCCAGCAGGAAGATGTGCCCGCCCGCGGAGTTGATCGCGTCCAGGAAGTCCTTGAAGCTGCGCATCTGCGGCAGGCGCCTGGCCACCAGCAACGCGACGAACGTCAGCACGATCACGCCCCAGATGAGCACCTGTGTCCAGGAAAAGGCGAAGGGATTCGGAAGTGCGTTCCCCATCAGCATCGTGTGGAGCTCCGCGTCTCTCCGCCGCGCATGGCGCGAACCACGAGCCGCACCGCCAGCGCGGCATAGAGGACCGCCAGCAGCAGGACCCCGAACAGCGCGCAGACGATCAGCCCGACGCCGAGAGAAAGCAGCCAGTTGGCCAGCGCGCTCATGGATTCGTTCCGTCGCCGGCGCTCGAAATGTTCAAACCGGCGTAGAGTTGCATGCGCCGCAAACCGTTCGGCACGTACTGCGGATCGAACGTCTTGCCATCCGGCCGGCCGGTGTTCCAGCAGGTGAAGAGCGGCGGAAATTCCGCTGCCAGGTCAAGTTGATAGCGCTGCGCGAATGCGGCCAGCAGCCTGATCGTTTCCTTGAGGCACCGCGCGGGGACGGTGAGATCTTCGGCGGAGTCGAGTCCGCTGGTCGCCTCGAGAGCGTGATAGCCCATCACTTGGGTAAGACCCGCAGACGACGCAAGGCGGTCCAGGTGGAGCAGGGAATTGGCGGGGATAGTGTCCGGAACAGTAATGAATTCTTCCTGCTGTCCATCGCGCGCCACTTTTCCTGACAGGATGTACAGCAGCAAATCCTTGCGGCCGATGCTTCCGTAAGACGCTTTTCGTCCCAGAAGAACTTCCCAGAGATCTGCAAGCACACTTTTCTCGAATCGTCGGGCATTTGAAGCTCCCAGCATGCCGCTGGATGCGAATTGCGCTCCGGTTTCATTGGCGATTAAGGCGGCGAGGAACGACGGACGAACACTCGACGCGTGGCAGACGGTCTCGATCACGCCGCCAGCTTCGGCTTTGATCTTTGCCATCAATTCCTGGTCGTTCACTTCTGCCCCGTTCTTTTTTCACCGGCCACTCACCGTGGCCCGCCTAATCAGAAAGCAAGTCTGCGAGAAAATAGACGCCCAGTCCGATGCCCGTCAAGATCAGCGCGTTTTTCATGGTGGAAATTCCGCCGTTCGCGGAAGGCATTGTGGAAATGTCGGGCAGTGTTGATTCGTCGATCACCTGCCCGGTGGTCGCGTCGATCGTCAGCGCTCCCGGCAATGGCGCGGGTGAAGTGGGCCCGGCGGTCGGCTGCACGCCCGCGATCGCCGCCACGTACGCCTGCGTTTCCGCCGGCGCGTGATTCAGCCACAAATCGCCGTAGGTGGAAAGCGCGCGGTTCAGGTTGCCCGGGCCCCAGTTGTACGCCGCCAGCGCCTTGGCCTCGTCGCCGTACTGGTTCAGCAGGTCGCGCAGATAGCGCACACCGGCGTCGATGTTCTGCACGGGATCGCGGGGATCGGCTCCGTACTGCGCGGCCGTCGCGGGCAAGAGCTGCATCACGCCGATCGCGCCGGCGGGACTCATTGCATTGGGATTGAAGCCGCTTTCGCGCCGCGCCACCGCCATCGCCAGGGCGGGATCCACGCCGTACTTCGCGGCGGCCTGCTGCACCAGCAGAGGGATGGTCATCTCCGCCACAGCGCCCAGCGTTCGTCTGGCGAAGCGCCGCATGTAGCGTGTTGTCCGCGCATCAATCACACTATTCTCCTTTGTCGTTCATTGATCGCGGATAGCGTATGCCATCGACGGTAAGGTTTCCTTCTTTCTCGTCGTGCGAGTGAGGTCGAAATTCAGCCAGAATCCACCACAACCGTTTGTACGCGAGATAACCGCTTATTATGATTGGAACAACGATAAACAGCGCTTGCAGAATGATGCGCGTCCAGTCGATGCTCTGCACTACCGATGCCTCCGGGGGAGATTGAGTTTATGTATCGTCTTGCTCTTCCTCTTCGTCTTCTTCTTCCTGTGCGAATCCGAGAAAGTGTTCGAGCGACGCCTCGTCTGCTTCCGGAAGAGTGTCCACTTCTTCGAAGATATCAATGGTTTCTTCCGCTTCAACGGCCGGACCATAGGCTTTGCAGCCGGAGGCGTGTTTTTCTTTGACCTTTTCCGCTTCCTCTTCGTTCGCTCCCAAAAATGTGTGAATCACGCGGACTCTTCCGTCATGGTCAATCTTGGCGCTGTGTAGTGCTACAGGCATTGTTGGGGTCCTCCCCTTTATGCTGTCCTCCACCTATTCTTTCCGTAACTCTTCCGGCGTCAACTGCTGCCCGTGGAAATGCCGCACAATGTCCACCCGGCTGCGCACTCCGAGTTTGCGTAGGAGCTGGCTTACGTGGAACTTCACGGTGCGTTCGCTTAAGTGCATATTGGATGCGATTTCCTTATTGGTAAGACCTTCCATCAAGCCTTTTAGCGTCTGGCGTTCCTGCCGGGTCAGCTTCAAGGTGTAGATCTCCTCGTCAGCGTACATTTCCACACGAAACGGCAGCGTGATCACAAGACAGTTTTCCTTAACTTGCACTTTGATCTGACTCACGAATGTCTCAGTTGCAAATCCAAGTCCCATTGATGCGCTTGGCGAGTGCTCCTGTCCCGGCGCCGGCGCAGGGATTAGCGATGGTGCAGTCCGGGCAATAGACGATAGTGCCATTGACAGGTGTTCCGAGCGCAGCGAATGGTACGGAACCAATGATGAGTTTCGGCGCCCAGGCAAGATTTGCGTTGAAGCCTGAAGGTCCGCCGACCGGAACAGTAGTTGCGCTTCCTGCTGAGGTGAAAGATTGCGTATCGGTGAAGGATGTTGTTGTAGTCATCGGTGTAGCATTAGTAATTTTCTGGCCGTTTCGCGCGACATCGTAACCGATTGGGCTGCCTGATGCGGCTGTCCAGGAGCAATTCACTGTTTGATTTCCTGAAGTAGTCGTGACAGTGAATGGTGCTGATGTTTCGCCTTCTGCTCCATTGGCGAATACAGGGTAAACTGTGTAGGAAAATGTTCCGACAGGGACTGATCCTCCAGCCGCGACGCTGCAGGAGAGGCCGGTCGCTGCTGAGCCTCTGGCAACAAATTGATATGTACTGGGTACAGTGATAGATTGTGATGATTGTAGTGAGGGATAATTTAGGGAACTTGAAGATGTTCCAAGTATTCCATCGAGCGTAGTTCCTGTAACATTGTGCACGATGTTGGTATTCTGTCCGAAGGTACCGTTGTTGTTGACCACCACCATTTGATTTGCTGCGCCTCCCGTAGTTACGGCGAAACCGCTGCTTGGGGCGTTGCCGCCGTTGATGACGACCTTGTCCTGAGCATTTGGTCCGAGGATCGCATACAAAGCGTTTGCCATTGTGTCGAGTTCCAGTTCATCAAGTTCGATCGCTGCTGATTGTCCTCCGCCAATACTTGTCAGCGTAAGCCAAGGTGTAATCCCTCCCTGGTCTCTTCCGTTAGCGATGCGGATTTGCGTACCGCCTTGCGCCAGACGATAGATCATTCCGCGTGCTGTGATAGTTGCATTTTGCCATGAGAGCAGGCCGCAGAAGTTGCACAGAAACGCCGGGGTTGCTGTTTGATCTGTCAGCGATTGTGCGCCACTGAAAATGCCGACATCCGACAAGTAAATGGGAAACGTTGTGTTTGTAAGTATCCCGTTAAGCAGCAGGGGAATGCCCATGAAGTCTGTGGAGTTGTTCGAGCTCACGAAGTTGACATGATCCCCGATAAACGTGTTGACCTGGTCAGCAAAAACGGCGTTTGATTGATTCCCGGACGAAGTGAAATCCAATCCTTTGAATAATATGTTAGTAGTATGATTAGAGTAAATACCTGGATGCGCTGCATTTGCGGATATTGCGTTGTTTCCGAATTCCGCGAAGGAAACCGCGTTCCGTCCATAAGGGTAAGTATCTCCGTACCAGCGAAGCGAGGAAGGAATCTCGATCGTTTCGTTGAGCCAGAGGCACCCGGCCTGAACGATGGATAGCTGGCTTGGAAGCGAAAGATAGGAACTGATTATGAAACAGTTTGAAGTGTTCCCGGAGTTCGGGATGTAGAGGGCCGGTTTGCCTGTTCCTATTCCATTCGCGGCGGCAAGAATCAGCGGGGAATCATCAAACGCGGCCTGTGCGCTGCTGACAGTCGTGGACGCGGCATTGGCAAGGGTAAGAGTTGCCGTGCCTGCGCCGGAGACAATGGTGGTCGTGAGCGCGTCGCTGGTTGCTGTCGTTGGAGCGGTCGTCGGCACCCACGCAGGAAACACCGCTCCGTTCATCATCGCCGGTCCGAAATCATCGAAGAAAAGATTCGAGGAAATCCCCTGTGGCCAACTGACGCCGATGAGCGAAAATGTGCCTGGAGAGGAACGGTCAGAATAAATGTAATATTCCCACGCTCCAGTCACCGCAGTCCACGTAACATGGTTGCATACGAACCAGTGCACCGTGCCTCCGGTTGAGGCGGTCAGTGCTCCATTGCGTGAATCCAAACCACTGGCATAGGTGAAATGGGTTGTGTCCGGTACAGACGCGACGAGATACCAGCCGCCAAATTGAGCATCGGCATTTGCTCCAGAAGGATCGACGGTACCGTTGATGTGGATTTGCGCGTTAACCACTAGCCCGTGCGCAGACGATGTGGTGCAGGTTACGGTTGTGTTTGATCTGGAGCAAGACGTCAGGCCGACGCTCTGCGCTCCAAGAGCATTGCCCGTTGCTGTTGTTCCCGCGGTGCTGGCTGCGGTCAATCCTCCGTTCTTGTCGCGAGCTACGATCTCGTAGTTGAACGTAGTTGCCCCGGCAGGAGCACTGACGACCATTCCTGTTCCTGTTCCCACCTCCGCCACACTTGGCGTCACCGTAGGTGCTGTAGGTGTCGTCATGGAGTGAGCCGGGCCTGCGCCCCAGATCGTGATTCCATCTCCATTCTGGAATGTGCTTGCGGAAGCAAGTGTTGCCGTCGCCGAACCGGAAGAAATGCTTGCGGTTGTGGCGGGAATTGAGTTGACGTTTACCGCGCGAGCTCCAAACTGGCGAATATCCACGTAAGGATTTGGACCGAGCGCGGAGATATCGCGTTTAATGCTCAGTGTTGTGGAATTGTCGTTTACTCCGGATGCTCCAAACGCAACGTTGGACACTTTGAGTTGGAGGTCGCCTGCAGCACCCACTGGATTTCCGCCTCCTCCGACGATATTCGAAAGCGCTGGCGCGGCCGCGGAAAGTGTGGCGCTCACGTCCTGGCTGGATCCCGTGATAGTAATAGCGACGCTAAACGTCTGAGGACCGGTGCCGGCGGGGGGTGCGATACCGGGGATCTCGCTGATCGTAAAGAGCCACTCCGTCGCCGCCGGCGTCACCAGAGTGTTGTCCTGCAGAACGACGGTAAAGTGTCCTTTTTGATCCGCGCTGAAGAATCCGACGCTGCCTGGGAAGGGGATCTGGCAGGGAGCGGAGCCCTGGCCAGAACTGGCGCACTGCGCATTGCTGCTGACCGTGACCGTGGGCTGTCCAGTGACGGCAGCGCCGCCCGTGGTCACAAGCTGCGCTTTTACCTGCGCCCCGGCGTAGGGCAAGCCATTGGGATCCGTGATGGTGGCGCTAACGAGCGTCGTCTGCGCGTAAACCGGCAAAGCCAAAAGACAAAGCGCGCCGATGCTTAACAATCGTCTCATGGTCCCCGTTTTTCTCCTTATGGGTGTATCGCAATACAATAGAGTCCCGTTTGTGTCAACTGTGTACCAGATGTACTGCTGGTAAACAACTGGTCGAGTCCCGTTTCCGAATAGGAGAAACTGCCGCCGCCGGTGTTTGCGGGAGTCCACGTTGCGCCGTTGCACGTGTATAGCGTTCCGGCAGTCGTATCGAGATACACCTGATTGCCGGTGCACGCACCAACGGGTGGGCCGGCACCGCTGGAAATCGTCGCCAGCGTCCACGCGCCGCCGCTGCACGTGTAGAGCTGCCCTGTTGTCGCGTCAACGGCAAGCTGACCGGCCGTGCAACTTCCCGTCGGAGTTCCGCTGAACGTCTGCAAGCCAGCGAAGCGCGCGAGAAGCGGTGCGACGGCGTTCAGCGTCGCGCTTATGTCCTGGCTGGCGCCGGTAATCGTGATGGGCACACTGAACGACTGCGAAGCGAATCCGAAGGGCGCAGGCACGCCGGGTGTTTCCGTGACAGTGAAGAGCCACTGCGTCCCAGCCGGTGTCACCAGAGCGTTGTCCTGCAACACGACGGTAAACGCGCCAGCCGAATTCGTAGAAAATGGCCCCACGGTGCCGTGGAAGGGGATTTGGCAGGGAGCGGAGCCCTGGCCAGAACTGGCGCACTGCTGCGCATTGGTAACCATAACCGTCGGCTGACCGGTAACGGCTGCTACGCCGGTCATCACAAGCTGCGCTTTCACGCTGCCGTAAGCGTACGGAATTCCCGCGGGATCATGCACCGTGGCGGTTACGATGGTCTGAGCAGCCGCTGGCAACACAAAGAGAAGACTTGCTGCGAGCGTAGCAAGTACTCCGCATTTCATGCCGCGTCCCCTTTATTGGAAAGTGATCGTGTAATCGCCTGGCGTCGTACCGGCTGTTGTGACGCACAAACCGAAGGTGAACTGCGAATCGAAGGGATAGACGCCAACTCCGGCAACCGCGGTGATCGTCGCGATTTTGGTTCCGGCGCAACTTGTATTGTCGAAAAGCGTAAGAGTCTCACCCGTTCCTACGGTGTTGATCACGAGCGTGTGAAGATAGCCGGACCCCGTTTTGACTTGTGTGTTGGTGTTCGTAGTGATGTTGTTGTACTGGTAGATCTCCGGCTGCGCGACGGAAGTGAAAAAGTATTCGAGATTGAACGTGTTCGCCGAAGCGCCGCCGGAGTTGTACGACACCTGATAGTTGGGACACGCCGAACTCGGCACGATGAAAAATTGCTGCGATGCCGTCTGCGCCAAGCTATAGGTGAACTGCTGCGCGTGGCTAAGTCCGAGCGCCGAAGTCGAAGTACTGCCGCCGCAACTCACGACAAGAGTCGATCCGGTTGGCCCGGTGCCGCCGACGTAATTGAAGACGAGCGCGCCGGCCAGATTGCCGAACGGCGGCACGGCTGGAATTGAACTGTCGCTGCTGCCGGCCGAAGCGCCGGCGAACAAGGTTTTATCTACGAGCGTCGTGAGCTGTGTGCCTTCGGGCTGAAACGCCGTCGCGGACGCTCCCATGTACGTGATACTGAACGACGCGCCGGCGGAACAGATGATCGAAATGCGGATGTTGGGAAAGTATCCTAGTCCCACCAACACCGAAGACGTGATGCCGCTGTTTACCGGTTGACCCTGCATCGCGTCGGAGATCGTCGTCGCATTGTTGTTAACGTCCAGTCCCTGAATCGAAGCGATTGCTTTTGTTGGCGTGCCAGTAAACGTGACAAAAGCATAGTGCTGCGTTTGGCCGAGATTCCGAAATCCCGGCGTGACTCCGGTGGTGAAACTCTGCGTGGTGCCACTGCAGGCGGTATTCGTCGCAAGAGTGGCTTGCACAGTTTGGGGCGACGTGTAACCGATAAACTGTGCCCTGGATTGTCGCGCGGCGCATCCCGTCAACAGCAAGAGCACTAGGATTGGAAAAAGAAAACGTTTCACGCTGTCCCCCCTTTTCAGAACGAAGCCGTGCCCGGTTCGTATTCCACCGGATAGAAGTAGCCGCCAAGCCGGCCGCCGATTTTTTGTCCGGCGACGACAATGTTGACGTTGGTTACGAGCAAGGTCACAAGCTGTGCTTCGCGCACGCGGATGCCGTCAATCGCGGAAGGCGCGGCGACGCTGCCGAGCGAAGCCACGATGTTGTCGAAGTTGGGAGCGACGACGGAAGTCGTGAGGTCGAGCAGGATCTGCCACTTAATATCTCCACTGCCTTCCTGGAAGCCGCCGCCGACGAACACGTTGGCGATGCGTTTGATCATGCCATTGCGGCCCGGCGGCACCTGGAACTGCACCACGTTGGCCGTCGCGCCGATCGCCGGGATCCCGACATAATTCGCGAATTCGAAGGGCTCGCCTTCCGATGGCATGAAGTTCGCCACCGGCAAGCGCTGTAGCGTCAGGATGTCCGCAAGCGTTGGTGTAAGAAGTCCGCCCATTGTCTTTTCCTCGTTCTTCTTTCGGGGTTTGCAAGTGCAAACCCCGAACCCCGCCCCCAAACCCCCAGGGCTTACCGCAAGCCCCAGGCGACGATCTGCACGGCGTTCAGCGCGTTCGCTAGATTGATCACGCGCGATTGGATCTGGCCGCCCATCGGCAGGTGATAGGGATGCTTCAGCCAGAATGGCCGGAGCGCGGTGCCGAAGCGCAGCATGTTCGCAACGGGCACCATTTCCCAGAGCTGCTGCTGTTCTGTGTCGTAGAACTGAGCGGCAAAGCCGGCGGCCTGGCTCGAGCTGGCCACCAGCGAAAGAATCCACGCTTCGGTCTGCGAAGCGTATTTGAACCGGCCGGTCTGCTGCGCCCCGATCGAGCCGTTGAACAGCGGAAAAGCGTAAGGCCGCAGCCGCGGATCGAGCGCGTCAATTTCGCCCTGGTCCGGAAGATAGTCCGGACTGAGCGTCTGCCGGTAGTGCAGGATCTCCGGAGCCGGCAAGTAGAGAGAACCACCCATGTTTTTACGCCTCCCGTGAAGTTGGGCCACTGAAAAGAACGGGCGAAATCCCCAATAAGGGACGCTCGCACGCTCAACGCGAATCAGCGTTGCGAAAACAGTTTGTAGCCCACCAGCGTCAACTGGATCGTATTCGGCGCGCCGCTGCGATCGTTGAACAGCGCGGAAACCGTGGCCGTACGGTTCAGCCGGTACGGCTTCGGCAGCACGAACGGAAGCTGCGCAGTGCCCACGATGTTCTCACTGTTGATCGGCGTGCCCGCGGGCATCAGCGGCTTGGACATGAAATCGTCCGTCAGCACCACGCTGAAAAGCCCGGTCGAGCTGGCGATGATCCAGCGCCACTCGAAGTCCGCGTCGTTTTGAATCTGCACGTTCGCGGCAACGTTCTGCTGGTTCGCCAGGAGCTGCGCCGGCACGATGGGATACCAGAAGAGCTGGTCTTGCGTGACGACTCCGGGAAGCGCAGCGGGTTTCGTGGCCATCTTTTTTTATCTCCTGAAGGTGCTGGCGGGTGTCCCCGAGGGAAGCCCCGCCAGCACATCGCAGAGCCGCTTTTTTTGCGCAACTCTGGTTGAAGGTTAGAGCCCGCCCGCTACTGCGCGACTCGCGTCAGCGTCCCGTCCAGCCGCACCCAGGCCATCAAGCCCGCCGCGGGCACGCCCGCGGGGTTGCCGGCCGCGGCCAGCGTGGCCGGCGTGCCGCCCGCGTTCAGCGTCGGATTGATGATGAACGCGAAGGTTTCCTGCGGGTTGATGTACTGCCCGCCGGGGATCGAGTAGATGTTGTCGGTAGCAGGAACGCCGTTCGTCGCCAGGAAGGACGACGCCGGAGCAGTCAACGTGCCCAAGCCGTGCAGGTACGGACCGCCGCCGCATGGCAGCCATGCGCCGATGCCGTCATAGTACGACTTGTCGTTGATGGTGAACTGGAAGAACGAATACAAAAAGTTCACCAGGTCTTCGGGGTGAAGCAACGGGTGAACGCTGCCCTGCAGAGCGGTAGCGGATACGGAGATCCCGCGCACGATGAACGTGTACGAGCTCTGCAGCATGCCCGCCTGTTTCAGTGTAGTGTGGCCCGGGCCCTTGTTGAACCCGGCCACTCCGTTGAAGTTGTACGTCTGTCCTTGCGGGACAGTGAACAACGTCAATGATCCCATAGCGGTGCCGGCCGCCACAGCGTAGATATCGTATTGCGGCTGCACCACGATTTCCGGGATGCCCGTGTTCGGATTTCCCATCCGAGCTCGAGGCCTGCCCAGTTCGAAAGCGGAGATTCCTTCGAGCCTCCGCTTCCAGTTTTTGCTCGAAGAGTGTCGTTGCATCTCGTTGGACTCCTGCGCCCGTGGAAGGGCGCCTGTGAGATCGTCACAGTTTTCGCCGTGACGTTCCCGCGCAAGTGAATGTTTTGGTTTCTCCTCCGGTTACGGGCCATCCTTTCCTACCCGGAGAAACCAGAAAACCAGGAGTCCCCAAATTAGCCCCAGCGCCGCGAATCCCAGCGGCCGCTCATGCCCGCCGCGGCGGGATGCGCCGCGCCGGCTGCGGGAGCCGCAACCGCCGGCAGCAAAGCTGCCGCGGCCGCGCCCGCGCGCACCGCCGAAGCGGACGTGACGGGAGCTCCGCCGGGAAGATAAGGCGTCCCGACAAACGTGTCATAGGGACCGCCCGCCCCCTGCGGGAACGGAAAGCGTTCGCTGACGTAGTAGCCGAGGTCGAAGTCCAGGTCGCCACTCATTCCGCCTCCGCCGCCGATGTTGAACTGCTCAACGATGATGCGGGAGAGAACGGCCACTCCGGTACCGATGTAACCGCCCAGCGCGGCGTCGCGGTTCCACAACTTGCCCAGCAGCCACGAGGCGCCGACGCCGAATCCGGCATTGAGCGCGTATCCGGTGAAGCCGGTGTTGTACTGCTTCAGCAAGTTTTGCGGACCGAGTCGCGCCGCCAGAAAGCCGACGCCGCCGCCCACCACCATCGGGACAATCCCGCCGCGAATGCCGAACGACGGATTACTCCCGCGGCGGCGCACGCGGTGATGGCGGCGCGCGTTCATCAGTGAGAAGCCATGACGGCGCCGACGGTGCGGGTTGCTGATCCGGCGGCGCACGTGAGCACGCCTCCGGTGGTGTTTCTTCTTAGCCATATGTCCTCCGCCGGCAGAGATTCGGCGCAAGATCATCGAACGCACCGCGGAGCGCATGGACTTGTTCAGTCCGCGCGCGCGGCGCCTCGTAGATCTGCGGCTCGCGCGCCGGCGGCGCGAGCGGGATGGATTCACAAGCCGAATTTTCGGCATTGTTTTCCTCTTTTCCCGTCCCCATTCGGGGACTTTTGTCGAATCTCAGGAGCGAAGGACCAGGGCTGACTTTTCCCGCGCGAGGCTCGCCTTGCCGGCGACGCTCGCGCTTACCTGGATAGATCGACACTCCCGATACTTATCCCTGACGTGGCCCTACGATGGAGTAGAGCCCGCCAAAGAAATGCGTTTCTCCGGTGCTGCGGTCCACTAGCAACGTCGGATGCGTTCCATCCGCCGGGCTGTACTTCGCTTCGATCAGCCAGGTGTCGCCCAGCAGCTTGCCATCGTGTTCCGGCTGGAAGACGATGCTGATCACCGGAGAGAAAACCAAGAAATTCGTGCCCGTCAGGAAGCCTTCCGCGCGGTCCACCAGGCGCTGCGGAACCATGCGTGGGGCGAACTTCGCGGGATCGCGCTTCGGAAATTCGCGGTGCTTCGCTCCCGTGACCGGATCCACCACGTCGAAACCCTCGATCTCTTCTTGCGTGGGCTGCGGCCGCACCCAGGTGGGATCCGGCAAGTCCGGCAGCTCCACGCGGCCTTCCTTGTCCAGTAGCGGCGCGGTCACCAGGATCATGCTGCGATCGGGTGAATGCGCGATCGGCAGAAAGTTGTCGCGCAGTTCGATGAAGCGGCCGTAGCGCGACATGATGGGATCGTCCGGACGCGGCTGCCATCCCGCGGCCGGCGCGAGCGCGATCTTCTGCATGCGCCCGAGCGGAAAACACTTTCCGGTGCGTACCAGGTCGTTCTGATATTTCAGAACGTCCGCTGCTGTCGTGACTGCTGGTGCTGTTGCCATCTTCTCCTCCACTTTGTTGCAAGAGGCTCGCCTTACCGGCGACACTCTTGCGTTTTTTCGCAAGTTGACTTCTTAACTAACGAGGTACCACAACAAAACTCCGCCGATCGCATACGGCGCCCATGCCGGCAGTCCCACTTGCGCGGCGGCGGCCGCCACTGGAGATGTGTCGGCAGCGGGCGGATTCGCTTTCAGGTTCAGCTTGCGCTGCGCGATGATGCCCCGCAGCGCCCGGCCATAGACGCACGCCGCGTTGCACTCGGATGTGTTGTCCTTGATGATCTGGCTGACCGCCTGCTGGTACGCGCTGTAGGTGTTGTCCAACGCGGCGCTCGCATCCGCGGAAGTCATCTGGCCCTGCTGCAAGGCCTGGTCGATGATCGAAAGCGCCTGATTCGCCGCGGGCACGATCTGGCAAAGCGTGTTCTGTTCCTTCGCCACCGCCGCCGCATGGTGGCCGCCGAAGATCCCGAAAATGTCTCCGAGAACTGAAGCTACCGCGCCGGCCGCCGCCACGAACGGTGCCGCTGGTCCCGTCGCCGCCGCGAACTTCAAAAGCGAGCTGCCGGTCACGCTCAGCGCGGGAACGGCTTTCAATGTTCCGGGAAGGGAACTGGCCGCTGTACCGCAGTCTCCCGGAGATTTTTTGTAGTAGTCCGGCAAGAAACCAGAATCCACCCACTGCTGGTAATTCGTTTTGTCTTTCTGTGTGAAACCCGGACGTGAACTGACCGGCGGGAAAAGCGCATCCACGCTGGGATCGATACCCAGAAATCCGGGATACGGATACCAGCAGCGCACTGGACGCACACGATTCACGCGCGCCATGCGCAGCTTGCCGCTTACAGGACGAACGAAGAGGGGAGGCAGAGCCGTGGCGACTGCCCTTGCTCCCGCGAATTGTGGCATCAGGTACATTCATAATCTTCTTTGCGCTGGCCGGTCAGTCACGCGGCGTTCGTGCCCAGCGCTCCCGCTTCTCCGACTTCGCCAACGTCGCCGCATTCCGCTTTGTGCGTTGCGGGCGCCGGGGTTTGAGCCGGAGTCTTTTCTTCTGCGCCGCTTGCCGCGGCTTTTTCTTCTGTGCCGCTTGCCGCGGCGACCGGCTTTCCGTTGACCGTGTGCAGTGTGCTCATCGTTGTTTCTCCCAAGAACATCAGTTCTCGATTCCCGGAGAGACGGCCTGGCTCAAATCGATGAAGTACTCGCCGCCCACCAGGTAAATTCGTTTCTGCAGCTTGTTGTACATCCCTTGCGGCAAGACTCCGCTCTCTTCGCCGAAGCGGTGGACGTATTCCACCGGCTCGTAGCCTGCATGCACTTTGCGCGCTTCATAGACCACGAAGCCGATCTCGCCCAGATCGATGAAGTCTTTGTCCTTGTCCACTTCAAAGCGGCCCAGGCAGCTCGCCAGGTTCTGATTGCCGCCGATCAAGTAGAGCTGCTTGCCGTCCGGAGAGCTCGCCAGCGTTACGCCATCACCTTCGAAGCCGATGTGGTCTTCCTTTTCCCATTGGTTGACCAGCGCGTTGCCGCTGTGCCGCGGCTCGCCGAGTCCCAGCGCGATCAGCTTGCCCAGCGCGGTGTAGTCCTGGCGTATCGCGGCGGATTCGTGCTTCTCCACGATCTCGCTGGCGTCTTTCCCGTGGAACGTTTCGTAGAGTTTCACTGCCGCCTCGAGATCTCCGGGATTCAAGCCCAACGTTTTCTTCGCGGCGCGGCGGCCTTTCAGCTCTCGGTGGCGCAGCGCACGCTTCACCGCTTCCGCGCGCGTGGCGCCGCGAAACTTCCGGCCGTAGATGTCGTGCTTTTTGCCCGGAGCCGGATTCCGTTTCTGGCAGACCACGCACTTGCAGCCGACTTTGTGGCCGCGCGGCTTGCCGTTTCTTCCCGCGGCATGGCGAATCGAAGCCGCCCGATCGCGCGCGGCGCGCTGCTGCTCCAACTTGGAAGGATTACCGAAAATCAACAGCTCGCTGGGATTCGACTTCGCCTTTTCGCTGATTTCGCATTTCGGATTACGCTCTGTTTTCGGGTGAAGGATGGAAATCAGCTTGCCCGCGCCTTTTTTGCGGCGTCCCGGAGGGAACGCCACGCGCACTTCGTGGTCGCCACGGCTGACGGTACGCACGCGCCAGCCACGGGGCACCGTGGCGATGTCTTCATGCCGGAATTGCGCGCGAGTAGCCAAAGGTTAGGAAAGCCTTTCAAACTGCACGAGCAGCGATTCGCGCTGCGCACGGGTTTTGGGATCGCTCAAGTCGCGCTTGCCTGCGGCGACTTCCTTGGCGAAGTCGTCGAGCTGCGCCTGCAGCTCGGCTTTCGTGCGGAACGCGCCGGTAGGCACGAACTTCTGTCGGCCGTCTTCGCGGTTGCCCGGATGGTGTACTTCCACCAGCGCGCCGCCTTCGCTCGCCTGGATCACCCGTGCGTAGATCCAATGCTGCACGCCGTCGTTCTGCGCGATTTGAATGATGTCTCCTGGTTTCATGCTTTTCTCCTAGGACCTCATCACCAGCAAAAGTCCGGCGCCACCGAGAAGAAACCACGGCCAATTCTTCGAGAAGAAATCGGTTGCACCACCGGCGCCGGCGCCGGCGGCCTGATACGCCTGGTTCGCGTCCAACACTTTTTGCCATTGCGCCGCGGCAGCCTGGTCTCCGGAAGCCTGCGCCGCGGCAAGCTGTTGCTGGGCATACGAAATGTTCTGTTGCTGCGCCTGGTTTGCCGCTGCTTGTGACTGCGCAGCTTGCGCTTGCGCCTGCACGTTGTTCAGGTATTTGTTGAGCTCGTAAATTCCCGCAAGGATTGCCGCGATGCCTACACCCGTCGCGACGTAGACTTGCCACTGGCCGAGCTCCAAGCCGGTGGTGTCCGGCGGACCGAACGCGATGCCGTATGCGTAGATGTACGCGGTAAGCAGATCCTGATAGCGGCTGCGCGCCGTCTGGATTGGTCCGCTCATCTGGTTCACGTAGTTCGCGTCACCTGCGGCGTGCGCATTGATCAGCGACTGTTCGAGCGCCTTGATCGTGATATTCGCATTGCGCAGCATGTTGCCGGCTAGATCGTACTGGCTGCGATCTTCGCCGAGTCCAGCCAAGCGGCTGTAGCGGCCGCGCAGATGCGGCACCGGCTTCCGAGCGACCTGGTAGCTCGAAAGCCGCAGCGTATTGGCTCCCGGACGCATCACGCGCCTGCCTCTCGCAGCTCGCGCGTGGCGATGGCGCGCTGCGCGGCAAGCCGCGCGATTCGCCTCCGATCGGGTGAACGCCGCTTGCTGAAAAACAAAAAGCCGGCGAGTCCGAGCAAGGCTATGCCGCCAATGAGCAGTGGCGTGCTGACGGAAGAAGTCTGGCCGAGCCCGCTCAGCGGGATCGGCGTCAAGTAGCCTCGTTGCAGCGCCTGGTTCGGACGATAGCCCAGCCCGCTGGCGCCGCGGTAAGCGCCGAGATTCGAAAACGACTGTCTGTTCCAGAGGTACATTATTTCCTCCGCATCGAAGCCAGCAGCACGATGCCCGCTCCTCCGACAAGTAGCCATTTGTTCGCCACTCCGAATGTCGTCTGATCGAGAAATGAACCAGAAGCTACGGCGGGAGCGGAGGACCTGGACGCCGCCCAAAGAGAAGTGACGACGCCGGCGGGAACGCCCGCGGCAAGCGCGGCTTGCTGTGTCGGAAATTTCGCCAAGGCTCCTGACCAGGCTGCGTACACTTTCTGCGGATCAAGTCCCGCGGCGATCGCCGCCTGCGGGCTCACATAGTCGGTTGGGTTCTGCGAATTCTGCGCACTAGTGAGCACATTCGAGTACGCGGTTGCGGCCGGGCCGACCGGCTGCGGAGATGGCAGCGGAGGTGCGCCTGGTCCATAGATCGCGTTGATCTGATCGATGGTGAGCGGCGCGCCAGGAACTGTTTCTGAAGGAAGCGTGGCTTCCGGGCCTGTGCTGATGTAAAGCGTGTCCTGGCCAAGTAGTCCACGCAGAGTTCGGCAATCGCCGCAGCTCAACGCGCGGCGCGCAGAACGAAGACGAAAGGCGCTGAGTCCTTTTGTGGCGCTCCTCGCGCCGGCCGATGCTGGCAGGAGATACATCAGCGCCTCCCTTCCGAACCACGGGAAACTTTCAGCGCGACAAGGCCTGCGCCGAGCACCAGCACCCAGTTCGGCACAGAACTGATGAGCGTGGATTGACCCAGCCAGTCGAGCACGCCTTGATAAGCCGAAGGGGTTGCCGGTGTCGTGATGTTCACCACCGGCGCGGAGGATGCGGGAACCGCCGCAGCCTGGGTAGAAGCTGCGGCGGCCTGAGGGGAAGCGGAAGCGCCCACATTGTACGGCGTGCCGGTGTTGATCCAGCCGCCTTGCGCCTGGCTGTACTCCCACACGCTGCCGTCGTTCGAAACGAAAAACTGATTCGTGGGAAAGCCGACCGGAACCGGCGTGCCGGCGTAATTCGCTCCCGTACCGATCGCCGGCGTCGCCGGCGTTCCAGCGGGCGGAGCGGAAATGGGAGACTCCACCGGCAGCGGCGAAGTAATGGTCTGCAGAATCGGTTCGCGCACGATTTGGATCGGCGCGCGGCGAATGCCTCCGCCTTGCGGCAGCGCGATGATGCCGAGACTGCGTCTGCTGCGGATTCGCGGTGGAGGAAGCAGATAGGGCATCTTAGTTGTGCTCACTTCGCATCAGCGCCTCGAAAGTGCGACCACGCCGACGAGCAGCAAGCCGCCAAGCAGCAGGGTGCCGGTGCTGATTCCGCCGGCGATCGACGGAGAAAACGTGCTAGGAATCGTCGCCCCGTACGGGGAGGAGGAAGCAGATAGGGCATCTTAGTTGTGCTCACTTCGCATCAGCGCCTCGAAAGTGCGACCACGCCGACGAGCAGCAAGCCGCCAAGCAGCAGGGTGCCGGTGCTGATTCCGCCGGCGATCGACGGAGAAAACGTGCTGGGAATCGTCGCCCCGTACGGGGAGATCGTGGCGGAAGGAAACCCGCCAGTGGTCGGCACAAGATTCTGCGGGGCGGCGCGCGAAGCGGCGATGATGTTCGCTGCTTCTTGTCCCCCCGACGTGATGATTGCCGGCAGCGAAGCGGCCCAGCCCGGCGTGTCGCCGAGTCCGCGGAGTGCTCTTCGTTGCCGTCTTAGCGCCGGTACGCCGTAATTGCCCAGTCCCTGCACGCCGATGTGGCTCAGATTGCGCAAGCGGGGATCGTCCACGCCAGGACGGTACGCGCCAGGCAGAGCGCGGGGCGCAACGCCTGCCGGTCCATTGAGCCCCTGGACGTCGATGTACTCATCCGAGCTCGTATCCCAGATGCGCTTGCGAAAGAAATTTTCCGGCGCGCGGCCAAAGTAAGGATTGCGCCGCGCGGCGTCCAGCGGGATCCAGCGATCCTCGACGCGCGCTTCCGGGTACACGTGGCTGAACTGCTCGGGATCTTCGCCACGGTTGCTGACGGTGACGATGCGCGTCTTTATGCCGATGGTGCCGAGCAGGGAACAGATCAGGATGGTGAAGTCGTCGCAGTCACCAATGCCCAGGCGGAGGATTTCCGGCGCGGCGTGCAGCGTCTCTTTTCCGTACACGTCGCGAGTGAAGCGGATATTACGCTTCACCCATTCATAGATCGCGCGGCATTCGCCGAGCCAATCGTAAGCCGGAATGCCCGAGGACCGAATGATGCGCGCGGCGGCTTCGTGGACCAGCGGATCCTTTTTGCCGGCTTCGATCAAGCGGCGCATCTGCCGGATGGTTTGCTCGACGCCGGCGTCTCCTTCGGCGAGCGGCATCGCTTCCACCGGAAGTCTCGATCGCACCATTTCCAAATTCACCATGTCGCGCGCCTTTTTATAAGCCGGCGAGGTTGCGTCGGGAGTGGATGGCCCGTGGCGGCCCACGCCGGCGATCAACGCCGCCCTCGTGCGCATGATGCTCACGATCGGCGGGTGCGCGTCAAAACGATTCACTGCGGAGGAAGCGGAAATGTGGAAGTAAATGCAACGAAAGGATTTCCACAGGACGCAAAGAATTGCACTCTTCGCGCGCGAGGGTGTACAACCGTTTTGCGTCGGCATGGTGGATGCCAGAGGAGAACCGTTTTGCCACAAGTGAAGAAGTCACCCGCGGCGCCCGCGCCGCTCGTTTCCATCACCACGGCCGTTCCCGAGCCGCAAATCGATCCCGAAAAGAACGAAGAGAAAAAAGAACTCAGTCCGACGTGGTTCTGGGACCTGATCGCTGGCATTCCCAGCGACGAGTGGGGAAAAGTGTACGACGTGTGGCTGCTGCGCCGCGGTGAGTCCAAAGTGCCGATGGCGCCGGGAGAAAAAGGCTATCTCGACCAGTTCATGCAGCCGATCACGCCAGCAGTGATCAAGCAGCGCTATGGAGGAGGACTGTATCGCGCGGTGCTGAACAAGAATGGACGATTCAAAACCAGCCACGATTTCGAGATCGAGGGACCAGCGATCTATTCGAGCCGTGAAATGTCCGGGAAAAACAGCCATGCTCCGGTGAACGGCTCCGGCAACGACGCGACGCTGCAGGTGCTGCAGCAGTTCCGGGAACTTCTGCGCGATGAATTCGTGCGCCGCGCGGACAGCGGGCCGGGAAGCTCCGCGAATGAGGAAGCCATCAAGCTGCTTTCTTCGGCTTCGGAACGCGCGATGGAAGTAATCACCAAACAAGTGCCGTCGGGCGCGAGCTCCACCCAGCAGCTTGCCGAGCTGGTCACCATCGTGAAGGGATTGATGCCCGCGCAGCAGGAAAGCGGACTGCTCGGAGTCATCTTGAAACCGTTGCTCGAACGCGCGTTGGCTCCCGTGGATCCGCTGACGCAGATCACTTCGTTTCTAGCCATCTTCGAGAAGATCGACGCACTGCGCGGAGAAGGCGGCGGGAAAGCCAAAGACTGGAAGGCAATGCTAGCCGAAGGCATCGTGCAGCGCGGCCCGGAGATTCTGCGCGAGATCCGGGAGACGCAGCAGCTCGGTGTGGAAGCCGCGCGAGAACGCCGGGCGGCGGCCGAGACGAACGCGCGTACTGCGGAGATCATGCGCACGGTGCCTCGCCCGGCCGCCGCTCCGGTTTCGGCTGCGGCTCCACAATCGGTCCATGAGGCGCCGCCGGCAAGTGCTCCCTTGCAAGTGACTCCCTTGAGCGAAGCGCCGGAGGTTCCCGCGACCGACGGACTCAGCCAGGACATGGGAGACTTCGGACCGAAGCCGGCAGCAGCAGCGACTCCGGCCGAAGTGAAAGCTGCGGACGACGCTATCGCCGGATGGGTGAAACAACGCATCGTGCAGTTGATCCTCGAAGGCGAGGAACCGGAGCGCATTGTGGATTTTCTGGACATTGCCGACCCAACGGTGAGCGATCTACTGGTGAAGTATTCCGAGGAAGTCGTCAGCACGTTTCTCGCCGGCGATCCGATCTTGAAACTCGCGGTCGAACATCCGAACTGGAAGAGTTTTCTGGGGCGGGCCCGGGCCTACATTCAGGAAAGCGAAAAACTGGAAACAGCAACGCCGAACTGATCTTGCGGCGAGTACGTCGCGCAACGATTTCCACGTCACGGAGTTGACACCGGAAATTTTCTCCGAGTACTCTCGCCTCGTGCACTTCCGCTGACAAAAGGGAATGGGCGCGCGTCGCAGGTCGGCAGCCTGGCGGCGCGCGCCGTTTCTTTTTGCGGCGTTCATCCGTAAAGGCTGCCGATGCCTTCCGACACGCGTGCTCGAAAAAGTACGACTGATCCGCCGTTGCCCCACAATCCAGAAGCAGAGCGCTGCATCCTTGGAGCCGTGCTGCTCGACAATTCCGCGCTGCCGTTGGCGTTGAAGCATCTGCATTCCGCGGACTTCTTTAACGCGCTTCACCAGCGGATTTTCCGGCGCATGATCGCGATGGCGGAAGCCAGTCAGCCAATCGACCTGGTGACTTTGAACGAAGCGATGCACGCCGCCGGAGAGTTGAAGGACGCCGTGGAGGTGGCGTATCTGGCGCAGCTCTCCGACGGCCTGCCGCGCGTTTCGAACGTCGAGCACTACGCGAAGATCGTCAAAGAGAAGGCAGTGCTGCGGCGCTTCGCTCACGCAGGGGACAAGATCACCCGCGCGGTGATGGATGGTTGCGATCTGAACGTCGTGCAGTCCTACTTACGAGCGTTGACCAGCGAATCCGTTGAACCCATGAAAGTGGTCGGTGGCAACGGGCATCTCAGCTACTCCTTCGATGAATTTATGGATGAGAAGTTCGCGCCACCGGACCATCTGATTGAACAACTCATTCCCCGCGGAGGCTCCGGCCTGATCGTCGCGCTGCCTCATCGCCTGAAGAGCTGGTTCACCACTTCGATTGCGATGGGAGCCACAAAGCCGGGGATTATTCTGGGTAAGCTGGAAGTGAAAAGGCCGGTGCGTTCGCTGCTGATTCAGGTGGAGGATTTTCCCGGCCAGCTCCAGTGGCGCATGCGCGAGCTGCAGGGAAAGATCCCGTTCAACGCCGAGCATCTGCGCATCATTCCGCGGTGCGGGCTGAATCTTCCGGACGAAGCCTGGTATCAGAACCTGCTGCGTGAAGTGGAAACATTCCGCGCGGACTTGGTCATCATGGACGTGCTTCGCCGGATTTTTCGTGGTGACATCAACTCCCCGAAGGACACCGCCTTGTTTCTGGAACAAATTGACCGTTTGCGCGAGGCAACGAGCTGCGCGGTGCTGCTGGTGCATCACGAAAACAAGAAAGAGGCGGAGATCATGACGGCCTCAGCGGGCAGCTACAACCTTCCTGGCTGGGCCAACGTGATGATCCAGTTCAAGCGCAAAACACAGGAAGGCCACGTGACGCACGTCGAAATCGAAGTGGACAACAAACTGGCACAATCCCCCGAGCCGATGCGAATGGTGCTTGATCTAACTTCGGAAACCGGCATCCGGCTGGAAAACGTGGAAGACAGCATCGGGATCGCCGACGCGCGCGACCGGCTCACCGGCGCGTGGACAATCAAGGACCTGGCCGAAGCTCTGGAAGTTCACAAGAGCAATGCGCACCGGCGGCTGAAAAAATGGCTGGCGAGTGGAGTGGCGGAGAAGGTTTCCTCGGGCAAGCGCGGCCGCATGGGCGGCATGGCGCGCTATCACTTCGTCGGAGACGACGTGTAAACCCACTAAAATTTTTTGCCAAGATCAGGTGATCGCGCTCGTCCAAATAGGTGCGTTGTTTTTCTCACTTTGAGACATGTGCCTTACCCTCGCGCGCGCGCGTAGGCAGAGAAAACCACGCACCAACGCACCAAGATAGGCTATGTAGCTGAAAATACAGTACATCTGATAAGGTGCGCCCCGCACCATATCCCCGCACCATATCGCACCATTTTAATCTTACACATACGATTGCACTTAGCTCGTCAGCACCCCTTTTGGTGCGCCTCTCTCTCTCCAGACTGCCTCTCGGAAAAGTGGTGTCAATAATGACACACTTGCTGCAAGGAAAATCCGGCAGTGTGGAGAGAGTATGTTAGACCTATTTCTTTCTTTCTTTATTTGGACTGGTACTATATACCTATTGACATGATTCTCTCTCTCCCTGTAGAGTTCATGCCGACATGGGCGGACCACGAAGAAAAAAAAGCGAAGAAAAAATCAGCGCTCTGCATGAGCCGCCGACAAAAAGCCTCTCAGTGAAAGTCGGAGAGACGCTGTATGACTGGCTCAAAGAAGAGAGCAAAGAACGTTTCGGACTTGCAAATCAGGCCGGTTTACTCCGTCTGATTTTGTACGAGAAGTATTTGGCGGAAACGCAAGCCGAAGCGGCGCCCGCGGAAGGGAACGGACAATGAACCAGACAGCCGAAGACGTAACCGCGCTGGTCGCGGAAATGAACGCCGCCCGCGCCAGGCGCGAACTATCGCGGACCCGCTGGGTATCGGGTTTGATCGGTTTTGCGATCGGTGGTCTGCTCACTGCCGGCGTGTTCTTCCTGCTCATCGTGCCCAAAACACAGGCGCTCACCGCATCGGTGAATCAGATCGCCGCGGAACGCGATGCCTTGCAGCAAAAGCTGAAAGACACAAATCTACAGTTGGGCAATACTCAGTTCGAACTGCACCGCGCCTCTGCCGAACTCGCGGCCGCGCAGATGCCGGAATCGCAGACGCCGCTATATACGCTGCTCTACGATCCCGCGCCGGCGGGGCAGACATCCTCCGCCGCGCAACTGCTGGATCTCGTTCGGCCCGGACTAGGCACCGCGCTCGGCAAGCTGCAGGATGCGACGCGTCAAGGACCCGCTGGCAATCCACGCTGGCTGATTCCCGGATACGCGCGTCCGGTCGTGAATGGCAATCCTCAAGGGTTTTACTACCAGTGGGCGAATTTGCAGACTGGCGAGATCGAAACACACTCACCGCGGGGAACCACAATCACCGGGGCCAACTAGGAAATCCACCGTGCTTCCACAGTCCCATTTCGCTCTGTCGCTTCGCTTGCGCGCCAATTCGAGCTACTACCGCCAGCTTCGCGAAGCGCATGAAGCGCGCTCGCGCATCGAACGGCTGAAAAGAGGAGGCGGCAATGCGTGAGCACAACGCCGAAGAAAACCGTACAACTGAGCCTGTTCTCCGCCGCGGAAGCGTCCCGCCTGGAGACGGCGAACCGCGAAGCGTGGACGACGCCGTACAGGGTGATTCTCCGCGACGGGAGCGTGCTGACGACCGCGCTGTGGGTGGTCCGAACTCTCAACCGGCCGCGTGGGAAGAAACGCCCGACCTTTCCGAAACCGTCAGCGTATGTGGATGGTGCAAAGAACTGAACATCCTGCGCCTGCAGCGGCGCGACACCGACAGACTCATCGTTTACCAGCAGGGCAAGCAACTCGCGATTTTTCGCAGCGGCGTCAAGCTGACGGTCTCGCACGGCATCTGCGAGCCGTGCCGCGCGAAGCATTTTCCGCGCCGGCGGACAGGAGCAGACGACTAATGGGAAAAATCGAAATCATCGGAGCGCAGCCGGACCCACTGCCGCCGCCGGCCGTGCGCTGTCCGCACTGCAAGACGGAGCGCCCGCCGTACGGCTTCATCCTCAACGGTGGCGACTTGGGCATCGTCGGGCAGGTGCAATACTTCACGATTTTCTGCGGCGCCACGGTAAGTGGCGCGGAGGAAAAAGACGCGCTGCGCATCTGCGGCTGCATCCTCGGCGTGCACATCATTGGCTACCGCCCGCCGCAGGACCCAAGTCAGATTGCCGCGCTGCAGCAAGCGCTGAAAGGCGGCCCGGCGCAATGAAGCACAAGAAAAGATCACGCCGCCGTCCCTATCGCACGCCGGAAGTGCGGGTTCCCAAACAAACGTTAACAAAAATGCACGCCGCGGAGATCGCTCTCAAGAACGAAATTGCCGCGCATGCGGCCACACGCGCGGCGCTCAGCGAAGCGATCGACCTGATTAGCCGGATGGTTCACAGCTACGAGCTTGGTCGCAACGTATGGACTTCCGAACACATACAGCGCCTGGAACACTGGCGCGCACTGAGCGTCCTGCCATGAAAATCACGATCGACATTGCGCAAGAGAGGGCCGCCGGACATGACTACTGATCTCGTTGTCCACGTGAAGATCGTAAAGAATCCACTATATGGTGAAGTCCGCGCGAACCAAACGTTACGCTACGGAACCTTCAATGTCTATTGCTGCGCCTGCAAAGAAATTCTGATCGAAGGGAAGCGTTTTTCCGATGATTCGGAAGAAGAGTTGATTTGGAAGGCCATCCGGCAGCACGCAACGGAACACCAAGCCCGCGGTGACATGAGGACATGAAAATCACGATCGACATTCCCGAAGAGCAGATCAAAAAAGCGTTGGCGGGCATTCCGGCAGTGTTCTTCCTGAATTCGGACCATCCCGTGCGCACGATCGCACTGGCTCTGAAAGCCGCTTACGAGGAAGCGGTGAAGCAGCGGGAGCGCAAGCAATGACCGCTCTGGCGCAATGGTGTCACGCACACGCGGAATTCCTGTTGGGCGTTTTTGCCGGATCGACGGCCGAACTACTGATCGTTCTCGCTTCGCGCTGGCTCTGGGATCGTTGGCTGTGGCTCAGGTGGTTCTCATGGCAATAGAGTTCACCAAAGTAGACAGCGGCGTCCCCACGGACGCCGAGATGCGCGGCAAGCGCATCTTTTTTGCTCTATACGACAGCGGACCGAACACCGAAGCGAAAGTGATGGTCACCGAAGACCTAGCGCGCCTGATCGACTGCGACGACGCGCTGGAACTGCTGATCGCCAGTTTTCGTGCGGCCATCCTGGATTCCGCCATGCGCCACGGAAATCCCACTCCTAGGAAGCAATGAACGCTTCGTTTTGCCAACCGTGCTTCGAGCGATACGGACGAAAGCGGCCCGTGCATCGCCTCGATATGTGCCGCGAATGCTGGTCTGGAAAAACCGGATCTGCGGAAGAAAAAGAGGAGTTTCGCGCACGGCAGGCGGCGATGATGAAGCGCAACTGGCAGGACCCGGAGTTTCGTGCACGGAATGCGGCGGCGGTGAAGCGCAACTGGCAGGACCCGGAGTTTCGTGCACGGAATGCGGCGGCGGTGAAGCGCAACTGGCTGGACCCGGAGTTTCGTGCACGGAATGCGGCGGCGACGAAGCGCAACTGGCAGGACCCGGAGTTTCGTGCACGGAATGCGGCGGCGGTGAAG
>Ga0209581_1001352_pt1 | contig 29469 bp, 23 predicted proteins | sample Coa_R2_FD_187160 | JGI IMG/M metagenome (GOLD analysis project Ga0209581, IMG submission 187160) | Surface soil microbial communities from Centralia Pennsylvania, which are recovering from an underground coalmine fire - Coalmine... | ecosystem: Environmental > Terrestrial > Soil > Unclassified ...
CAGAATGGCCTTCTTTCTCTACTTTCGTTCACAGGAGACAACGCATGCGCTACTTCTTGAGACGGTTGGGCTTCTACCTGGTAGCACTCTGGGCCGCGGTGACGTTCAACTTTATCATCCCGCGCTTGATGCCAGGCGATCCTACCACAACCTTCCTTGCAAAGCTTCGCGGCCAGGGGCATCTCACGCCTGCAACCCTGGCGGCCCTCCAGGCGGATTTCGGCGTCACGCCAAATGTCCCGATTTGGCAGCAATATCTGAACTACCTGGGGGCTATCCTGCGCGGGGACCTGGGGATTTCGAGTTCTCAGTTTCCCTCGAGGGTCTCTACCATTCTCGGCGAGAGCCTGCCGTGGACTATCGGCCTGGTCGGTGCCTCGATCGTGTTGAGTGCAGTGCTGGGCACGATCATCGGGGCGCTACTCTCCTGGAGGCACGGCTCCTGGTATGATACGGTCGTACCGCCTCTGCTGACCTTTCTCTCGGCTATCCCCTATTTCTGGATGGCCCTGGCGCTGGTCTATATCTTCGCCCTCGGCCTGGGCTGGTTCCCACCGGATAGCCCCTACGATATCTTCAACGTTACGCCTGGCTGGAACGTGGACTATATCCTGAGCGTTCTCCAGCACGCGCTGCTGCCGGTCATCACGCTCGTGATCGGCTCCCTCGGCGGCTGGGTGCTGACCATGCGCAACGCGATGATCACCACGCTGTCCGAGGATTATGTCTTGATGGCGGAGGCGAAGGGGTTGCCCGAACGACAGGTCATGACGAACTATGCTGCTCGCAACGCTATCCTGCCCAGCATCACCAGCTTCTCTATCTCCCTGGGCCTGATCGTCGGCGGCGCGCTGCTGACCGAGATCGTGTTCAACTATCCGGGCATCGGTTTCGCGCTTTTCAATGCGGTGGCGCAGAATGATTATGCCCTGGTGGAGGGCTGTTTCCTGGTCATCGCGCTCGCCGTCTTGCTGGCGAACTTTCTCTCCGAGCTCGTCTATACTTTCCTCGATCCACGTGTACGGCATGGAAGGGGCTAAAATATGCAGATTACCAATGTCACTAGCCAGGAGGGTATTGCTCCCATCACGCCGGAGAAGAAGGGCACAGGACGTGTGGGTAAGACCCTTAAGTTTTTCCTCTCCAATCCTAAAATCGTCGTTGGCGTCGGGGTCGTTCTCTTCTTCGTTCTGATCGCCCTCGCGGCACCGTTGCTCACGCCCTACGCGCCCGATGCACGCGTCGTCAGGGGACTTCAGCCCTCGCAGCCGCCGTCGCCCGCGCATCTTTTTGGCACGACCGACTTGGGTCAGGATGTGTTCTCGCAGGTTGTTTATGGAGCGCGCGTCACTCTCTTGATCGCCTTCGTCGCGGCTTTCGGCTCAACTGCGTTGCAGGTGCTCTTTGGGCTGACTTCCGCGTACCTGGGAGGACTGGTCGATGATGTGCTTTCCTTGATTATTAACGTTGGCCTGGTCTTGCCTGGCCTGCCCCTGACCATCGTGCTCGCCTCCCTGGCTAGCGCGGCCAATGTGAACAAGAACGAGATTGTCATCGCGCTGGTCTTGCTCTTCACAAGCTGGCAATACGGGGCGCGCGTGCTGCGCGCGCAGACGCTCTCTCTGAAAGAGCGGGAGTTTGTCGCGGCTGCGCGCGCGGTCGGGGAGAGCGCCTGGCGCATCATCTTCGTCGAGATCCTGCCCAATGAGCTGGCGCTGGTAGCTTCGACGTTCGTCGGCACCTTTGTCTATGTCATGGGGGCCGAGATCGCCCTGGAGTTTCTCGGACTGGGCGATCCGTCGCAGGCGAGTTGGGGCTCAATTCTCTACTGGGCGCAGAACGATGCCGCGCTGCCGTCTGGCCAGTGGTGGCTGTTCGTGCCGGCGGGCCTGTGCATCGCGCTCTTCTGCGGCAGCCTGGCCTTTATCAATTTCGGTATCGACGAGATTGCCAATCCTCGCCTGCATATCGAGAAGCCTTTGAAAAAGGCTCTGAAGTCCCTCAAAAAGACGAAGGAGGCGGTGGCATAATGGAAGAAAACACGCGTAGCAAACAGGATCTGTTGCTTGATGTGCAGAACGTTAGCGTGGTCTACGACAGCGCGGACGGCGAGGTGTACGCGGTCAACGATGTCAGCTTCACGCTCAGGCGCGGGGAGATTCTGGGCCTGGCGGGGGAGAGCGGCAGTGGGAAATCGACGCTCGCTTACGCGATTGCCCGCCTGCTGCGTCCTCCCGCGCGCGTGACCGGTGGGCGTGTGCTTTACTATCCACGCGCGCGGGCGGGAGAGAACGGGAATGGCCGGACGGACCTCCCGGCAAGCGGCGTCGATATTTTCGCCTTCGACAAAAAGGAACTGCGCGCCTTCCGCTGGAGCGAGCTGGCGGTGGTCTTTCAGAGCGCGATGAACGCGCTCAATCCCGTCGCGACATTCGAGGCGCAGATGGTCGATGTCATGCGCGCGCATCGGCCAGAGATGAGCAAGGAGCAGCAGCGCGCGCGCCTGGTTGAGCTGGCCCGGCTGGTCGGGATCGCGCCCGAACGCCTCAAGAGCTATCCCCACGAACTCAGCGGCGGGATGCGCCAGCGCGCGGTCATCGCGATTGCCCTGGCACTCTCGCCGGAGATCATAATCATGGATGAACCGACAACCGCACTGGATGTTGTCATACAGAGAGATATCCTGACTGAATTGATGCGCCTGCGCCGGCAGTTGGGCTTTGCGGTCATCTTTATCACGCACGACCTCTCGCTGCTGCTGGAGGTCGCGGACGAGATCATCATTATGTACGCCGGGCGCATGGTCGAGAAGGCCGGGCGCAAGGCTCTCTACCGCCATCCGCTGCATCCCTACACAGACGGGCTGCTCCACTCTTTCCCCACACTTGAGGGACCACTGGTGCGCATGAGCGGTATTCCGGGCACGCCGCCGGACCTGCGCGAGGTGCCGCCCGGTTGCGTCTTCCATCCACGCTGCTCGAAAGCGTGGGAGCGGTGCCTGCGCGAGCGTCCAATCCTGACGAGTCCTCCCAATGTGGGGATCGAGGACGTGGCGGAGCGGCGCGTGGCGTGCCATCTCTACGGCACGGATTCCCGGCGCGAGCAGGAGCCGGCCTTGAGCGGGCAGGGAGGTGAAGTATGAGCAAGCAACAGGAGATGGCGCGCAGCCAGGATTTGTTAGCCCTGCGAACGGGTCAGCCGGTGCTGGCCGCCCGGGATTTGCGCAAGGATTTCCCTTTGCACCCGGTGAGCCTGGGTGGGGGCAAGCGTGTCGTGCAGGCGGTAGAGAACGCCTCGCTGGCCCTCTACGCCGGCCAGGTGACCGCCCTGGTGGGCGAGAGCGGGAGCGGCAAGACTACGGTAGCGCGTATCCTGGCCGGGATGCATGCGCCGACGCGCGGAGAGATCAATTTCGAGGGAAAGGCGGTCAATATCAAGAGTGCGCGCGAAATGAAACGTTACCTGCGTAAGGTGCAGTACATTTTTCAGGACCCCTTTTCGTCGCTCAACTCGGTCCACAGCGTCAGGCATCATCTCAGCAGACCACTGAGGCTGCACGGCCATGCGCATGGCGCACGTGAAATTGAGGAGCAGTCGCTGGCGCTGCTGGAGAGGGTCAACCTGACGCCGGCCCGCCAGTTTCTCGACAAATATCCGCACCAGTTGAGCGGCGGACAGCGCCAGCGCGTCTCCATCGCGCGCGCCCTGGCCGTGCAGCCTGTTGTCCTGCTGGCAGACGAGCCAGTATCCATGCTGGACGTTTCTATTCGCCTGGACATCTTAAACCTGCTGCTCAAGCTGAAAGAGGAGGAAGGGCTGGCCTTTCTCTTCATCACCCATGACATCGCCAGCGCCCGCTATTTCGCGGAAGAGACGCAGGTCATGTATGCCGGTCAGATGGTCGAAGGAGGGCCATCGGATCAGGTAATCAGACAACCGAAGCACCCGTACACGCGCCTGCTCTGTTCAGCCGCGCCCGACCCCGAACGGTCCGCGCGCCTGGCAGAGCTGGGCGAGGCAGGGGAGGCGCCGGGCGTTCCTGAGCGGGGCGAGCCGCCCAGCCTGGTGAATCCGCCCGCCGGCTGCCGTTTTCATCCGCGCTGCCCGCACGCCATGGAGGTCTGCCGGCAGAGTTTCCCAGCGCGCACCGACTTCGGCGGCGGCCACTGGGTGCGCTGCTTCCTCTACAGTCAGGGAGAGGAAGCGTCCCATCGCTAACATATTCAGAATTGTTACTTACATTGTTTAAGAGGAGGCCCGATGAGCATTTCCAACGACCCCACATCTTTCGCAGGACCACAGACAGAGACCCAACCCGCGCCGATGGCCGCTGCCTTCCCGCCAGATTTTCTCTGGGGAGCCGCTACCTCGGCGTATCAGATTGAGGGAGCAGTGCAGGAGGACGGGCGCTCCCCCTCGATCTGGGATCGCTTTGTCTCCAAACCCGGGACCGTCTATCAGGGCGAGACAGGCGCTATCGCGGCGGACCACTATCACCACATGGAAGAAGACGTTGCACTCATGGCCTCTCTCAATCTGGGCGCGTATCGATTCTCCATTTCCTGGCCGCGTGTCCTGCCCCAGGGAACCGGCGCGGTCAATCAGCGCGGCCTCGATTTTTATGAGCGCCTGGTGGACGCCCTGCTGGCACGGGGGATCACTCCCCTCGCCACGCTCTATCACTGGGACCTGCCGATCGCCCTGGAGGATCGCGGCGGCTGGCCGGCCCGCGACACCGCCTATGCCTTCGCCGACTACGCCGAGGTTGTGACGCGCCGCCTGGGAGACCGCGTGACCTGGTGGATCACGCACAACGAACCCTGGTGTTCTTCCTACCTGAGTTATGCGCTGGGCATGCATGCGCCCGGTCTGCGCGACAAACAGCTCGCTGTGAACGTCGGGCATCACATCCTGCTCTCACATGGTCTGGCTGTGCAGAGGATGCGCGCGCAACTTCCCCCGCAGGCCCAGGTTGGCATCGCGCTGGATTTTTATCCCGTCTACGCTGTGGATGATCGCCCCGAAACGCTGCTGGCAGCCGAACGGGCCGATACCTTCCGCAATCGCTGGTTCCTCGATCCGGTCTTTCGCGGCTCGTATCCAGAGAGGCTGTTCAGCGACCTGGGCGTGCAGCCTCCGCCTATCGAAGAGGGCGACCTGGCCATCATCTCCGCGCCCCTCGACTTTCTTGGCGTCAATTACTACTCGCGCATGCTTGTGCAGAATTATGCGGAGGATGCGCCGGCGCCGGAGAAGTCGCTGCATCCCGACAGCTACCAGGCCATCGAGCGTATCGACGGCTCATCGTACACCGAGATGGGCTGGGAGATCTTTCCCGCCGGCCTCGCCAATATCCTCACGCGCATCCACAGCGAGTACGGTCTGCAATCGCTGGTCGTCACCGAAAACGGAGCCGCCTTTGCAGATCACTGGGATGGCAACGACCGCGTTCACGACCAGCAGCGCATCGACTATCTGCGTATGCATATCCAGGCGCTGGCCGAGGTTCGTCAGCAGGGCGTGCCCGTTCAGGGCTATTGCGTCTGGTCGTTTCTGGACAACTTCGAGTGGGCGGAGGGCTATCGCAAGCGTTTTGGCCTGGTCTACGTTGACTACCCGAGCCAGCGGCGCATCGTTAAGGACAGCGGCTACTGGTACGCCAACTTTATTCGCCGGCAGCGCGAACTAAACGGGGCGTAACTCGATCGTGTAATGGCGCAAGGGCGCTCACCTGCGCCATTACAACATTTTAACAAGATCCTAAAGGCTATTTAACGCCTGTGGTTTATAGTATCGACAGAGCACTCCTGAACAACGCAACGCGGGTCGCGCGGATCAGCGTGTGAGCTAACCGGCAGACATTTGAAGGCTCCGCTGAATTTCCACCGAACAGCCCGCCCATCCTGACGCCGGCGATCGTCGTCCCGTCGGCGCACTCCCCATGTGCGACGGATTGCATTCCGAGGCAATCCGCTCGCGAGACGAGCGAGAGGTATTCCCCGAACCTCTCGCTCAAGCGGACCAGAACGCATGAAATACGCAGTCTCCCGTCGGTGTTGTACAATATATCCTATCCATACATCCAGTACTCAGTCATTGAGCAAAGAAATCCGGGGAACAGGCAGATGAACAGCATAGCACTATACAATGAGATTCAGACCTCGCTCAAACGCGGCGAGCAGGTAGTTGTTGCCACGGTTGTCAAAACGGCTGGGGCCGCGCCGTGCGGCGTAGGGACGAAAATGTTGATACGTGCAGACGGCTCGATCGAGGGGAGTTTTGCCGGGCCGCGCACCGATGGGAAGGTTGTTGAGGCGGCCTCACAGGCTTTGCGCGAGAGCCGATCGCTACTCACTCATATTCACCTGGATGCCGACCAGGGGGAGGCCGTAGGCAGTTGCGGGGCCACGTTGGAGGTCTTTTTCGAGGTGCTGCGCCCGGAGCCGCGCCTGATCATCGCGGGAGCCGGCTATGTCGCGCAGGCGCTGGCGAGGCTGGCGGCCAACCTCGATTTTCGCATTGTCGTTGTGGACGATCGTCGCGACCTGGCCGATCCCGCTGCTTTTGGCGATTCCGTGTCTCTGACCTTTGGCGATATCCCGGAGACGCTGCGCGAGCTTGAGCCGGACGAGAGCAGCTTTATCGTCATCGTTACGCGCGGACATCACCTGGACGAAGAGGCCCTGCGCGCTGCCCTGGAGAGCCGCGCGGCCTACGTGGGCATGATCGGCAGTCCGAGCAAGGTCAGAAATATCTTCAAAACGCTCCAGCAGAAGGGCATCACGCGAGAGGTATTGGAGCGCGTTCACGCCCCGATCGGCCTGGATCTGGGAGCCGAAACCCCTGACGAGATTGCCCTGAGCATCGCCGCTGAAATCGTCATGCTACGCCACCAGGCCAGCGGAATGCCCCTCAAGTCCACGCATCACCTCCTCGAAGAGCCTGAACGCGTGGGAGCCGAGAAGCAGTAAATAGCGCGCAGGGACGCCGGAACCGGAGCATGCAACGAATTTCGTCCAACCGACGTTGAAGAGTGTAGAAAGGAAATCCGGCTCCGCGCGTCAGGCTGGCAGCCGTCCGCCCCTGTGCTGGCGAGCGGCATCCCACTGTGACCGGATCAAGAATGATAATGCCAGCCATAAGATCTGAGAGAAGCCTGGCGCCCTGGTAAGAATTTCGTCTACAATAGATCTGTGGGAGTGGTATGGCATTGTCGGGAGGGCACGCTATGTCTGTAAAACGCACCAGCGTTCTGTGTATTTTGTTTTTTCTCTGCTCAATTGCGCTTAGCGCCTGCTCGCAGAAGCTTTCGCCGGCCAGGCTTCTTCCAACGAGTACCGCAGGAAAAGCACATATCACGCCGACCTTCTCGCCTCCGCTAAAGACCACCAGCACACCCGATACCACACCCACGCGTTATAAGGCGCACCTCCTGCTTTCTGGACGCTATCGACCCGACGACCTGGTGTTTGATCCAGCGGGCCATCTGCTCTTCAGCGATGTCTATCGCGGCACCATCAGCCGCTTGAACGCCAATGGCTCGGTAACACAGCTTATCAGCGGGCTGGCGGGTCCCGAAGGACTGGCCTTTCTGCCCAACGGCACCCTCGTCATCGCTGAGCAGCGTACAAACAGGATTCTGGCCTACTCTCCTCAGACAGGCTCGCTCAGCGTCCTGCGTGTCCTGCCTGGCGTACCGACCGGGCAGCCCTGCAAGGATGGCGTGGACGGCATCGCGCTCGATCCGCTCACGCAGACTTTGATCATACCTGACAGCCCGCTCGGAACCGTCTATCGCATGAGCCTGGATGGCAAAAAGCTGGTCCTGCTGGCCGCGCACATTCCCAGGCCCGTAGGCGCAGCGGTTGACGCCCAGGGAAACATCTACGTGGCCGACGAGTGCGGAGGCGCGCTCTGGGAGATTACTCCCGCCGGCAAGCTCACGCGCATGGGCGGTTTTGGCATGCTCGACGACGTGGCTTTCGATCATCACGGCAATGTCCTCGTCACCGACCTCAAGCCCTCAATTCACGCGCTGATCCGCGTGCGCCTGCCCGGCGGCAAACGCGAGGTACTCGCCAGCCAGGGCTTTATTGAGCCGCAAGGGCTGGCCGTTGACAGCAGCGACAACATCTACGTCTCCGACGACTACGCCGATAAAATTGTCGAGTACGAGCCCATCTCCGGCTCTTGATTCAGTTTTGGGTGTATTGCGTGTTGTCGCGCCACAGGCGCGTGAGGCAAGGGTGGAGTGGATGTCACGCGAAGAATACTTTGCTCGCTACATGATACAATGAAAGGTAGATCATCTTGCTTCACTTGTATCAAGGAGCCTGGAGAGTAGAACATGAGCAAACTCACATCGATGGCCGAGGCCATAGCGCGCTATGTGCCAGATGGCGCGTCCGTTGCCATTGGCCTGGCCCTCGAAGCACTCATTCCTCATGCAGCCGCCCATGAGATTATTCGCCAGCGCCGCCAGCGCCTGACCTTAATCGGTCCGATCTCGGATATCCTCTTCGATCAATTAATCGGTGCGGGCTGCGTCGAAAAAATACAGGCCGCCTGGGTGGGAAACGTCAGCGAGGGGCTGGCCCACTGTTATCGCAGGGCCACTGAGAAGGGCATTCCACACCCACTCGTCACCGAATCGCACAGCAACTTCAGCATCGGGCTGGCCCTCTTCGCGGCGGGCATGGGTTCGCCCTACATTCCTACGCTTTCCCTGCTCGGCAGCGATATTCCGCGTCACAATCCCCATTTGCGCGTTGAAGCCTCGCCGTTCGACGGATCGCCGGTGCTGCTGGTGCCCGCGATCCAGCCCGATGTCGCCATCATTCATGTGCAGCGCAGCGATGAAGAGGGGAACGCGCATCTCTGGGGCAACCTCGGCATTGCGCAGGAGGCATGGCTGGCCGCGCGCGATGTCATCCTCATTGCCGAGGAGATCGTCGATCACGCGCTGATCACCAGCGATCCCAATCGCGTGCCGGGACCATTCTTCAAAGTGCGCGCTGTTGTTCATGAGCCGGGGGGAGCGCATCCCGCGCCCGTGCAGGGCTATTACAATCGCGATCACGCCTTTTATCATGAATACCATACGGCCACGCGCACGCTTGAGGGATATCAGACCTGGCTGGAGGAGTGGGTGCTTGGAGTGCCGGACCGCGCCGCCTATCTTGAGAAGCTAGGCGAGCAGCGCTGGCAGGCGCTGGAGGTCAAAAAGCATCGCTACGCCGCGCCCGTCGATTATGGCTATTAGAGGGGAGTGTCTATGGAATACACAGCCAAAGAACTCATGGTAGTCTGCGCCGCACGCCAGATCCGAGATCACGAACGCGTCTTCGTCGGCATGCGCCTCCCGCTCATCGCTTTTGCCCTGGCGAAGCGCACGCACGCGCCCGATTGCGTCGGCCTGTTTGAGTCGGGAACGCTGCGCGATAGTCCCGCCGACGAATTGCTCTACACGATGGGGGACGCGCCCAACATCACCGACAGCCTGTGGGCTACCAGTACGCTGCATGTCATGGGACTGATGGCGACGGGCGAGATCGACCTGGGCTTTATCGGGGGCGCGGAGATCGATCGCTATGGCAACCTCAACACGACGCTGATCGGCGACTGGGAGCATCCCACCGTGCGCCTGCCCGGCAGTGGCGGTGGCGCGGATATCGCCTCGCTGGCGAACCGCCTGGCGATCATTATGCCGCACGAACGCCACCGCCTGCGCGAACGCGTCGATTTTGTCACCAGCCCCGGCTACGGCTACCCCGACGAGCAGGGTCCCGCCGGCGTCTCCTGGCGCATGCGTCAGGGACTTCCCAGGCGCGGTTCCTGGCTCCAGCGCCAGGGCCTGCCACGCCAGGGCCCCTGCGCGCTGATCACCACCCTGGCCGTCTTCACCTTTGAATTCACCACCGGCGAGGCGCTGCTGCAATCCTATCACCCCGGCAGCAGCATCGAGGAGGTTCAGGCTCAGACCGGCTGGCCGCTGCGCCTGGCCCCGGACTGCGCCGAAACCGTTCCTCCCAGCGCGGAGGAGCTCGCGGTCATTCGCGCCTGCGATCCCCAGGGCGTCTGGACACGCTGATTCTCAAGTCCTTTCCTCTCACCCATAAGCAGAGGTTACGAGAGAAACATATGTGAACCCCATGTTTCTCTCGTAACCTCTGCTTATGGGGAGTGCGCGAACGCGAGCAATACAGATCAAACATTTATCAGCCCTTGAGGTTTTCTTGAGGTTTCCCTGGTACCATACATAGCTGTCAGGAGGAATCGCCGGGGATCATGCCGGCGGGACCTTTTCAGACAAAACAGCAAATACTTCCAGGCCCAGGTGGACTGTGACCAACACTTAGATTGAGAAAACAAGGAGGACATGATGACCTGGACAACTACGCGCCGCCGGGCGCTGATTCTCTGTATCGCTCTGGCCCTGTTCCTGCTATCGCTCACGCTCGTCGCCTGCGCTTCCCGCACGGGCGCAAGCAACGCTGGTAACTCGAACATCTCGACAAGCTCCAGCCAGACGGCTCCCGCCACCGGTAGCTCCGGCGACTCTAATAGCAGCTCTATTCAGAGCATCAACCAGCAAGTGCAGAACGCTGTGCAGAATATCGATGGCGCGCAGAACGATACCAACAACGCAGACGCAACCGCGACCAGCGAAGGCGGTCCGCCCCAGCAGCCCTAGCAGGCTTTTTGAATGTTGCATGAATGGAAACAGAAATTTTTTCGTATAGGAGGCTCTGTACAATGAAAAAGTTTAACCTTCGCTTTCTCACAAAACCCATTACTATTGTGAGCGCGCTCGGCCTGCTGGCCATTGGCGCATTACTCCCCGCCACCGTTTTCGCTGCAAGCAGCCAGCAAACAAAATGTAGTGCAACTGATCTAAAATGCGTAATCGCAGCCGGCGACACGCTGATCACCAATCGTCTGAACTCCCTCAACACCCTGAAATCCAAAATCTCAGCCGACCTCAGCGCGCACAAGCTCACCAGCGACCAGGCCAGCGCGCTCCAGGCGGACGTAGCCACGAACCAGACTGGCCTGAGCAACTTGAAAAGCAAGCTGGACGCTGAGACGGACGTGAAGGCCGCGCGCCAGGATGTCGCCAACATCTTCCTGCAGTTCCGCATCTACGCGGTCGTTCTCCCGCGCGACTACCGGCGTATCCAGATGGACATCGAAATCAACGCGAAGAATCTGATGCAGGGTTTCGCCTCGAAGATCCAGGAGGCGATCAGCAGCGCGCCGGCCAACGAGCAGGCACAGCTCAACGCCCTGTTCAGCGATTACCAGAAGCAGGTGGCCGCAGCCGAGTCCCAGCTTGACACCGCGCAGCAGGACTTCCCGGCTATGACGCCGGAGAACTTCAACCAGAATCGCGCGTCCTATGAGTCCACAAAGACCGCGCTGGACAACGCGCTGAAGGCGGCCCGCGCCGATCTGCACCAGGCGGCGAAGGACCTCAACGAGATGGCTCATATCCTGGGCATCAAGAAATAAAGTTGAGGCCGGCCAGCCGCATGCCGGACGCGAGGCGCATCAGGTCGGGTCTGATGCGCCTCGCTTTCTCCACAGCATCCGTGCTGATAACGATTTCACGTCACCTCCTCTGCAGCGTCCGTTGCAGATTTCCCACCGCGAAGATAAGCGCGTCCAGCTCGGTTCTTGTCTGATACACCGGCAGCAATTGGTGGGGAGCGAGCATGGCCTGTTGCAGGAGCGCAACATAGGAGGCGATTGCCTGCTTCAACTGTTGGAGCTCGCGTTCAGTCTGATGGGTATGTTGCAGGCGCACCCAGAGCGAATTGATGACGCCGATCAGCGGCCAGAGAACCTTCGCCTCCGGGGGATAGGGAATCTTCGCAACGGCCTGCCCGTTCATAGCCTCGGCGTGAGTTTTGACGAGTTGCTGAATGCTCTCTTCCAACTGCACCTTCGCCTGCTCGAAATACGCGCGTTCCTCGGCAAGCGTGTGTTCGAGCTTCGCAATCATCTCCGCCCTGTCCGCGCGGGTAATCGCCCTGTTCGCGCTGCGCACCCACAGATAGGCTACGCCGGCGATAATGATTTGCAGACCAACGGGCCGCACCAGCATCGGGATAAACTGCGTCACCAGATCGGTCGCCATGCCCTGCGTGTGAGGCTGGAAAACCATGTCGAGGCCGATGAAGCAGGAATTAATGACCGCCAGCACAAAGATAGACTGGGGGGGAATGAGCGAGACGGCCAGGAGGTCCACCACCAGGTAGAGGTCATAGAGCTGGATGCTCGGCTCATCGAGCGGAAGCGTCGTCATAATCACCGTTGTCAGCACGGCTTCAGAGGCAAGCACCAGGATCACGCCCGCCAGGAGCGACTTGCCGGCGCGGTTCAGCACCAGCGTGAAGACAGTGATACAAATGATTATCCCGTCCAGGTAAATAACCAGGTGGTTCTTGAGGAAGAGGCATGCGGGAAAGAAAATAAGCAGGATAACTAGAAAGAAAAACGCAACCGTGCTAAACAACCGCACACGGCGCACAGCTTCACGCCTGACAAAGCTAACGTTCGCCGGTGGCTCAGGCGCTGCCGTCAAATTATACCACCAGCCCAGAAGACGGTCCTGCCAGTCAGGCTCAACTGTGATAATCTCAGCGGGCGACCAGGGCTCCTCGAGCGGGGAGTCTTCGGGAGAGAGAGAATTGCTCATGTGTGCGGGAACCTCCTGTTTCTCAAGCGGAAAAAATAATCACGTCTAGCTCAAGGAGAATGCGCAAAAGCTCATCCACCAGATCGGGGGAGAAGGGTAACATATGCTTGATATCCTCGACCGTTCGCACCCCATTGATTGCTCTCAGCAGTGTGTACAGCGCCTCCTTCTGTTGAGGTGTCCAGGCGATCAGGCGTTCATGTGGAAGCACCGAGATGATGGTGGGCACCGGGGAGCGCGGAATAGCAGGCCCGGAGTGATTGGGAGAGCCAGCGAGTGGGAGTTGTTCGGCGATCGGGACCTGTGGCAGAAAAATCCATTCAAACGGCCCCTTTTCCTTATCCAGACGACAGAGGCTCTCCTTGTCCGAGGAATAGCGCTGCCCATGTTGATCTTCCAGGTAAACGGAAACGACCTCTCCTCTGGCCAGGTGCAGAAAAGCTTTGCAGCGCCTGGGAATGCCAAACGCACGGGGAAGCTCAGCCTGCAACACGCCGTTTTTCTGGTACCTCTTAAATAACTCCAGGCTAAAGGCGAGACCAAGACTTGCGTCTATGCCATCTTTACTCACGCTACACCTGCTTAAAAATAGTTCTGCCGTGAGGGAAGCGCCCGCAGTCCCGGAGCTGGCGCGATTCCATCAATAGAGCAGAGTGCGACCAGGAGAGCCGGTAGATTGATCTTGATCTATGCAAATGTAGCATATTCGTGACACCTTGTCCAATTTCTATGGAAAAATAGGCATTTTCGCAATCAATGCCTGCTTACTTTCCGCTTTTTCCAATGGGTTGCGTATTAGGAGATCAGAGCGGACAGAGGGTCCGCCGTAGAAAACATGGTAAGAGAGGAAGGTATCGACCTATGCAACCAATTTCCGCGCATCAACCGCCATTGGCATATCCCGCAGCGATTTTCCCCTCGCGGCTGGAGTGGCTCTGTCAGCCGGAGCAGATCGAGCACACCCTGCGACTGCTCTTCTGCCTCACTGCCTGGAAACGGGCCAGCGACCGCCTGCTGTACGCCGACCGCCAGGGCTTGCAAGAAGTGCAGGCAGTGGTGTTGGAGCAGGCCAGCAAGGTCGGTGTGGTTCAGCCGACGACCTACCTGGATGGGACCGCGCGCTTTCCCGGCGAACTCCTGCTGGAGAGCGCGGCTGAGAACGCGGCCAGGGGCGTGAGTATTCATCTCAAGGGACTGCGCGATCCCGATATCTGGCCACCTTTCTGGCCCGATGGGGATCGTATCTATCAGCAGTACATTCGCCCTCTGTATCGGCGCATCAGCGGTCAGGACTTCCCGCTAGTCGCCCAGGCAGCGGACGCGCTCTCTGTCGGACAGGTGCGCGCCTATCTGCAGGAGCAGCTCGATCGGCTGATTGATCGGGCCATCCAGACGCGCCAGCCGCTCTCCACGCGTCGGCTGGCCGCGCTGTGCATCTCGCCCATCGACCTGTTGTCCATCCGGGACAACCGCCTCTACTTTCTGGATAGCTATGAGAGTTGGGACGAACTGGACGAGAGCGACCGGCGCAAGCTCGATCCCGAGGGGTACAGCCAGGTGGCGTTTGCCTACCAGAGCGCGAGCGCGCAGTTTGTCTTCCATCTGCCTCTGCGCCGGGCGGAACGCTTCATGTCATCTGAGTGCCTGCGGGCATTACAAAAGACGCCGGGCAGCAGCCAGGAGCGGGGCGTCGTGGGAGGCGTGCTGCTGGAGGACGAGGAGAGTCTCGCACAGCCGGTCAGAGAGATTCTGCAAGATCTGGGCGTGGAGATCGCCCAGGTGTGTCCGCATGGGCTGGTAGACAAAGAGAGCTACCTGGCTCAACCCGCCATCCGCGATCTGCTCTGGCCCACGCGCAACACCGATGGTGAGGACTGGGACGACGATCCCTGGGATGGTATCTGCCTGCCGCAACGGCTGGTATAGAAGATCTTCGCGCGCGGCTTGTAGGCCCTGGAAAAAAGATGTTTTTTGCATAGCTTTTGCCAGAGTCTAGATTGCTGCGCGCGGAAAGCAGGCTATTCTGTGGATCTCATCACGATGGGTTGCCAGATTTGCACCGTTCCATCTAGGGAAGCAGAGGCAATGGAACGACCATCAGGGGACCAGGAGAGATCTGTGATAGGACGTGCATGCCCCTCATAGATGTAGGTATTGAAACTCTGTTGGGGTTGCCAGACATGGACAGCATGTTCGGTGTTATCTGCCCGTCCTGCAGCAGAGGCAACAAGGTCTCCTCCGGGAGACCAGGCCAGGGTATTAACGTAGGTCGTATGCCCATGATAACTGGAGATTAGAACTCCCGTAGTAGTGCTCCAAACCTGAATAGCTTTCGGGCCGGGGGGGCGGTCATATGGATCTGTTCCAAGAGGGCCAATAGCAGAGGCAACAAGCTTTCCATTGGGAGACTGAGCCATTACCGTCACCGGGTATTCTGCGTGCCCTCGATATGTAATACGCGTTTCTCCCGTTGAGACATTCCAGATCTTTACTGTTCCATCCCATGAAGCCGAAAGAATATTCGTACCATCAGGGGACCAGGCCAGCGCGGTGATTGCTCCTGTATGCTTTTGGAAGGTAGAGGTGGCATTATTGATTGAACGAGTACTGACGTCAAAAACTAAAATGTTGCCGTGGTCATCTCCTACAGCGAGATACCGATTGTCAGGGGACCAGGCCAGCGGAATCTTAAAGGTTGCCTGATACATTGGGGCTGCTCGCCATGACCAATTGATCATATCCCAAATACGGAAGTAGTGCGTAGAATCGTAGGATGCAATAGAGCGCCCATCAGGGGACCAGGCGATAAACTGTAGACCCTCATGCATGTTTCCTGCAAATGGAGAAACGCTATGAGACACAGTATAGTTTTCCATGTTCCAGACCTGAAAAACAAAGTTATCATCGAATATGGCTAGAAGTAGAGCTTTGGGGGACCAGGCGAGAGTAGCAACATTCATATTGAAGGTATGCAAAATGCGCTGAGGGGATGTCTGGGAACGATTTGCCCACCACCAGGCAACTCCCCCTGCCCCAACAAGCATAACTCCTCCACCTATCAACAGCGTTCGTCGTGAAATATGCCGCTCATTCAATAGAGTCATAATAAATGCCTTTCCCTTTTCGTTGAAAATTTTCTTCTCCATTTTTATGAAGAGCAAACTTTTTGCTTCGTTTCCAATGTTTCTGTTGATAGAGTAGCTTGCCTCGGTCGTATGCAAAGAACAATGTCGTTCTACGATCGGGGCAAGCTAAAACTGTCTACGGCTTGCGAGTGTGAGTACTCTGGGTAGGTGTGATTGCAGGTGTAGGGTTCGCTATTTGGTTGATTGACATCTGCGCGGACTGAAGATCATCATCAAGTTGAGTCTCGACAAACCATTGATCGCTTATCTTTTTTAGCGTAAAAACTTTGACATAACCGGCTGTAGGCTTAGCGATATGGATCATACCGGACTCGTCGGAGTATTTGACTCGCGCCCAGACAATAGCATCGACAGTAACCGATGCCTGAGAGCCATTGACCAAGACCTGACGCCAGTGGATGTTACGAATACCGCCACCAAGTGCGCGAAAACGTCCCTTCGACTGCGCGTCAATAGCTGTTTGTATTTTTCCGTAGAGGCTTTTTCCTACCAGGCTATCAGCGGCGTAGATATGATTGAACCTGTTCTGTGTGCGAGTATGAGCAAAGGCAATCATGTTTTGTGAAGCTTGTAACTTGACAGATGCATCTAGCGCAGGTGCTATAGTCGCTGAGCTTGAGACCGCTATGCTGCCCATTTGTTCTGGTATAACCGTTAGAGTCTGCGGGGCTATAAAGGCCTCCGTAACCACACTTTTAATGTTTTTAATGTCTTTGGCCAATTGAGCACTTGCGTTAGCGGTCTGAATCTGTGTAAATGCTATAAAACCTACAAGAACGGCTATGACTAGCAAAAAGTAGAATTTCACTCTGGATCGTGGGTGGACTGTTTTAGCCGCATTTTTTCTTTCACTCATTAAGAACCTCCTTAGAAGCAAAGAAACAACGTTTCTATCTTTACCATGAGCTAATTCTTATGGCTTACTTCGTAGATAACTGTAATGGAGTAGTTAGGGTTATACTCTATGTCGTTCCATGGAGCATGCCACCGATTAGTTGTATGCTGATCCATAAGATCTCCAGTGAAGCTCCAACCTGGATTATTCGGGTCTGATGCCGCCTTACCTGCGTTCACCTGAAATGCCATGTGATCTATGCTACCGTCACCCGTCCAATCGTAATATATAAGATCTCCGGGAAGGGTAGCATTATAGCTATTCCAGTAATCGCTATTGGAGGAGTTAACTGTTTCAGCGAGATGTGCTCCATTTTGGTTTACCTCGTAAAAATAGTTATCAGGAGCGACATCCCAGTCCGCGCTCAAAGATGTCTTATCACCGTGCCACGCTCTATTCTGTTGATCCCCTCCTGCATACATAGCTTCAGAAGCAAAACCTGTACAATCTTCAGAATAGTGAAGATAGTTAGGATCATTGGACAATGCCCATTTATCCGCGTATGCCACAGCAGCGCTTCTGTTGTAAGCGAATGCTGTCGAGGCAAAGATTGGAAACCCGACAATGCCAACCAGGAGCACGAAGGCGAATCGAAATGCAAGGGAAAGTTGGTCCCTTAATCCTGCGGCATACACGATTTTTTTTAAAAACGAAGAATACCTGTTCATGTGAAATTCTCCTTTATTAAGATGTTTGGAATACTACATACGAATACTAACACTTATTTCGCAAAAAATTAAGAAATCAAAGTGACCAATTTTTGTGATACGAAAGTACCCAAGAAGAGAGTACTAAAGTAGATATAGTTATGAAAATTGCTAGCTATCTGGGACAGAATAATATAAAATCTTCTCTGATTTAGAGAAATAACTAGATGATCTGCCTGGCCGCTTCCTAGCTTCAGGGCATTTTCAAAGTTCTGAAAAGCAGACAAAGAAGCCAATTCTTGCTAAAAGCGGCACGCCTTGCCGGTCCTGGATATTGGCCTCATGCACGGCGACTACGAGCCCGAGCCCAGTGGTATCCACCAGCACATGCCTTTTCCTGCCCGAAATTTTCTGGCCTTCCAGGGGAAATGAATGTATCTACGATTGCTTTTTTTCTCTTCTATCATCATGATTCCTCTTTTTCTTGTGACTTGATTAGCGAATCGGCTTGGGAAGGCTTTTCAGACGCGCTCTAGCTCATTGCGTCATTGACATTCATGAGTTATATATATATATATATGATTATCTGAGGCGAGAAGGAGTGCCGCTGCTAATAAAGATAGATAGATGTATATTGGTTTTGCAGGCTGATCAAAAGCAGAAATGAAGTAATACTACAAACCATATCATCTTTTGTGAAGTTTGTCAAATGTAGTTTGATGAACTTTCTAGGCAAACAAGATGCTGGATAACTTGTCTCATTCTCATATCTCAGATAGACTCGTTTGGTAATGTGCCATGCTGTGACACCTCGAGGCAAAAGAAGGGATGCTAATATGCTGAAAACTTGTGGTTTTATCAAAGAAGTAGAGCTTAAGTATGACGATGAGCATGCAGTAATAGTTATTGGAAATTCTTTACTGCGTTTCACTCGTAATGAGTACAAATTGTTGTATATACTTCTTAACTATGAAAAAGTAAGTGATAATGATTTAAACATAGTTTTATACAATAGGCAGATAAATGAGGATGATAAAAAACAATCAAAAAATATATTTATAACATCCGCTGCCAATTAAAACCACATAAGATTACTATCTCACGAATTTATAACTATGGATATACACTGCAATACATTGAAAGTGAAGAATAGATGAAAACAACTTCTGACGAAAAAGTTCACAAGCTGGAATAATTCTCAGATCTGATGGCGCAACCCCCTGCACTTGTGTGACTCAGCAAAAGAAGAGAAATCATTGACTACCTTGGATACCAGGTAGAGCCCCATTAAGATAGTTTTGGCGAATTCGCCAAGTAGGGTGGAAAGAAATGTGAGATACTGAGAAAAACAGAGGAGTCTATTACCAATGATACTGTGTCACACGCTACCTTAGCCTGTCAACGCACAGGAACACCTATCGGACACCCAATCACCAAAGAAATAAGCCTGCCTGCTTTCCGTTTTTTCCGATCCCTGACGTATTAGATAACCAGGGACACATCGGGTGTCCCGCTTATCAATGCCGGCGTGCTGCGCCGGTAGGGAAACGTCGTTGGAAAGGGAAGCAACGTCTATGTCACAGCAACAACAGGCACTTCCTGCCTCTCAACTGGAAGCTCTCTGTCGTGCAGGGCGCATCGAACGCACTATGTACCTGCTCTTCGTCCTCAACCATTGGGCCAAAGCGCGGGATCGCCTCTTCTTCGCCGATCGCCAGGGTCTTTACCGGGTGAAGGCTGCACTGCTGCGCCAGGCGTACATCCAGGGGGCCTTATCGACCTGGTGCTATGTCGATGGCAGTGCCGCTTTCGGCGAGGAACTGGCCTTCGACATGGCCGCGGATATCGCGGCGGAGGGTCTTTTATGGCGTCTGGAGGATCTCAGCACCTCGTCTCCCGACGAGCAGGAGGATAATTACGACCAGATTGCGCATCGCCTGTACACGCGGATCACCGGCAGAGAGACGATTGTGGCGAGCGAGGTGGAGGCGCTCGAAACCGAACGCGTGCGCGACTATATTCTGGCGCGCCTGCACGACCTTGAGCGCGAGGCGCGTGCCACGCGCCGGCCGATTCCGCACGCAAGCCTGAGCGAACTCTGCATCGCGCCGAGCGACCTGCTCTTTATCCATGATCGCCGCTACTATGAGCTGAGTAGCTGGGATAGTTGGGATCAACTGGATGAAAGCGACCTCAGGAAGCTTGATCCAGAGGGATTGAGCCTGATCGCTTTCCAGTACATCAGCCTGGACGCGTACTATGTTTTCCATCTTCCCCTGCGCCTGGCGGAAGAGTTTGTGCCGGCGTGGATCATAGACCAGCTCAAGCTCACGCCCTGGACCAGCCGTGAGAGAGGCGAATATTACGGGCGGGCTGTCACTGAGGCTGAGAGTTTGCAACAGCCGGCTGCGCAGATCTTGCAAGAGCTGGGTGTCGATATTGCGACTATCTGTCCACGTCGTTTGAGCGAGAAGCGCGAGTACGCGCTGGCCCAGGCGATGCGCTTCCATGCGTACAGCGAGGAAGAAGACTTCGATGAGGATGAAGAGGAGGTAGACGAGAGCTATTGGCAGGATGGAGGCATGCCGTCCCGCAAAGAGGGCAAGCCGTCCCCCGGCGGACGCCGCGAGCCTGACGCCTGCCCGCTCTGCCACGTTCAAGTAGACGCAATTCCCGCGCTTGCGCGCCTCAATCACTGGCAGAGCGAGCATTCCGACCAGGATCTCACGTTCTGCCAGGCAAGCTGGGTGCTGAATGGAATCCAGACACCCGGCCAGCTCACCGGCAAAAAAGAATTTTGCCAGCACTATCCCCCCGACTATCGCGCGCCCCACGAAGATGGCGGTACGCGGTACTGGCGGGTGGGGACGTTGAGAGGATGGATTCTGAGAGGTCTGGAACAATCGTCTCCTCATACGCCAGATTAGAGCCATTGGTCAGGCTTACTTTTGAGGACGTAATGGGGATTTCTAAGGTGAAATAAAATAGACCGGTCAAAATGCCATTTTTTAACCCTCTCAGGCATCATCCTTTTCTTGCCTGGTCAGCACGTCGCGTAGCAGGCGGTGGACGAAGAGGTAGCTGCCGCCTATTCTGTGGAGCAGGAGCCTGTCGGTCGCTTCGTCGAGGAAGGGGACGAGTCTCCAGGGGAGGAGCTTGAGACGCGCGAGGAAGAGGCGCAGGGTGAAGTGCTGGAGAAAGGCTGCGATGCCGGTGCGGCCCCCGACGAGTCCAAAGGCCAGCCCAAAAATCAGGCCTGCGCCGGCACCCAGCAGGGGGCCGTAGATCCAGGCGTAGAGGAAGTCGGTGATCGCTCTGCTGAACAGGCCAAAAACCGTTCCCGCGCCAAGACCGAAGACCAGGACGGCGCACAGAACAAGAAGCAGTCCGCGCCTGCCCGAACGCCAGATGCCTTCGTTTGGTGACAGCACGCTTCTTTCGGGAAGCTGCAACGGGAATGGACCCCCTACCAGTCCCCCCGCGAAGCCAACGACCAGCGTCACCGCCAGCCCGACGACGATTCCGCCGGCAGTGCTTACCAGAATACCTGCGATCCCGCCTGCAAGCAGGCCCACCGCCGCGCCTCCCGCCAGGCCGAGCAGCGCGCCTCGACCGGCAGCGGACCAGGCCCACGCGCTGGCCTCCGCCGGCTGAATGGTTTGCTGCTGGCGGAAGGTGAGGCCAAAAACGAGGCCGCCGGTCAGTCCTCCGGCGATGCCGAGGATCAGTCCAAGGCCCAGGCCGAGGAGAAATTGGCCGCGCAGCAGCCAGTAGACGAAGCTGAAGGCCAGGGCGAAGATGGGTCCAAAGAGCAGGCCAAAGGTCAGCGCGTAAACCAGGGGCAGGCTCCAGCGGTACCAGACACGATAACGCTCCGGCAGCCACGCGGGCTGGAGATACTCAACGGTGAAGATCGTTTGCTGCTGGAGATACAGTTGGCGAGCGAGATAGCTCAGCCAGCGGTAAATCTCTTCCTCTGATCCCTGCGGCCAGCGTGCGCGCCGCGTGAGCATGTGTTTGACATAATATCTAAAGATTGCCTGGGGATAGTCCTCCTGCGCTGTCGCGGCGGGCAGGTCGTCGGAGGCTGCTCCCTGGTAAGCCTGGGTGAAGATCGAAAGCATCAATGGGCGGTGCGCAAGCTCGAAAAGTTCCCGATCATCGCGCAGCACCCGGCGGAGTTCATCAAGCGGGCCAGAGACGCTTGATAGATATGTTTCGATTTGATCGTCGGTGAAAGGCAGCAGCATGACGGCGTACTGCAAGGGAAGTTGGACCGTGAGCTTCTGATACTCCTCGCTGCGGCAGCAGACGACGAGGGGCGCGTGTTCAGAGGGACGCTGCGAGTACGCGACGATCGCCTGGACGCAGGCGGTGCGGGCGGATTCGGCCACCTCATCGAGGCCATCGAGCAGGGGAAAGATCTGATCGGCCTCCACCCAGGCTTGTCCAATGGATTGAGGGATCTGGTACCTGATCTTCAATTCCTCCACCAGCCATCGCTCAAGCGGGAGACGCTGCAGTGCCCAGGAGGAGAGATTGAAGACCACCGGCGCACGGCGGCTTTCGTCGGCCTCGGCTCGATCGAGCAGGGTGCGCGCGAGGTACAGCAAGAGGGTGGTCTTGCCCGATCCCGGCTCGCCGAGAATCAGCAATTCTTCATCCGCCTGATCAAAGACCTGGATGATGCTCGTACCGGGAGGAAGAGGCTCCGGCTTGCGCGCAAGCTCCTGCACCATCAAGCGCCAGGGATTCTCTACTGCGCCGGGCTGGCTCTGCAAATGCAGATTAACCCAGGTTGTCTGGCGCAGCGATGGCTCCAGCAGGCCCTCAATCCAGAACGCGCGCACTTTCTTGAGCAGGCGCTGCCGGTTCGTGCGCTGCAACGGCGGGAGAGGCAAGACGGGCGACTTCAGCGCGCCAAGCTGGCGACGAATCTCCTGCGCGACTGAGAAGAGCGCGGCCTCTTGATTTTCCTGCGTTACCACGGCCTGTCCATCGCGCGGCAGGCACTGCAAATCGGCGACGAAGGTCGATTGCCAGTCGCAGGGCCGGAGCAGGACGGGGATGATGAGGAGTTGGCCGCGCTGCCGGCGCGCCAGCGCGTACTGTATCTCATCAGCGTCGCAGGCTTCGGAGAGGAAATAGTCGGCGCTGAGGAGCAGGATCAGCGCGTCGGCGGAGCGCCAGGCCACGCGCCTGGCCTGGGCGATATCTGCGCCGGGAGGAATGAGCTGCTCATGCCATTCGGTGATCCCTTCTTTCTGGACGAAAGGATGCAGATGGGAGGCGAGTTGTGCGCGCAGGGACTCGTCTGCGGGAGCTGAGGAATAGACCAGCCTCATTCAGGTATCCTCCTCTTGCGAAATATGAGATCAGGTGTTGTCTCTCTGGTTGGAGCGTCGCGCGGCGTAGCGCAGCTTTACTCCGTCCAGCATGTCGCTGATCTGGCCCGCTTGGGGAGGCGTTTCACCCCACAGCAAGTACTCTAAAGAGACGCCGAGCAGATGCGCCAGCACGGCCAGTTCAACATCGGTGACGGTGCGTTCGCCGTTTTCAATCCGGCCCAGATTTGTGCGGTCGAGGGCGATGCCATATTCCAGTTCGAGGGTTGCCTGCAGATCGACCAGGGTGAGGTGCTGCGCCAGGCGGATACGCCGCAGGTGCGGGCCGCAAAGATTGAGCCGCTTCTTGCGGGCGCGCTCCCCCTCTTTCTCCTGCACTGCTGAACACCTCTCCTGATACCTGGCAATATACCAAATTGGGCAAACTGTGAGACAGGCTAGAGAGAAGGATAGCCGAGTTTGATGCGTCAGGAGTGCGAAAACTGCACATCACACGGTCCCGCTTCTGCGATCTCTATCCATTACGCCGCTCCTTTGCATCGCTTCGCTGCTCAGAAGCAAGCGTGCCGGGCGCTCCTCTCGCGTGCGACAAACGCACTCCCGGCGGGGAAATCGAGGCATAAATGAAGGGAAATCAGTGAGATGAATGAGGAATGTTTATGCAACCGGCGCGCCTGCCCATTCCGTCCCTTCCCGCGTTGCCCTTGCTGGGGAATGTGTTTGCCCTACGTCGCGCGCGGCTGTCGCTTCTGGAGCGCGTCAGCCGGGAGTTCGGAGATATCGGGGCCTTTCACTTTGGGATGCGCCCGGTGCCTTTGCTCAACTCGCCCGAGCTTGTGCGCGAGGTCCTGGTGGAGCGAGCGGCCCTTTTCGAGAAGACGGCAACGGTGCGCGCGCTCGCGGAGCCGGTGCTTGGCAGGGGAGTTTTTCTCAGCGAGGGCGAGGAGCATCGCCGCCAGCGCAGACTGCTCGCGCCGCTCTTTCAGCAGGGCCGCGTGAGAGATTATGCCGGGACAATCGTCAATTACACTCTTCGCTTGCAGGAGAACTGGCGAGAGGGCGAGGTGATCGATCTGGCCGGCGAGATGATCCGCCTGACCCTGTGGATTATCGGCGATGTGCTTTTTGGCGCGGATGTCTCGGGCGAGGAGAGCGAATTGGGCGCGGCCTTAACCCGCACGTTTCAGCACTTCGCGGGCGCGTTGACCAATCCCTTGCGTCCTCCTCTGAGCTGGCCGACGCCGGGCAATCTGCGCGCCCGCCGTGCTCTGGCGCGGGTGAACGCGACGATCGCGCGCATGATCGAGGAGCGCCGGCAACGAGGCGAGGAGCGCAGGGACTTTCTCTCGCTTATGGTGCAAGCGCGGGACGAGGAGCAGGCGTTGAGCGATCGGCAGGTGCGCGACGATGCGCTCTCGCTCTTTGTGGCCGGCCACGAAACTACAGCGAACGCGCTCACCTGGTGCTGGTATCTGCTTTCCCAGCACCCAGAGATTTACGCACACATGCAGGCCGAGGCGGATCAGGCGCTTCAGCAAGATCAACCTACGGCGGCGAACTTGCCCAAACTGCCCTATACGCTCCAGGTCTGGAAAGAGGCGCTGCGCCTGTATCCTCCGGTCTATGCGTTCACCAGGCGCGCTGCCTCTGCCGTTCAACTCGGCCCCTACTATATCCCGCGCGGAACCTCGGTCGTGATCAGTCCCTACACTCTGCACAGGCGTGAGCAGCTCTTTCCCAACCCGGAGCAATTCGATCCCGCGCGTTTCGAGCCAGAGCAGGAGCAGCAGCGCCCGCGTTATGCCTACATTCCTTTCGGGGCCGGTCCTCACATCTGCCTCGGCATGCACCTCGCCTTTCTGGAGGGCCATTTCGTCCTGGCAACTCTGGCCCGGCACGTAACCTTCGAGTTCGTCGGGGCCGCCCCACTCGAGCCAGAGCCGCTCTTGACGCTGCGGCCAGCGGGCGCGGTAATGATGAGGGTGCGAAAAAGATAATCCCTGTGAATATGCCGGGCAGCGGCGCTATCTGCTGCGCGAGCGGGTTTGTGTGGAACAACCATCCTCTTCGTAACGTCTTCTTTTGTAGAAGAGTAGGAAGTAGACGCCGTATGAAAGGATGCCGGCCATGAGAAGAGAAAGTTTAGCAAGAAAACGCCTTCTTGCGCCAACCCTCTGCGTTCTGTTCTTTTCCCTGTGCGGGTTGATCGGTTGTGGCTCTGCCGCTGGGGGCTTCCCTGCCACGAATGCCGTGATCGACTGGGTAAACTTTGTGCGTTTTGGCGGAATCACCTATGTCGCGGTTGACACCAGGCCGGGACGGCCTTTAGCGAAGAGCGACCTGGGGCCGGTATTTGCGACTGTCAAGTTTAAGCTCGACGGCAATGTTCATGATCCGGGATACCAAACGAAGGATGGGGACGCGGCCTTCCTCGACGCCGGGAGCAAGGTATACACGGTGAAAGGGTATAGCCCGACCTTCAGGCTGGCCGCGCAGCAGGACAACGGCCTGACGCTCTACGAGGCCGACACCAATCCTCAGGCCAGGAAGGGCGGGGACCTCCTCGACATTGAGGGGAAGGTGCGCTACATCGGCATTGTCAGCGAGCAGGATGGCATCACCGAACTGGGAGCGATCAAAGATCGCGGCCAGGTTGCAAGACTGGTTGACGAAATTTTGCAAGCGCCGGTCGATCAGAAGCGTCAGGGCGGCGACCGGCGCTACTTTCTGGCGTTTCATCTGCTCGATGGCACGGTCGTTGAGCGCGCCTACTGGCCGGACACGGGCATCCTGGCGCGTGGGATTCTGTTGCCCGCTGCCTTTGAACAGGCCATTAAAGCGGCGCTGCCGAAGTAACCGGCGAGACACGTCCCAATAAGAATGATCAATTAAGCTCTGCTTGCATTTTCTCAGCAGAATATATACACTTATCGAGATTGAAAATCGTGAGGAGGGACCGATGTTTCGTCGTTTTTTCAAGCGCGATGGTCAAGAAGAGAAGCCTGGCGGACAGTCCTCAGAGCCGCCGGAGTCAGCAAAACAAGCCCAGGAAATCTTGCAGCATATGGAGCAGGATGATGGTGTGCATCGTATGGTGCTGCGCGCGGGCAAGCAGCCGTTGCCGGAAGATCCCGACGAGAAAATCTACGACCAGGACGAGGGGGAGCACGCGGAGATTGCGCAGCGCGCGTTGCAAACGGGGGATTTCAAACGCGCGATCTACCATCTTGGTCTGGCGCTGGCCGGCGATCCCGCGCGCGCGGAGTGGCTGGCGCTGCTCGATCGCTGGATTGCCGCAACGGGACCGCGCGCGCTCGACTTCGTGCCGCTCGACGACGAGGTGTATTTTTCGACGTTGCTGTTCAGCCAGCGTCTTATGAGCCAGGGCAACACTCCCACGCATCGCATGGAGGTGATACCGCTGGTCGGCAAGAACTATCACGCGCGGGTCGCGGTCCACGCCTATATCCTGGCCGCGCAGGGGAAGGTAAAGGAGGCGGTCACTCTCCTCTTGCAATTGTTGCAGGTTAAGCCGGAGATCCCCTATATCCTCTGGCTTGCGCGCTGGCAGGATCAGCCGGGCTTTGTCGAGGCGCTTGAACCGGGGATCGTCGCCTCTATTGCGGTGCGCGTCATGCAGAAGTATCCCGGCACCTACGTGTTTTCGGAGCGGGGCAGGGCAGAGATCGAGCAATACCTGCCGCTCCTGCGCAAGACCTACGAGATCATCTCGGACCGCGAGATGGATGAGGGATCTCTCACAGCGGCCTTTGTCTACGCGATGGGTCTGCGCAAAACCGGCGCGTTTGAGGAGGCGGCGCGCGTGGCCAGGGAATTGCCGGCGTCGTATCAAACGCTGGTCGCGCTCGCTATGGCCGAGGATGCCCTGGGAAACAGCGACGCGAGCGTTGAGGCGTACCGGCGCGCGTTGAGCTTGCAGCCCGACGACGTGGCCGTGCGCAACGATCTGGGCACACTCTTCCTCAAGCAAGGAAAACTTGACGAAGCTCTGGCGTACTACGAAGAGAGCGCGCGGCTCGATCCCAGCGATCCCTTTCAGGATGCCCTGGCCTACAGTGCATACATTCATTATCTGCAAAGCCCCGCCGATGAGTGGGTGGAGAAGCTGAAGACGCTGGCGCAGAGCCAGGGGTCGGCCCGCCGCCTGGTCTATCATCTGCAAGCCCCCTATATCGGAACCTTGCCCTATCCAGGCGAGGCGCTGATCAATCTGATGCGCGATATGAAGGCGAGGAGTGCAGCCGGGAAGGTCAAGCTGGGACCCGGCGGGAAGTTTGAGATCGGTCTGAGTTCGCTCGAAGCGCCCAGCGCGCAACTGGCGACCAGGCTGATGCTGGACGCTTATGGCGTCTCCTGCACGATCAGCGCGGCGGATACGCTCACTCCCGATCCTCGCCAGCCCTTGCGCCCGGTGGAGTACCAGATCTGGCGCTACAACGGCATGGAGCCGGTGCCCGCTGTCGAGCAGCCCGATCCCGCTATCGCGCAGAGCATCGCCGAGATCGCGCGCGTTCCCTACGCGCTCGAACGCTGGTACGCGCTGGCTCGTCCGCTGGGGCAGCGCCTGGGAGCGGACGCGCTTATGAGCTTGCTAGGTGTGATGGTTCATCCCCCGGCCATGCCGGAGGGCTGGGAAACCTGGGACTGGCTCAACGCCGTCCAGATCGCCAGCGCGCTCACTATCGCCGCGCTCGACGACGGCTGGGATGGCTCGCGGCGCAAGGCGGCGCTCACTTCGCTGATCTACGGTCCAATGGACTGGTCGGGAGCAGCGGCGCTGATCGCTCTGGCCGTTCTGGCTCAGCAGGACCGGCGCATCAACATCGAGTTCGACTACATCTGCCGCGACCTCTGGCGCTTTGGGCGCGGCAGCGCCGAATGGCCGCACGAATCCGCTATGGTCTACGGCCTGATCTTCCTCAACAGCTACAGCGGAGAGGCGCAACGATATATAGATGCGTACTTTGAGGATATGCAGAAGAGGCGAGAAGAGAAGGAGAGAGAGGGATAATCGATGGCCTCGGTCTCCCCTATGGCCTGGGGTAAGGCCAGCTTTTCCACTGGCGATTGAATAGAAACAATTGATTGACAGAAAGTGTATGCAGATGTGATAATGAACAAGATAGCTCTCATACCAGGTAAGGCTCGAACTGCTTAATTTGCCTATCAGGATCGGAAGGGGGGTTCACAGCAATGAAGCCCGAAGAGGTCGCGCGCCAGCAGATCGACGAGATGTTGACCGCCGCCGGCTGGATTGTGCAGGATCGCCGGGCGATCAATCTGAGCGCGGGACCGGGGATAGCGATTCGCGAGTTTTCCTTGAAGACCGGCGCGGCTGATTATTTTCTGATGGTCGATCGCGAGGCGGTGGGAGTGGTTGAGGCCAAGCCTGCCGGGCATACCCTGGCGGGAGTATGGGAGCAGAGCGCGAAGTACCTGCATGGAGTAGACACCGATCTGCCTGTTGCGCGCCTGCCTTTGCCTTTTCACTACGAGACAACCGGCGTGGAGACGCGCTTCACCAGCAACCTCGATCCTGTGCCGCGCAGCCGCCCTGTCTTTAGCTTCCACAGGCCGGAGATGCTGCGCGAGTGGCTGGCCCTGGCTCCCGAGGAAGGCGAGAATGCTACCCTGCGCGCTCGCTTGCTGCGACTGCCTCCCCTGGCTACGCGCGGCCTGCGCGACTGTCAGGTTGAGGCGATCACTAACCTGGAACGCTCTTTCAGGGAGAACCACCCGCGCGCGTTAATTCAGATGGCGACCGGCAGCGGCAAGACGTATACTGCGGTGAATTTTATCTATCGCCTGATAAAGTTCGCCGGCGCGCGGCGCGTGCTCTTCCTGGTGGACCGCGATAACCTGGGCCGGCAGACCTTCAATGAGTTTCAGCAGTTTGTGACGCCCGACGATGGACGCAAGTTTACCGAGCTGTATAATGTCCAGCATCTGCGCGGCAGGACGATCGATACCGTCTCACGGGTCTGCATTACCACTATCCAGCGCCTCTACTCTCTGCTCAGCGGCGAGGAGGAGCCGGACGAGGAGACGGAGGCGCGCTCGCTCTTTGAGCAGGAGGAAGAGGATGCTATGCTCCTCAAAGAGCCAAAGAGCGTGCGCTACAATCCCGCCGTGCCGATCGAGACCTTTGATGTAATCGTGACCGACGAGTGTCACCGCAGCATCTATAACCTCTGGCGCGGGGTGCTGGAGTATTTTGACGCGTTTATCGTTGGGCTGACCGCTACGCCGAACAAGCAGACTTTTGGCTTTTTCAATCAAAACCTGGTCATGGAGTACGGCCATGAACGCGCCGTGCTCGAGGGCGTGAATGTCGATTACCTGGTCTATACGATTCGCACGCAGATCACAGCCCAGGGCAGCAAGATCGATAAGGGCTACTACGTCGATAAACGCGATCGGCGCACGCGTAAGGTGCGTTGGGAACGCGCCGACGATACCATCACTTATAGCGCCAGCCAGCTTGACCGCGATGTGGTCGCGCCCGACCAGATCCGCACGGTGATCCGCGCCTTCAAAGACGCCCTCTTCACCGATCTTTTCCCCGAACGGCGCGAGTCGCGGATCGTTCCCAAGACCCTGATCTTTGCGAAGGACGATAGCCACGCGGACGATATTGTCGATATCGTGCTGGATGTCTTTGGCGAGGGCAATGAGTTTGCGCAGAAGATTACGTACAAAACGACGGGGCGCAGGC
>Ga0209581_1001355_pt1 | contig 29446 bp, 24 predicted proteins | sample Coa_R2_FD_187160 | JGI IMG/M metagenome (GOLD analysis project Ga0209581, IMG submission 187160) | Surface soil microbial communities from Centralia Pennsylvania, which are recovering from an underground coalmine fire - Coalmine... | ecosystem: Environmental > Terrestrial > Soil > Unclassified ...
CAGCCCGCTCATCCGCAGCGCGTTCGCCACCCCTCGCTCGTCCCCAAAGTTCGGCAGCGTCACCACCACCCCCTCGATCTCCTCCCGGTGCCGCTTGAACAACTCCGCACACTTCCGCGCTTCCTCCAGCGTCTCCACCGCCCCGTGCTTCGTCTCCTCCGGCCCCAGACAGACCACCCCATACCCCTCCGCCTCCAGCACCCGCAGCACTTCCTCCCGCCCCTCCCGCACCAACGCGTCCGGGAAAAATCCCCGGTTCCCCACGATCACTCCCAACGTCGTCTTTCCCATCCCTCGTCCTCCTCAATTCCCAGCCGCTGTCAACCAGCAGACAAATTCGGATTGCATTGAAGGCCATCTCCAGTGCGGGCGATTCATTCCGGCTGCGCCTCGTTGTCAGGCTGGCCATAAGTCGTGTGATAACGGTCGTACCACTTGCGAACTTCCTTCTCAGGCAACGGTTTGGGCTTCCCCAGCAGCAATGCAAGGTGGCACGTCTTGGCCACGTCCTCGAGCATCACGGCGGCTTTCAGCGCGGCGCGCGGCGTCGGCCCAAAAGTAAAAGCTCCATGCTGCGCCAGCAGCACTGCCGGCGCTTTGCCCATATATTTCAGAATTCCTTCCCCGATGTGGTCCCCCTGGTTGTCGGTGTACGGAACACAGGGTATTTCGGCGCCGAACTCATCCGCGATGGCCGTCAGATAAACGGGAATCGGCTTGCCGAGCAATGCAAAGCTCGTCGCGTAGTTCGAGTGCGTATGAATGACGCCGCCAATCTCCGGACGGTGCTTGTAAAGGTACAAATGATGCGGCAGGTCCACCGAAGGATTCCATCGGCCGCTGATTTTTCTTCCTTCGATATCAGTAACGACCATGTCCTCGGGGCGCAGTTTGTCGTAGTCCATGCCACTTGGTTTGATGACCACCAGCCCGCGTTTGCGGTCAATACCGCTCGCGTTGCCGCTGTGCATTGTCACCAGGCCCGCACGGAAAATTCCAAGATTCGCTTCCCAGACTTCCCGGCGGAGCCGCTCCGAAACCTTCATCCCTGATGCCTCCAAAGCTTTCGTTTAGCCTCTGCCGACCATTACGTAACAGGTTGCTGAAAAAAGTTGCGGCGGCAACTTTGCACTGCCAACCGGGGTTGCAACCTTTGAGCTTATGGCGGGATAGACCCGCCGCTGCGCTCCCTCTAAAATATCTTTCAGCAACCTGCTACTGCCCGCGCTGCTCGGCCTGCAGCGCCTTGAGCCTCTTCATCACATCATTCCCACCACGGCCGAAATAATCGTGAAGCGTCTGATATTCTCTGAAAATTCTGTTATACACCTCATGGTTTTTCCTGTCGGGCTTGTAATAGTGGCGCTGCACCTGGGCCATCTTCCGCGCGGCGTCAAAAATGGTATTGTACCCTCCGGCTTCACAACCTGCGGCCACAGCAGCGTGCATGGCTGAACCGAGCGCCGGGCAGGTCAATAGCTGTTTTGCAAGCTTGATTTCACGCCCCGTAACATCAGAGTAAATCTGCATCAGCAGTTTGTTTCTTTCAGGCAGGCCTCCGCATGCCACCAGGTCGCGGACTTCGACACCTTGCGATTCGAATGCTTCAATGATCTGGCGTGTCCCGAAGGCGGTTGCTTCAATGAGGGCGCGGTATATCTCTTCGGGCTTAGTGGCAAGCCGCAGTCCCAAGATGACACCCGTCAGGTCGGCATCCACCAGAACCGAGCGGTTGCCGTTCCACCAGTCGAGCGCCAGCAATCCGGATTCCCCCGGGCGCAGCGCCGATGCCTGCTTCTCCAGAATTGCCGTGAAGGGAAGTTTGTTTTTCCTGGCCTCGCGATGCACCGATTCGTGGACGGCGTTCTCGAAAAACCAGGCGAAGATGTCTCCGACTGCGGACTGCCCTGCTTCAAAGCCCCACAACCCCGGGACCACTCCGTCTTCCACCACGCCGCACATCCCTTCCACCATGCGGCGCTCAGTCCCCAGCAGGATATGGCAGATCGACGTGCCCATGATCATCACCATTGATCCCGGGCCGGTGACGGTGCAGGCAGGCGCGGAAACATGCGCATCCACATTCCCAATGGCAACTGCGGTACCCTCTTTGAGGCCGGTTTTTTTTGCCCACTCCGCAGTCAGCCCGCCGGCCCGCGCCCCAAGTGGATAATAGGTCTCAGGAACTTTTGTCCCGATCACGTTTTCAAGGGAGGGATGCAGCGCCCGGAAGAATTCACGCGACGGGAAGCCCTTCCCCTTGATCCACATGGCCTTGTAGCCCGCCGTGCAGGTATTCCGCTTCTCTTCGCCTGTAAGCTGCCACACAATCCAATCCGCTGCCTCGATGAAGCGTTCCGTCGCGTCGTAGATTTCGGGCGCTTCATCGGCGATCTGCAACAGTTTGGAAAAGAACCATTCGGAAGAATACTTCCCGCCGTAGATTTGAATAAACTCCTCGTTCCGTTCGCGTCCGATTTCATTAATGCGGCCTGCTTCCGGCTGTGCTGCATGATGCTTCCAGAGCTTGACCCATGCGTGGGGATGCTTGCGAAACTTCGGAAGGAAGCAGAGCGGAGTTCCGTCGCTCTTCGTTGGCAGCGGGCTTGAAGCCGTAAAGTCGGTTCCCAATCCGATTACCTGTTCGGCTTTTATGCCTGCGGCCTTCAACGCTTTCGGGACTCCCTTTTCGACCACCAGCAGATAGTCGCGCGGGTTCTGCAAGGCCCAATCGTGATCGAGCTTCGGGCCTCCGGGAAGTTTCACGTCAATCACACCGTCAGGATAGGGCACGATTTCGCTTGACAAGACTTCGCCGTTTGCAACCTTCACCACGACTGCGCGCCCTGATTCCGTCCCGTAATCAATCCCTACGACAAATTTGTCTCTGCTTTTGGAAGAAGAGGTCTGCTGTGCCATCTTTGAACCTGCCTCCCGCGTGCATTCTCGATATAGCCCTGATTGCGCATTCCTGCGCCCTTGCTCCGTTCATTCACGTTTTGGATAAATTCCGCAAGTTTTGTACACTGAGGTTACGCCGTCTCGAACACGAACACACTGTACGACTTCGCCGGAACCTCGACCGTCATCCGCGAGCCAAGATTCTTCGGTGCTTCAAGTTGCTGTGGCACCACCTTCTTCGGCTCCGCAAACGTATTTGCGGCCTTCAGGTCGGGACCGGTAACCACCTGAGATACTTTCACGCGTTTTGGAGTAACTGCGCGCCAGGTCAACTCCATTTGGCGGCTTCTGTCGAGATCGCGGTTCAGCACCAGGAGAGTTGCCTCTTTGCTTGCCGTATCCCATGTCGCAACCGCGTCGAGATACGGTACCTGGCCCATCTCCTGAACTTCATACGTGGGCGATTCGACATACAAGTCCACAACTTCGCCCCTGCAATGCTGCAACGCCCAGGCGTAGGGGTAATAGATCGTCTGCCGCAGGACGCTCGTCTTATTGGTCATCAGGGGCGCGATCACGTTCACCAATTGCGCCAGGCAGGCGATGCGGACCCGGTCCGCGTGGCGGAGAAGGGAGTTCAGGCAGCCGCCCACGAGCAAAGCGTCTTCCAGGTTGTAAACCTCCTCCAGCAGATGAGGAGCCACCTGCTTGTTCCCGTTGCCATCGCGCGCGCGGTACCACACATTCCATTCATCGAACGACAGGTGAAGCTGTTTATTCGTCCTCATTCGTCCGCGCACCATGTCACAAACGGCTGCGACTTCCTCGATTTGGCGGTCCATGGTGAGGTTCAGCGCCAGATAGTGCCTGGAATCGCCGTTGGTTTCCGTTGTGTTGTTGAAGTAGCGGTGCAGCGAGATAGCGTCCACTACCGGGTAACACTGCTCCAGCACCTCGCGGTCCCACTGAAGATAGGTTGGCATAGAGGGATTGCTCGATCCGCAAACGATCAGGAAGAGCGACGGATCGACGGCCCGCATCTGCCGCGCCGCATCCGCAGCCTTTAAGCCGTATTCAACCGCGGTGGAATGCCCGATCTGCCAGGGCCCGTCCATCTCATTCCCCAGGCACCAGTACTTGACGCCGTAGGGTTCTTCGTGGCCGTATTTCCGCCGCAGATCGCTCCACTTCGTCCCTTTCTCAAGATTGCAGTATTCCACCAGGTTCCCTGCCTGCTGTGCGGTCCCAGCGCCCAGGTTGACCGCCATCAGCGGCGTTGTCTGCGCTTTCTTGCACCAGGACATGTATTCGTCCGTACCGAACTGATTTGTCTCGATCGTGTCCCATGCACGGTCCAGCACGGTTGGACGGTCCTTCTTCGGCCCAACGCCGTCAAGCCAATTGTAACCGGAAACAAAATTCCCTCCCGGATACCGGATGATCGGCACGCCCAACCCCCGAATCTCAGCCAGCACGTCCTTCCGGAACCCGTCAGCATCAGCCTCCGGCGACCCGGGATCATAAATCCCTTCGTAAATCGCCCGCCCCAGATGCTCGAGAAATGATCCAAAGATGTTTCGATCCAGCTTCGCAAGAGGGTGCGATGGATCAATCAATGCACGTGCCTCTGTCGGCCCTGCTGCTCCCATGGCCGAATTGCCGCTCAACGCATTTCCCGCCAGCGATGCCAGCCCAACCGCCGATGCCTGAGATAAGAAGTTCCGCCTGCTCACACCCGGCATACTTTCATCCTCCTTTGTACACGATGTCCGAAGAATTCTCCGCCTCGGTTGCCCCTGTTTTCAACAACGACTGCCAGAATGGAAAGCGCTTTCCATAATACAACTTCCTGCCGCAAAAAACAGCCTGCCTTCGAACAAAATAATGAGTCGGCGCGCTCATGGTCCCGTCCAGACCTTCAGATCTCCACGCGGGTGTCATTTCCAGAACGGTGAGCGATCACGAATGCGCTGAGGGTCGGTAAAACAAGCGAAGCGGCGCCAATCATACTAAAGTCTGGAAATTACCCTGAGGCTTCCAGTTGTTGAATTTTCTCAGGAAAGCGTTTGCCCGTTTTGCAGTTTGCAATCCAGTTCTTCCGGTCAGTTGGGGCCGGCGATTTCACAACGGAATGGCTGGCCCTGGATGATAAGATTGAGGCCGGGACGGCCTTGCACGGGAGTGCGGCCTTAACGGGGAAAGCGCAAGGGGTTTTCAATTCATCTTTTGTCTCTGCAAGCACCCAGACAAGGGAGAGGGCTTTAAATGGGCTACCAACCGATTGAAAGCTACGGCATCATCGGCGACCTGCACACCGTCGCGCTCGTGGGCATCAACGGGTCTATCGATTGGCTTTGCCTGCCGCGGTTTGATTCCCCCAGTGTTTTTGCTGCAATCCTGGACGATCGAAAGGGCGGACGTTTCCAGATCGCGCCGGCAGTCGAGGGCGTCACGTCAAAGCAGCTTTACTGGCCTGATACGAATGTGCTCGTCACCCGCTTCCTTTCGCCAGGCGGCGTCTGTGAAATCACGGACTACATGCCGATTGGGGTCGAAGGCCTGGAAGGCGGAGGTCATCAGCTTGTCCGCCGTGTGCGCGTTGTCCGTGGATCAATGCCTTTTCGGATGATTTGTCAGCCGGCGTTCAATTATGCGCGCGATGAACATAAGGTCCGGGTCACCACGGAAGGCGCGTTTTTTGATTCCAGGGAAATGCGGCTGGCACTCGCCACGGATGCGCCTCTCAAGGCTGACGGGACCGGAGCAGTGACGACCCAATTCACCCTTGGTGAGGAAGAAAGCAGGATTTTCCTGCTCCATGCCATGCCGCCGGGCCCGGGCGGCAGTTCCCCCATTGCAGAGGCCCGCGAAGAAGAATTATTCCAGCACACTGTAAATTTCTGGCGCCGCTGGCTGTCCCGATGCCGGTACAAAGGACGCTGGAGGGAGATGGTTTATCGCTCGGCGCTGGTGTTGAAGCTGCTCACCTACCAGCCGACCGGAGCAATCATCGCAGCGCCCACGTGCAGCCTGCCAGAGCACATCGGGGGCGAGCGCAACCGGGACTATCGATATACATGGATTCGCGATGCGGCATTCGCCCTCTACGCTCTGATGCGTCTCGGCTTCACGGAAGAGGCGGCGAAATTCATGCAATGGATCGAAGCGCGTTGCCACGAGCGGAGGAAAGACGGCTCGCTTCAGATCATGTACGGCATTGACGGCCGGCATGAGTTGGACGAAATCACGCTCGACCATCTGGAAGGCTACAAGGCCTCGAAACCTGTGCGGGTTGGCAATGCTGCGTCACACCAGTTGCAACTCGATATCTACGGCGAACTGATGGATTCGGTTTATCTGTATAACAAATACGGCAGTCCGATCTCCTTCGAGCTGTGGGCTGAATTGCGTGAGCTTCTGAACTGGGTCTGTGATAACTGGCACCAGCCTGACGACGGCCTTTGGGAAGTTCGGGGCGGCCGCAAGCAGTTTGTCTATTCCAAAGTCATGTGCTGGGTGGCGCTCGACCGCGGCTTGCGACTGGCGGACAAGCGCTCATTTCCAGCGGACAGGGAACGCTGGATTAGAACGCGAGACACTATCTACGAGGAGGTGCTGGAAAAAGGCTGGAGCCCGTCGCGGCAGTCTTTCGTCCAGTACTACGGCTGCAATTGTCTCGATTCTTCCAGCCTGATCATGCCGCTGGTCTTTTTCATGTCACCCAATGATCCAAAGATGCTGAAGACTATCGACGCCATTAACCGGCCTGCTGACAAGGGCGGGCTGGTCTCCAACAGCCTTGCTTATCGTTATAGCCCTGAGGCCGGCATTGATGGGCTCAAGGGCGACGAAGGCACTTTCAACATGTGCACATTCTGGCTGGTCGAGGCGCTGACGCGGGCGGCGAGGATTGACAAGCGACGGCTGGACCAGGCGGTGCTGATCTTCGAAAAGATGCTGAGTTACGCCAATCACCTGGGCCTGTTTGCCGAGGAAACGGCGCGTGCGGCGAGGCCTTAGGAAACTTTCCTCAAGTCTTCACGCACGTGGCCCTGATCAGCGCGGCATTTAATCTGGACCGTGCTCTAAGTTCAGATGACAAAGTTTGGCCAGGTTTGGCCCCCGCCCCGTGATGATTTCCGCTTGGAGAGAACGACGCCGCGGCGGAGACGTATGGAACTAGGCTACGGGAAAAAGCCGGCTGCAAGACCTGAAGCCGAAAGGCTTGGCGGTATGAATTGGAAAAGTCCAATTCTGCAGCCGTGCGCAAATCGCAACCGGCAGTGCACCCTTAATCCATGCGCCTGTTAATTGGCGACGCCAAGACAAAGGGGCTTACGCGCAGACCTGCACGGAGCACAGTATTAATGCGCCAATGCAAGAGTGGAATTCCCCAGGATTCCAGGTCAACCGTCCTGGGGATTCCTGCAATCTTTGAAGCGGGCAACCTTCCAGTTGCCACGCATCATTCGCCCGCCTAAGACCCGGGAAAACTTCTGCTGACTTACCGAGGGATTATTTCTTCTTGGGTGGGACAACGGCGTCCTTAAAAGCCTTCGCCAGGCGAAACTTGACAACTGTCTTCGCCGGAATCTTGATGGGTTCGCCGGTTTGCGGGTTGCGTCCCGTTCGCTCCTTGCGGTGCGCCTTGACGGCCTTGCCGATGCCCGGCACCACGAATTGCCCGCCGCTCTTGCATTCCTTGGTGGCCAGGTTCACAAGTTCTTCAAGTACCGCAGCCGCGGCTTTCTTCGCCAACCCAACTTTCTCTGCCAAGTGAGCTACCACCTGGGATTTCGTCATAACTTTTGCCATTTGCCGCTCCTCTCCTGAGATTTAGACGTTGGAAATCCCCTTCTTTTGACTGAAACCCGAAACTCTAAGCAATAACTATCCAACTGTCAAGGCGTTTGACAATGTGCCCCACGCAAGGGAATAGACACGATTGCATTGTGATGTCAAGTGGCATTCAAGACCTCTGTCCAAAGGCTGGGTTAATTAGTTTGACCCTGTGAATGCCTTTTGAGTTTTTTGGCCAGGCGCATTTTCCACGATCGGAAAACACAGCCGATTCGGCTTCCCAATCTTCAGCGCGGCCTTGTGAAAATTCCGCTGCTGGATACCCGTTGGCCGTGTACGCGTTTCATCCGAGGGTTTCGTCCAGCGCAAATGGCTGAGACGCGATTGCAGAAAAGAGTATTTTCAGCGCGCGCAAGCAACGATGCGAGGGAAAACAAGCATCTGGCCTACTCGCCGGCGGCACCAGGACTGACGTTACTCTGTTCTTTCTCGTTCCCTGCCCGAGCTCCTTTGGCAGAAGCAGGAACGATCGCCAACGGTACGCGGGCAAAGGCAACTTCGTCAGCCGCCGGATCGAGCACATTCACCTGCATCCAGTATCGTCCGGGAGGGAATTTCGACAGAGGAATCTCTGTGAAATAAGATGCCGACTGGTCAGCCGCTTTGACCGACTTGGCCGCGTAGGGTCCCGCTTCCGAAACCTGAGTGCCGTTCCGGAAAAAGATGAGCGCGATCGATGGCGGGACGGAACCTTCCGAGCGCTTCGAATGCTTTGCAGACGGGTTCGGCTTATGCCCGTAGGACTGGAGGTAAACGTAGAGGTTCTGATTGCTGTAAAAGACGCGTGTGACGCTTGGCAGGATTGACTGGGCGCCTGAATCGAGCGGATTGCTCACAGCGCCGCTTGCCCACGGTCCCCGCTGCTGCGGGTGAGTGGGCGGCTTCCTGGAGAGTTCATTCGACACTACCACCGAACTCAGCAGCAGGCCGTTTTTGCTGAGCGCAGGAAGCACGAGCTTCTTTTCAAATGTACCCATTTTTCCCGTTTCATTTTCGCGCGCCACAACTTTCAGCTTGTAAGTGCCGGGCGGAAGCACCAATCCGCCCTCGTACAGTATATTTCCCTTCAACACGCTCTGATAGGTGGCGGCATTAAGCTTCACCGGCAGCGTATCACGTAACCCGCCCGCAACTTTCCCATTCGCATCCGTCGCGCGCCAGGCAAAATCGAACTGCGTCTGGTGGACAGTCGAGTGCTGATGAAATGGAATCGCCGAACCGGGTATTTTGGCCGCCAGCACAACGTAATAGTGGCCATCCGGCTGAAGGAAGTAGTCGGTTTCAACTGCAAGCGGGAGGTCCAGGAACGGCGATTCGGAATTGAGCGCCTCTTCCAACTGGACTTCTTTCTGCTGACCCGAGGATTGCCGGAAGCTGACCGGAGCATAATAGCCCGGGCGGGCTTCCACCTTAAGACCGCGGCCTTCCACCACCTCTACGCGGATGTGGCGGAACTTTCCATCGGCCTTTGTGTTCGACGGCGAATAACCAATCAGGTAGTAGGAAGAGTTTTCGTTCTGCACATACTTGAAGACCGGAGCGAAGTTGTTCAGGTCAGTGAACATGCGCCCGCCGGTATCCGTGGCAAGAGTGGAGAGCGTTTCCCGGCTGTTGTGCAGCGAACTCATCTGCGATGACACGGCGCTTGCCGTGTAGATAGCAGTGCCGGATGGGCTCGCGGAAGAGGCTCCGCCGCCGGGCGGCATCGCCATCAGCCCGCGAGCATCGAGCGTATAGAAGGAAACGTCTGCGCGGTTTGCCGCGTCGATTGTCGCCTGAAGTTGCGCCTCATTATCGACGCCGGTCTGCTCGATTCCACTCGAAAAATGGATGACGGATTTGCGTCCCGGCACCGCTTGAAGCAAATCGGCCAACGATTGCAGGGCCGAAAGTTTTTCATCCGTATTGAAAATATTGAATTCGGTCTCGTCGGGCGTGAAGGCGTCGCCCGTGTCCTGCGTCACGACCTCATTGCCAAACGCGTCTGTGCCCCCGGCCTCCCCGACCGTTCCATTGGACGCCAGCGTGGACGACTGGCCGATCTGGATGCTCTTGATGGCCTTTGTAAGCACATCGCGGTCATTCGTGAAGTCCTGGACCACTTGCAATTCGCTCGAATAAGTGACTACAGCGACAAGGTCTGCGGGACTCATTTCGGACCTCAGAAAATTCTGCGCGGCTTCTAAAGCGCGCAGCAGGTCCGGAATTTGCATCGAAGTCAGGTCAAAGAAAAGGACAATCAGGCGATGGTTCTGCACCAGGCGTTTGTAAGTATCCTGAGGCGTTGTCTTTGGCAGTGCACCCAGATTGATTTCCGCCGGCTTGCCATTCTCTCCGGTCTCCTGCGCGAGCTTCTGGATGTTCTCAAGCTCGAACGAATTGATCTTCTGCAACACCCCGTCTTCGTAAACCCTGAAGTCGCTTTGTTTCAGATCTGTCACCGGCTCACCCTTGCGGTCCGTCACCCGGACGTCAACCAGCACTTCATTCGATGTAACTTTCAGTGTGTAACCCTGCGCCAGGTTCTGGTAACCAATCTGGCCGGACGCCGGCGGGCTATTCTGCGCCGACACTTGAGCAGCCATCGCCAGCCGCACAACCATACCTGCCACCAGCGCCAGTATTGCGATGGCGCCAAGAATCCCTTTGCGACGGCGTCCGACTTGCGCGCCTGTTTTGCGTAATACCCGACTTCTCATACGCAACCTCAAACCAATTCAGGATCGCCAATCCGCCGGCATTCTGCTCGCGCCGATCGAGGGCCCGGATTCAGAACATGAGCCTCAGAGAGAGTGTCATCGTTCGCATGGAATCCACTCCCGTGACCCTTCCAAAAGTGTTGCTGTTAACGATGGTTGAGAGCCCGGAATAATTGACGATGTTGAACGTGTTATTTGTCGCCACGCTGAAGTCCGCGCGAATATTCTTCTCGCGCGAGATGGTAATGATCCGGTTGAGAGCCATGTTGAAGTTGAGCGAGGGCGGGCCCGGAATAGTATTCCGGCCGGCATTGCCGAATTCTCCCGGAGGCGGTACGACGAAAGCCGCCGTATTGAAGTAGTGCAAAGTCGATTGTTCAGAGGAGGGAAGGCCCACGGGAAGCCCCGTTGCATCAGCGCGCAGGCCGCCAAACGGCGCCAGACCGTTCACGTTGTTGCTGGCGTTGCCGGCGACATAGGCGGTATAGGGAAGCCCCGAACTGAAGGTCGTGATGTCGCTGATCGACCAGTTGCCTAAAACCTTCGAGAGCGTTCCGCTCTTGAAGAAGCGTCCGCGCTCGCCAAAGGGCAATTGGTAACGGGTAAATGCCCGCACGCTGTGCGTCGGATTAAATCCCGAAAGGGCCCATTCGGCGCTCAAGTCCAAGGGGTTCTGGACCGGCGCCAGCGGACTGGCCCCGCCTGAGATTGCCGACCCGGCCCCCAACCCTCCCGGGCCGCCTATCATGAAGAACCGGGTTGTCGCCGCGCCACCTACGCTCGACGCATTATCTTCAGCCTTCGAGTACGTGTAATTCAGGAAGAAGGAGAAATTGCGCCGTGAGAAATGGCGCAGGCCCACTCGCAGTCCGTTGTAAAGTGATGCGGCGCCCGACGTGTCATATTCAAAAGGCAATGTTGTTGCGGCCAGCGGCGTCACGACGCCAGGAACCAGCAGCAGGTTCAGATGTGTCCCGCGCGTCCCGATATACGCAACCGAAAGGATGTAGGACGGCGTGAGGTCCTGTTCCAGCATCACGTTCCACGTCTGGGCATAGGGCGTAAGAAAATTTGGATCGACCGCAAAAGTGTTGCGGACAGTGTTCGCGCTGATCGTGGGAAATCCATTCTGTAACGTCAGGACCTGCGAGGGGCCGGTCACCAGCGTGCTCGTCGTAGCAAACGGCGACTGGTTGACGAGATTGTGCACGAGGTTTTGATAAATCGATTCGTCGTAGAAGATGCCATAACCCGCGCGCACTACCAGCGTGTGCCGGGTCCATGGACGATAGGCAATTCCGATGCGGGGCGCCACATTCCCTGGATGGCCACGTAGCAGTGAATCCGGCAGCCCATTTGGATTCTGCCCTGTCACCACGCCCACAGTCGAAAAACCCGGCCCAAAGGCCAAATCCGAGAGGTGGCCATATTTCTCAGTGAAAGGCGCCGCATATTCCCAGCGCAGACCGAGATTAAACGTCAGATGGTCCGATGCTCTCCAGTCGTCACTTCCGTACACATCATATCGGGAAGAGCGCAGGTAGTTGGCGGGAATCCCATACCGCTCCGAAGTTGTTTGCGGCAGGCCCAAAAGAAAATCAGCCAGGTCGTAGCCAGTCCCGGGCACCGGCGTCCCTTGCATTGTGAAATCGCTGGTGCTGTACCCTGTGAAGGAGAACGTGCCAGCGGCATTGGGGTTCGAGAGCGAGTTCAATTGGATCTTCGAAATTTCGCCGCCAAATTCCAGATTGTGCTTTCCAACGTCGTGAAGCACGGAATCCGAAAAACGCAGGGTCTGATTACGGTCAAGCGACGGCGTCGCGTCACTCAGCCCGCTGAAGTTGGTGAAGCTGATCGTCGGCAGACCCCAATCCATCGGGTCCTGCGAGACGCCCGTAATCCCCAGTTCACCGGCAATGTTCTGGTTGAAAGAGAACGGATTCGTAACGTATGTTCGCGCCCGATTGAAATTGACGGCAAAGTTGTTCACCGTTTTGGGGCCGAAGTTGTGTGTTTCCGTCAGGCTGACGTTTTGCATCCGGGTGGTCGTTGTGGATGTGATATTGGGAAAGCCCGTGATTCCATCGGTGTGCGAGGAATTGTAAAAGTACACAACAGCCAGGTTGTCTTTGTTCGAAATCTGACGTCCGACGCGGCCCATTATCATCTGGCTTGATGTCGGAAGCGACAACTGCACGTGGTAGTTCTGAACCTGCCCGGGCAGGTTGGGAAGAGGAATGTACTTCAGCAGCCCCAGCGCCGCAGGATCCAGCATCGAAGAAGGAATCACGTTGCCCGGGAACGGCGATCGAGGTCCCAGTGTGGCCGACGGCTGGTAGATCACCGGCATCGTTCCAGCACCCTGGCCGGAAGTAATCGTCGTCCCGGAAAAATCACCCTGGCGCTCCGCTTCGGTGGGAACTGAGGCCAGAATATTTTGAGGGCTGGTGCCTCTGTTGATGTCGAAATGGAGGAAGAAGCTGGTCTTGTCGCCGCCATTATAAATCTTCGGGATATTTAGCGGCCCGCCCAACGAAAATCCAAGCAATTCGCGGTAGAACGGCGCCTGCGGCTGCGAAGGAGTATTCAGAGGATATGGCCGGGCATCGAAAGCCGAGTTTGTATAGGAATCAAAGAAGTTTCCGCGAATGCGATTGGAACCGGGCCTGCGAAATCCCCCGAAAAAGAAGACCCTGTCCCCACCCCCACCGAACGGCGCTCCTGCCGGCCCGCCAGGGCCTCCCGGCCCTCCCGGTCCCTCAGCGAACCTGAAAAACCGGCCTCCGCGCCCTCTCTGCATCGGTGGGGCCGCAGCGTTTACAACATTGCCGGCCAGCAGGAAAGAATTGCTTGCCCCTGCGGCGCTGGTGAGATCTCCCGCAATGCCGCTTACGTCCTGACCTCCCTGTTCTGTGCCGCTCGGCCCTTCGGAGAACCGCAGGCCGCCGCTGTTCTCATCGCCTCCCAGGCCGGCCAACATGCTGTTCAGGTCACCCGACTCCGCAGGGTTCATCTGACCTTGGAGAGCAGCCTGTCTGTTGACGCCGCCGCTGCCCTGCTGCGCCTTCACTCCAAAATTCCCTCCCTGCCCTCGGCCGAGACCCGTAGTTCGCTGGCCCGACTGGAATGGCCCTCCGCCCTGACCGCTCGTACCTGGGCGCCGGAACCCGGCGAATCCGGACGGCTCTCCCGGCCTCGCGAGGGCCAGCGTCACGTTCACCGCCGCGGGCTTGCCTTGAGTGACCTCCACGGGTCCCAGAAGCGATGGCCTGAAGCCGACGATCGTCACGATCACGCGATACTCACCAGGCGGAACATTAGTGAAAACAAAGTGGCCCGACTCATCTGACCACGTCATCTTCCGCGTGCGCGTCTGCATATTAAAAAGAATGACCCTCGCCCCCGGAACCGCCACATTTCCCGGCCCAGAGACCTGCCCCTCGACGACTCCACCCGCCGGTGCCTGCGCCTTCAGCGCCGGGTATATCAGGAGGGTCAGCGCCATCGCTAAGACTGGAATCCTCGATATGTCGCGGAGCTTTTGCACCATCTTCGTTTATCGTCGGCACACTCGGACCCGTAAAGCATTCACGATGTTGACCACTATGCCCGACGAATTTCGTCTCAAAAAGGTTTCACGCCGAAGGTAAAATTGCAGTCCCACGGACGCTGCACCATGCATCAGCGCAACGAGGCCACGCGGTGCAATGAGGCAGGAGCCGAGGAACCATAGACCGAGTATGCAGCAGTTGAAGCTGCCGCAATGCAAATTGTCTGTAAAAGAAGGGGCTGGACAATCACACGCTGTATTCCGCGATGTCATTTCCTTGCGCGCCCTACGTTCATCCAAACGACCGGGAGCGCGTATTCGGTAACGATGCCTGCCATCACGATTCACACTCCCTGTTTACCTTGACTTTAGGAGTTTTCGAGACTATACGTAGCTAAAGAAGGGGATTTTCAGCCGGCGTTCAGGCAAAGGCGGTGGCCTATGAGAAAGAAGCTAGCCGCTGTGTTAGTTTCCACAATCGTGGGGTCGGTGGTCTTCACCTTTCCCTGTCACGCCCAAAGAGGCTTCTTGACCGGGCCGGCCGGGGGGATGCGCGCCCAGCCGCACGCCCCATTCAGGGGTTTTCCGCGAGGTGGTTTTCTGACCGGGCCAAGACTTCATCGTCCTTTCCGTAACTTCGGTTCGGCTGTGTACCCATACTTTTACCCGCCGTACTTTTATTCTGACTATTATTATTCGCAACCTGCTCCCCAGCAGACGCAGCCTGCATCTGTAGTCGTGGTTGAGCCCGCACAACTGCAGGCTGCTGTTCCCTCGCCTCCACCTCCCGAATCCCTGGTTTTGGAGCGCCAGGGTGACCGATGGGTCCGAATTACAAGCTCCGGCCAGAGCGAAACCAGCGCCCAGCCTGAGCAGCAGGCCACCGGGAAAACTGAAGGCTTGCGCACCATTCAACCGCGACAATTCCCGGAGACCGCCCCCGCCCGCGAAGTCCCTCCTGCGGTGCTCGTGTTCCGGGACGGGCATCAGGAACAGATCAGCCGATACACGATCGTCGGCGGAACGATTTACGCAAGCTCCAACTATTGGAGCAATGGCTCGTGGACAAAGAAGGTCCCGATTGCGGAGCTGAATGTTCCGGCAACGCTCGAGCTGAACGAGCAGCGCGGTTCGAATTTCACCCTTCCTTCAAGCCCAGGCGTCGTCGTCGTTCGACCCTGAGCCTCAACCACGCCGCATCTGCGGAAATGCGGACCGACCGGGCGCGCAAACAACATAACGCTTTTGTGCGACCCCCACGATAAAACCGCTTGCGAGGAAGCGGCTCCCGCGCATAAACTCTGCCATCGTGCCATCAGATTGCACGAAAGGAGAAGACCGTGGGAGAAAACTCTCCTGACCGTCGGACGTTCCTCCAGAAAGCAGCGGCGATTATTGGAGCAGCACCACTGCTCGCCGCAGAATCCAAAGCTCTGCCGCAGCACGGCCTTGCGAACGACTCTGCAAAGGCAGAACGAATCGTCATCTCGCTTTCCGGCCCGTGGAACTACCGCCCAATCGCCCGCACGACCTTGCACGCCGATGGCTCGATTAGCGAGGACAAGTCGAACCTGCCCCCAGCCGGCAAGATGGCCGTGCCCTCAAACTGGCACCTCAGCGGCCTGCCGAATTTCAACGGTCGGGTGCTGTTTGAATGCGACTTTAATTTCGCACACAAGCTTTCTCCGGATGACCGTGTTTTTCTCGTGTTTTATGGTGTCGATTATTTTGCAAAGGTCGCGCTGAATGGCGTAATGATTGGACGTCATGAAGGGTACTTCCAGCGATTTGAATTTGACATCACCCGCCAAGTCAGGCAGGGGCGGAACCATCTTGCCGTCACTGTGGATGCTCCTCTTGAGGAGCCCGGCACCGTCTGGCCAAACCACAAGCGCATGATCAAGGGCGTCTTCTCGCACTGGGATTGCAAGCCCGGAAGCACCTCCATGGAACACGGACAGGATGGGACCACAGCCGGCATCTGGAACCGCGTCGAGCTTGAGGTCCGAAATAGCGCGTGGCTGGGCGAAATCAAAATCCAGCCGTTCCTCTGCCACGACAGCAGCGCAGAAGGAAAATCTACTTCGAAACCGACGCGCGCCAAGGTCTTTATCACCGCCGAAATCACTGCCGTTCGCCCGGGCGAATATCTCGTCACGGCTGAAGCAGGCGGTTCAAGCGCTTCCTCGCAGGTACAAATCCCCGAAGGGACTGCATCCGCCATTCTCGTCCTTCCAATCGACCACCCGCAACTGTGGTGGACCTGGGACCTGGGCGAACCTTATCTTTACAATTGCCGGATCATACTTGCCTCCGCGGGATCGACCGTTGACCAACGTGAAATTCCGTTTGGAATTCGCACCATTGAGCTTGATGAGATGACAGGCGAATGGCGGTTGAACGGTGTGCGCTTCTTTATTCGGGGAAGCAGCATCGTTCCCGACCTCTGGCTCTCGCACTACACGCCGGAGCGCATCGATCAAGACATTCAATGGCTCAAACAGGCTAACATGAACGGCGTTCGCGTGTGTGTCCACATGAACCGGCAGGAACTCTACGACGCGCTTGACCGCGCCGGTATCGTGGCCTGGCAGGACTTCCCCTTGCAGTGGGACTACACGCAAACAGACGCCTTCCTGCAGGAAGCCGCCCGCCAACTGCGCGATATGATTCGCCAGTTTTATAACCATCCTTCCATCATCACGTGGGTTTGCCAGAACGAATCAAGCGCCTATAACGTCGAGGTTATGGACCCGTTCCTCGCACAGGTTGGAAAACAGGAAGATTCATCCCGGCCCGTGCGGCCGGTTTCGGCATTCAGCGAGCACCTCTACCTTGGTTGGTACAGCGGCGATTATCATGGCTATCTCGCGCTGCCGGGCGGACCGATGATCTCCGAACTTGGCGCGCAGGCGCTGCCTTCGGTCGAGGAAGTGCGGGAGATGGTCGGCGACACCTGGCCGCCGGACTGGGAAAAGCTCGCGTACCACGATTTCCAATACGATCAAACTTTTCATGTCGCCCGGATCGTGATGGGCGACAACTGGCAGGAGTTTGTCCGGAACTCACAGCAATACCAGGGCCGCCTGCTGAAGTTCGCCATCGAACATTACCGCCGCGCAAAATACAAAAAAGTCGGATGCTTCTTCCAATTCATGTTTATGGATTGCTGGCCTGCCATTACTTGGTCCGTGCTGAGTTATTCCCGGAAACCCAAAGCGGGATATCACGCCGTCGCCCGCGCCTTTCAGCCGGTTCTGGTTGGCACCGACCTCAGCCGGGTCGTGTGGAGCAAGGGCACGCTCGGCCGTACTCATACTGGCACTCCCAGCCGGCAAACCGTCCGGCCGTGGGTAGTCAATGACAGAATCGAAGACGTCGAGGGAGTTATCTGCGAAGCCAGGCTCCGCGGCCAGGGGCGTGACGAGATCGTCGGAAAGAGCGATACGCCCGTGAAACTTTCCGCTGATTCCGTCTCCGACTTGCCGCCGCTTCAGTGCACGGTCCCGGAGGACATGGCGAACGGCCAGTATGAATTGATTCTGACGCTCAGGCAGGCGGGGAAGACCCTCAGCGAAAACAGCTATGAAGTGACCGTGGTGGATTAAACATCATCGAGTGCAAAGGGCGCTTCATTTACGCTGCACTTCCGGGGCCGAACGTTGGAAATATTCGCCGCCGCGTAGTGACGCAGAGCAGTTCTGATTGTATTGCCGGGGCTTTTTAGCCGAAAATCGATTCCATGAAAACTATTGACCAGAAATCAGGAATTCCTTTACGCGGCCCAAAGGCCCGACGCGAAAACAGGAGTAACGTAGTCTCCATGCGTCCCTCCAATAACCGAAGCGAAACCCAGGACCAACCCCCAAATGCACGATCGCATTTGAAAATCACCGAGGTTCGAGTGATCGTGACGTGCCCCGACCGCAATTATGTGCTGGTTAAAATTCTGACCAGCGAACCGGGGCTTTATGGCGTGGGCGATGCCACGCTAAACGGCCGGGAACTTGCGGTCGCAACAACTCTCGAGAAGCACATCGGGCCGATGCTGATCGGCCGTGACCCGCAGCAGATAGAAGACATCTGGCAGTGCCTATATCGCGCTCCCTATTGGCGATCGGGGCCTGTGCAGATGACGGCGCTCGCCGGTATCGATCTTGCGCTGTGGGACATCAAGGGCAAGCTGGCCGGAATGCCGGTTTACCAGCTTCTTGGCGGACGCACACGACGAGGCGCGCTCGCCTATACGCATGCCACTGGAAAAGACTTCAACGAAACCGAAGATGCCGTCCGGCGCGCCATGGGCCGTGGCTTCAAATGCGTACGCGCGCAGGTGGCAATCCCGGGCCTCGAAGGTACTTACGGAACGTCGCTCACCAAGACTTCCGAAGAGACCGCCGGGCGCGTGGACCAGCAGGCCGACCTTCCCCAGACGGAAATCTTCGAGCCGGGACCTTATCTCCGCCGCATTCCGAAGCTGTTTGAGCACCTGCGGCTGAAGCTCGGCGATGAAGTCGAATTGCTCCACGATGTCCACCAGAAACTCCAGCCGCTTGAAGCCGCGCGTCTGGCGCATGAATTGGAACCATTCCATCTTTTTTTCCTCGAAGACCCCGTGCCGCCGGAAGCAAGAGAGGGACTTCGACTGGTCCGGCAACGCTCCGCCACGCCAATCGCCATCGGGGAAATCATGCATTCTCCGCTGGACTTTCTCCCCCTGATCACAGGACGTCTGATCGATTACGTTCGTTCGGCCGTGACACACATCGGCGGCATTACGGCCGCGCGCAAGCTGGCTTCGCTCGCAGAGTATTATCAGGTCAAGACCGCCTGGCACGGGCCTGCGGATGTGGGTCCGCCTGCGCATGCAGCGAGCGTGCATCTGGATCTCGCACTTCAAAACTTCGGCATACAGGAAATGGTTTTCTTCCCCGACGTTGCGCGCGAGGTAATTCCTGGTGGACCAACGTTCCACGATGGTTACATGAATGTCGAAGAACGGCCGGGATTGGGCACTGACGTAAATGAAGATTTAGCTAAGAAATATCCCTACCGCCGCTCGTACCTGCCGCTCGCCCGGCGAAAGGATGGAAGCGTCCACGACTGGTAGGTTTGCACGCTTGTGCGCAGAGTCAGAACGGAGAAAGGCGTGTCAATTCCAGTGCCATCCTTGGGCGGTTTTCGGAATGAACGCCGGAGGATAAAAGCGCTGCGGCCGGGCAAGCTGCCCGTCGTACCTGGCCAATTGCAGGGATGTCCCGATTTAACGGCGGCGCTCCGACGTCCGATCAGTCCGCCGCTGTGAGTTTCAAAACCCAGATCGCGCCGCTGTTCAGGTCCTTATCGAACACAACAACTCCCTGACGCGAGCTGAATTTCACCGGGCGATTGGTGACGATGTCTCGCGCCTCGCGGACGGCCCAGGGAACGCTGATAGAAATCGACGCCTGCGCGGGCTTGTCGGCATGATTGAAGACGAAGATGAGCTGGCCCTTCGCGCTCACCAGTCGCCGCACCTCGACCTCGTTGCTCCCTTCGCCCGAGACTCTCACCTCAGACCTCACGCCCGCGGCCTCCGCCAGCGACCGCAGCAGCCGCCCTGTTGAAGGGTCGTGCTCCCGCTCATACGATAGCGCCAAAAACGTTCCCGCCAATATGGCCTTGCCTTTGCCGTAAGCCTTCTCAACCATGGCCGGCTGGCCGTCCTCGAAGCGCGCCAGCACCTGCGCCCCCGCGAGCGGCTCTAGCTCTTCCTCAAAGGCATCGCCTCGCACCGCCTCGCCCGCTTTCATTCCCGGAAGGCCCGCTGACGACTCTACAACCAGCCGCGCGGCTTCGACAGGTCGGATCAGCTTTTCCCGCGCACCGAACACATCTGCAAGCCCGAAGCCCGGAATCACGTCGCTGGCGAATCCCCGCGCATCGTTCCATGCCAGACGCGCATCGGCCACTGCCGTCCCGCCCTGTGCGACGTACCGCTCGATGCCTTCTGCCACCTCCCGCGACAGCATCACCGCGTAAGGCGCAAATAGAATTTTGTATTGCTTCACCCGACCGTCAATCACGTCCCGGCTGCTCACAAAGTCCACCGGAATCTGCTTCTCCATGAAGGCGCGGTGCAGCCCTTCGAGCGAATCACGCTCGGCGTTGCCCAGCTTCGACAGCGATGGCTCCGTCCCGCCCACCATGTAGGAAAGCGGATTATAAAGGATCGCCACCTGCGCCGGCGCCGGCTGCGCCCGGTCAATCACGGCGGCATTGCGCTCGATGGCTTGCGCCGTTTCGCCCGCAGCCCGCGCGCGCGGCGTCAGCGTGCCATCCAGGTTCACCAGCCCGTAGCCGTTCGATTCATAGCTGGCGTTCATGGGATACCACGCGTAGACGGCAATCTCCCGCGCCCCGTGGGAAATCACCTGCCACATCCAGTAGGCTTCATCGTGCGCGGTCACCGGCTCGGCAATCCGCATGCCCGTGACGCCCTGCCCCGCCTGGAGTTCACCGATCCAGAACCCCTTGCCCAGGCTGTGCCCCGCCGAACGCTCAAAGTCCAGCCCCGCCGCCAGGTGCTCGTAGCTCCACGGCCGCACCGACGCCGCGTGCTTGGGATAGAGCGATGTGCCGAAAAAGTCGGCATTCGCCGCCATCAGAAAATCGTTCGGCTCTCCGTAGCCGTCCCGCGGATCCGTGAAGAGACCCGGCACCGCCGCATGGCTCGTGATGGGATGAACGCGGTCTGCGCTCCGCACCGCCTCCACCCGCGTCTTCAGATCGCCGGCCAGCTTGTCCGCGATGAACGTCCTCCAGTCAAGATAATCGGTGAAAGAGAGGATCGTGGAAAACCGCGGCGGCGTCACGTCGTCCCAGCTTGTGAAGCCGCGGTACCACGCCTTGTTCAGCGCCCCCAGCGTCTTGTATTTCTCCTCGAGCCACTGGCGGAAGCGCGCCTGCGTGTACCGGCAGTAGCAGAATTCCGGCGACTTGAGATAATCGAACCCCGCCCAGTTCACCACATGCGGCTCACTCCACACGTCCCAGCCGTAGAGCGCAGAAGAGCGGTTGGCCTCGGCGGAAAGCGCCTCGATGAATTTAACGACCTCGTTGCGCACCGCCTCGTCGTCCATGCAGTAGCCGGGCGCCGCCTGCGATTCAATCACCGCACCCGACCGGTCCACAAAGCGCGCCTCCGGATAGCGCCGGCCCACCCAGTCCGGCGCCGAATCCGTGTAAATCTGCACGATGACGCGCAGGCCGCGCTCCTGCGCCAGCTTCAGCAGCAGATCGAGGTCCCTGAAATCGAACACGCCTGGCTTCGGCTCGGCTGTGGCCCAGTCCACCCAGCACTTCACCGTGTTGAACCCCACCGCCTTGATCTGGTCGAGGTCCTTGCCCCAGCGCGCGGCGCTGGTTGCGTCAACCGGCTCGAGCATCGGCGCGCGTGCCTTGCCGCCCCCGTACCATACCGCAACCGGAAAGAATGGGGTTGATGCGGATTCCCCCTGCGGCGAGCCCGGAGCAGTTGCCGCCAACGACATGAAAAGCGTCGCCACTGCGCCGAGAATGAAGTACCAACCGAGGCTGGAGTTCCTGAGATTCATGTCGAGAGACCTTCTTCCAGGCTGGGTTTCGCTATGGCGCGCCGGCCTGGTTCACGGAACTCGCCGGGAAACGCGCCGCGCAAATTCCCCAAAAACCCGCTGATTGTGGTCCGGCTCGAGCCCCACGTTGGGCGAGACAAACGTCGGCGGCCGGTGCCCGCTCTTCACCAGTTGCGTTCCAACCTCCGCCACCAGCGCCATGGCAATCGATACGGCCGCCACCGTCGAGCCCGCGGCAAATTTCTCCGGGATGCCTTCCACTTCCACCAGCGCATCTTCCGGCGGCACACAGTTGTCAATGGCGATGTCAGCCAAATCCGGCAGCTTCTTGCCGCTCGAATGCGTCGCTCGGGCCTGCCGGTAATTCTGATGCGAGGAAACCGTGATCACCGTCAGCCCCCGCGACTTCGCCTCCATTGCCATCTCCACCGGCGCGGCGTTCAGCCCGCCATGCGAGAAGACCACCATCGAATCTCGCGGCTCAAGTACGTAGCTGGCCAGCACGTTTTTCGCGTAACCTTCCTCGCGTTCCAGCCAAAGCAACTCCCGAGCGCCCCCCGGCCCCACCACGTTGAACCACATCAGCCGCGGATCGTAAATCGGACAGAAACCCACAAAGCTGCCGTAGCGCGGAAAAATATCCAGCACCGGTATCACCGAGTGTCCGCTGCCGAACAGATAGACCAGCCCGTCCCGCCGGATCGATTCGGCCATCGCCGCCCCAGCCTTCTCGATGCCTTCCTGTTGCGTCCGCTCGATCTGATTGAGGATTTCACCAATCCGTGAAAAGTACGCTTTCGATGACATTAAAACCCAATCCTTTCGTCTCCCCTGATGCACTCCGTCAACCGCGACTGAACAAACAGCCCAAGACGGTCCAAGTGAACAACTCTACCGCGCCGCAGGTCAAGCTTCAAGACAGATCAGTAAACCCAGGGACCGCGTTTGAGCACGTTAGAGGCTCGTAGGCGGCAGGCAATGAGCACTTTGCACGTCTGACCGAAGGCCAGCACCCAACTGCGGAAGGGCAGCTTGTTCGTCATCAGTCTTCCAGGACCTGTGAGGGAAAATTCGGTAAGGAAGTGACAAGCGTTCCATCGCATTGTTATCCACAGCATCCGGCTGCCGGGGCAACCATCCGGGCGATGTCGATACCCAGGATTTCTGCGATCGCTTGGTTGACGTTTTTGAAGACATCATGGATGTCTTGCCTTCTTTTTGAGAACTCCTGAACAATCGCGTGTCCGCGGAGACTCCTCTGGGCACTTCGGACATCCTGGATGAGGTCTTGGGTAAGAGCACCGTTTCTCTCGGCTTCGATATAACTGGCAACGGCCACCTTAACCGTGTTTCGGATATGCACGACGCTCGCGTCATTCTGGAAGTTCCTTCTTGCCACCTCGAATCGCTGGAAGGCTTCAGCCTCCTGGATCGAACGCCCCAGGGCCTCGACAGCCGCGGAGATCTCCGGTGACTCACGAAGCCCAGCGGCAAATTCCTCCGGTGGAGGTGCCGGACCACAACCCGAAAGTTTTCGTCCGGTACACGCCTCGGCATAATCGATGCCGGTCATATCAGTGAGTCTTAGAACAACGCCGAATAGCAGGGCGGCAAGTCTGTCCTCGGCCTGCTGCAAAGCCTGAATCGCGGGATTCATGAGCAGGCGTTGGCGCAGAGATGCGAGCACCTCAGACCGGTCGTCACCTGAGTCTCCCCAAAGCATCACCTGCGTCGAGGTCTCCGCCTCCAGACGATGAGCTTCCTCAAGCAAGTCGGCAGCAGCGAGATCCTGCCGGTAATGCTCCAGAGCGCGCTCGTAATCACGGAACCCCTGCGACTCACCTAAGGCGCGAGCTAAATCGCGCGCCTTGCCGATCACTATCTGTTCACCGACGATCGACTGGCTCATAGTCCTTCCCCTTTAATGTGCTTTCTGGAGTTGGTCACGGACATGCCGTGTGATCAGCCCTTCATTGAGCCTGCTTCCGCTCAGGACGATCTCGCCATCGACAAGTACAATCGGAAGCTGATGCGTTCCCTGCTGAATCGCCTCCATCACATCCGGAAAGGCAAAGCTCTCGGGGCTGAAAAGCTCGACATATTGGAATCTGACTTGGGAGCCGAAGCGCCTGTCAAGCCGTTCCTGCAGCCAGTTGGCAGCCATTTCCCATGTCATCTTTCCGCTGCAGGGCGCCGATGTTACCGCTACGACAGTTACCGTTACGGGTTTTGCTGGTGAAGTCATTGGATTCAGCAGGATTGTCCCGGACCGCAGCAACCACCGCCGGAGAAGGTTGGCGGGGTGCTTCCGCGCCGGCTGAAAGCCAGTCCCACACGGGTGAAAACCTGCTCGGCTTTCTGGGCCGGGCAGTGTGGGCACACAGGGTCGACCCCTGCCTCTTTCTCAGCAAGGCTTGCCCGCACTTCAAAGAATTCACCACAATTCTGACATCGGTACTCGTAAATCATCTATTCACCTCTCACTTCAACAGGACAGCAGTCGCCGAGAACGGCCTGCCCCGCCTGCCGCAGCCGCGCCATCCCAATAACCTCGTGCTCAAAAAGGGGCATCTGCAGGATCGGAACTGCGAACTTCTCTTTAATTTCGTTCAAGTGCTTTTTCTGCATCTCGCTCCGCTTCATAAAGAAAGGATGGGAACAGCGTTCGGGAGGCAGAACCTGGTTGGCCACGACGAACTGAGTTGGGATTCCGGCCTTTTCGAGGTCCAGTTTCACCCGGTAGGCCTCGATCACCGGAGTCGATTCGGGATAAACAACGAAAGCGAAACTGGTTCGCGCCGGGTCGCGCAGCTTGGCGATCATGGCTTCAAAGCGGGCTTTCGTATTGTCCTTAAGTCCCACGGACTCCTGATTGGTGGCCACCATAAGTCCAACCTGCTGGGAGTAATCGAATGGCAACTGGAGGAGACGCAGCGTGTGCCCGGTGGGGGCCGTATCGAAGACGGTTATCTGAAACGACTCATTTGTGAGGAATTGGGAGAACTTGTCGAATGCAGCGATCTCCTCCGTGCAGGGCGATTCCAGTTCTTCCGCCAGAGCAGCGAGCATCTCCGCGGAGTAGCGGAACCGGGCGTCATCCAGAACAGTTTTCTTATATTATTCCTCTGTGGCCGCTTTCGCGTCGATGCGGACCCCAAAGAGGTTACTGACGCCCGCAATCGGCTGGATTTCGCTCGTAACCGGCTGCTCAAAAACCTCTCCGATGTGAGCGGCCGGATCGGTCGTGACCAGCAGAGTCCGATAGCCGCACTCCGCGAGCCTCAGGGCCACCGCGGAGGAAACCGTCGTTTTCCCTACGCCACCCTTTCCCGCAAAAAACAAAGCACGCGAGTAGCCGTTGGAAGGAAACAAAAGCTTCTCAGGCTGAAACATGTTCATGCTTGCCTCTCTCGGTTGAAGTCTCTGCCTCACGTAGCATCCGGCCCGTGCGTCTTAGCTTTTCGATGCTTTTGATTTCTTCGTCCTGGAGGAACATGCGACGAGCAGGCAGATTCAGGCGGCGCCCGATTTCCTGCAAGTGGCGCTGTTGCATCTCCCAGCGGGAGCGAAAGAACGGATCTTCACAAACTTCCTCGGGAAGGATTCCGTTAATGATGAGTTCGATGGAATTTACACCCAGTTGGCGAATTTCGGCCGCCGAACGCTCCGTCTCACCAATAGCTACAGCCTCGGATTGAACAACGAATATAAAAGTAGTCGCTTCAGGATTCCGGAGTTCCGCAATCGCCTTGTCATATAATGCTTTTGATTCCTGAATGGCCTGCACAGGACCGAGGCAGGTCTGCCCGCTTCCTTCCAGCCGTCGTCTCCAATGCCCCGGCGCTTGCAGTTCAAGCGACTATCTCAGGCTCATCGTGAATACAGCAACACTTTCCAATGCGGATTGTGCCTTACGTCTTTTGCGCGGATGCGAGCCTCGTTCTGACTTCCTCAATGGTTGGTACGTTTCCGCTCGTGAATATTTGTCCGTCAATAACCACTGTGGGGGTTTCAATTACTCCCCGCCGGCCGATAATCCGCGAGTCGGTGATTCGTTGAATAGTAGCCTCGATTCGGAGTTCGTCCAAGGCCGTTCGAATGTTCGACTCAGCCACGCGGCAAAGCCGGCAACCGCGTCCCAGGATTTCAATCTTCACTTTATTGTGCGTGGCCATTCGAACCTCCTGGACGCCACGGGTTTCCCGACTGATCACCTCTCGTTTTCTTGCATCCATTCCCGCATGCGCCGGCGCACGGACTCCGGCATTTGGCCCATCATCTCCATGCAACGCGGCATCATGCGGTCCATGAAAGCCGAGTCGGCCATCATTTCTTTGCACAAATTCATCCCGACTTCTTCCATGAAGCGTTGTTTTTCCTCATGGCTGAGACGTCCAAATTCTTCTTTCAGCTCTTCGTATTTCATGCCATGCCTCCACTAAAACCCGTGGGGAGCTTCGTGAGCCCCAGGGCGTGGAATGAAAAGCACCGGCAGCGGGGCCAGTCGCGCAACGTTGTTGGCAACGCTTCCGAGAAAAACCTCCTGAATGAAACCTTTTCCCTGGCTCCCCATGAGAATCAGCGTGAAATTTCCGCCACGGGCCCGTTCCAGAATGATCTGCGTAGGCGATCCGTACACAATTTCCTTTTCGACCGAGGAGGCCCCACACCGTTCGAGCCTCATCTGGATGCCTTCAAGCCTTTCGATGTCGATTTCATTGAACTCTTCAAGGCGGTGCTTGAGGTGCGGTTCGATCCTGGTTTTATCCTGCACATGCAAGAGTGTCACTTGACTCTGCGTTTCATGAAGGAGATGCTCCAGATAGAGCAGGGCATGCTCCGCGATATCCGAAAAGTCTGTCGGAAACAAAATACGCTGAAACATGTCTCCACAGATTGCGCGGCAACGCCTGCCACCGTTTTCTTCGGCAATCTCTAAGCGCACCAGAAGCGTGGGAAAGGCCAGGTGATGAAGGAGTGCCTGCGCGGTTGACCCGAGCAGGACGTCCTTAGCCATGGAGGCACCATGCGATCCGACCACGATGAGCGAAGCGGAACGCTGGCGGGCCAGTCTGTTGATCTCATAGGCAGGGAAACCGAGCGGGGTCTGGATATCAACCTGGAAGCCGGCCTTCCGCAGGAGATCAGCCTGCTTCTCAAGTTTGGGTAACATGTAATTTTGGAGTGACGCGTAAAGACCTCCCACGTCACGGACATTGAAAACGTGCACGAGCACGGCCGTCCTGCCGCCCACTCGTTGGAGTCCCGCGGCACACTCGACCATGCGGTCAGAAGCCTCAGACCCATCGGTCGTTACAATGATGTTCGCCAGCATGATTGTTTTCTCCTAACGCGCCACGCCGGCAGCCGGGAACCACCGCTTTGTTCGATTGCAGACCGAACAGACGGAAAGCATGACCGGCACTTCGATGAGGACTCCCACCACCGTTGCAAGAGCAGCTCCGGAGCCCGGACCGAAAAGCGCAATCGCCGTAGCAACGGCGAGTTCGAAGAAATTGCTGGCCCCAATCAACGCACCGGGCGCGGCAATCGAGTAGTCAACGCGAAATAGCCGCATCAGCCCGTAGGTGAGCGAGGAATTGAAATACACCTGGATGATGATGGGAACAGCAATCAGAAGCACGTCGAAAAAGCGCGTCGTAATGTTGTCCGCCTGGAAAGCAAAGATAAATACCAGCGTGGCCAGCAGCGCGAGCACGGTTACCGGAGAAAACCGTGGGAGCAATGTATTTTCAAACCAGTCACGTCCGCGACGGTGAATCAGCCAACTGCGCAGGATGACACCTGCCGACAGATGAATTGCAATAAAGGCAATGACCGAATAAAGGAGAACCATGAAGGGCACCGAAAGTGACGCAGCGCCGCTCACCAGAAAGCGCACGATCGGGGCAAAAAGCACCAGCATGATCAGGTCGTTCAATGACACTTGCACCAGCGTATATGCAGGGTCGCCATCAGCAAGGTAGCTCCAGACAAAAACCATCGCTGTGCAAGGCGCTGCGGCCAGGATAATTGTCCCCGCAATATACTGGTCGGCGTGGGCGGCGGGAATCCACGCGGCGAAAATATGCCGGAAGAAAATCCACCCGAAAAGCGTCATCGAAAAAGGCTTGACCATCCAGTTGACAAAGAGTGTAATCAATACACCTTTCGGCCGCCGGCCCACCTGCACAAGAGAGGTGAAATCAACCTTCATCATCATGGGAATAATCATCAGCCAGATAAGGACGGCGATGGGCAGGTTGATTTGGCTGCCACGGCCGAATTCCAGGCCGCGCAGTCCGTCGGTGAACGAGGGCAACAGTTTGCCGAGCAGTACCCCAACGCCCATGCAGATGGCGACCCAGAGGCTCAAATAGCGCTCGAAAAAGTTCAGCTTCTTTTCGCTCGTTTCAATAGTCGTTTGAGGTTGAATAGCTCCCGTCTGTTCTGCCATCACAGAACCCTCACGGACTGACAATGTGGTATTTCCCTTCCGGGACGCAGAAGATTCGATTGACGCTGTGCCCAAGGGCCCGCGCGATTTCATGATGCAATCTCCAATCGTGGCAAGGGGCGAGTCTGCTCAAACGTGCAAGCCCCGTTCTTAATGGCCTCCTTAAGACGTACGAGATCGGCGCGCAGAGTCGGATCTTTTTTGAACGCCATGCGGAGGTATTCGAACAGGCCTTTAACCTTTTCGTCAGAGGCGGAATCGGCGAGCCCGTAGAAGACGCGGGCGCCTTCCCGACGGTCGCGAACCAGGCCCGCGTGTTTGAGGTATGTCAAATGCCTCGAAGCGTTAGGCTGGGAAGTTTCGAGAACAACCTGGATATCACACCCGCAGAGTTCCCCATAAAGGAGCAGGTTGATAATCCGCAGGCGGTTCACGTCGGCCAGCGCCTTAAAGTATCCTTCCAAATCTCTCATGACACCTCCTACGGTGCTATGCGTATAGATGCATACATCCTCTCAAACGGTTCACCGAATGTCAACCCGTCCGAACTCCGCTGGAGTGCCGCTCGCAAGGCGTTCATTCGCCGGGAATAGTGTTAAGTCCAGCGTTTTCTGGACAGTTTCAGTCCAGGGCCTTCCACCCGTGACTTCCATCACGCAGTTCGGTGATCTGCGTCACGTAACTCATGCGTTAGATCGTCTATACGTATATATGTATGAGCACGCAGTTGACCCCATTGAGCGGCAGCGGTGTGACAGTGAGAGACCTGGCAGAGAAATTTCGGGCCCTTGCAGACCCCAGCCGGCTGCGAATCCTGAATATTTTGTCGCACCAGTGCATGTGCGTATGCGACTTGCAGACTGTTCTCGGCTTTTCACAGGCACACATTTCGCGCCACTTGGCTTATTTGCGCCATGCGGGCCTGGTTCAGGACCGGCGTGGCGGAACCTGGGTGTGTTATTCGCCGGTGTTCGAGGGTCCCTATGGCGCAGCACTGGAGCCTTTGATCCAGCAGCTTCTGCCGCTTACGCCCCCGTTTCAAGCGGACCTGGAAAAGCTGCGCCGCAGTGAAAGCCTGGGCGAGATCAGGCATTGTGCGGCCCTGAATGGTTCTGACGGGAGGCTGCGTCCTTCGAAACAGGAGCGGGCGATTTGACGTATACATCCATCCGAGTAGGAACGTACTTGGAAGAAAACGTCCGACGGGGGTCTTATCGGCAGGCTGGAAAGGCAGCCGAGCGATTACACCTTACGAAGAAGGAGATGGTATGAATGCTTAGCTTCGGAGGCGGTACGCTTCGAAGGCTGACGATAGCCTTCGGAGTAGACAGGTCACAGGCTGGATGTTTTGTTGAGGCAAGGACCTCGTGAAGGAGATTGGTCA
>Ga0209581_1001357_pt1 | contig 29420 bp, 20 predicted proteins | sample Coa_R2_FD_187160 | JGI IMG/M metagenome (GOLD analysis project Ga0209581, IMG submission 187160) | Surface soil microbial communities from Centralia Pennsylvania, which are recovering from an underground coalmine fire - Coalmine... | ecosystem: Environmental > Terrestrial > Soil > Unclassified ...
TCCACGGACCCGTCACAGAATAATAATAAGTTGTCGCATTGGATACTTGGGAGCCAATAACTGTATTCACCGCGAACGCACCCAGCCCAATTAACGGATTTCCCGTCAACAGAGTGGCCGCAACCGGAAGACTGGAAGTGACATGCGCCGTCACGGATAAAATAAAATTATAATCCTTATCTTTTAATCCAATCCTGCCATTGATGCTCACACTTGCTACTGGTCCATCGAATCTGAGATTACGGGTGTAGACATCTCCGCTTTGAATATTGAAATCACCACGGACAGAATCAAAGCTGTATCCTTTCTGGAAGACATCACTGAAATCCAGCGATAGACGTCGTGGAATAGTTTGCAAACTAAAAATACTGAGCATACGCCCAAGATCCATTTTCGCGCCGCCTTCCTTGCCGATATCAACGATACGTCCAGGCCCAAGGATCAGGGAAGCATGGCCATTTATACTGGCAATGGAAGGAGCATAAGGCGCATCATTCCAGTTGAGATTGAAAGTAAGCGAACCGTTACCAGCGACAAAGTTATTAGCATCCATGCCCAGACTGTTCAGGAGATCACTCACGCGTGTCGAAGTAGCCACGCCCTGTAATTGCGTCAGATACCCATTGCCGCTTTGTATCCACTGGCCTGTTGCCTTGAGATCAATGCGCGGTGACACCAGTTTCAATGACTGAATAACGAGGCCATTCGCGCCCGGCACAGCTTTGAATGCCATCTGGCCAAGCGACATATTATTATATTTCACATCATTCGCGACCAATGAAATCGCAGGCAATGTTTTAATATCAAATAAAGCTGTCGATCTGCCTCCGGCACCAGCAGTTGAGCGCATATCAATTTTCTGGATTTGGGCGGTAATCAGTGATTGTTTATTAAACGGAACCGGAATTTTAATCTGGCCGCTGATTTCGTTGCTGCTGACGTTGGCGTTCCATCCACCCTGCACAGGAGCAGCCTGTATGTGCACTTTGGTAAATTCTTTTCCGCCAACTTTTAAATCATTGGCCTGAATATCGATTCCTTTCAGAATCGACAGCGACATGCTGCTTCCGCCAGGCTGATTGAGGTATTTCTTGATTTTTTCCAAATCCAGTTTGTCAAAGACCCCGGAAATATATATCCCGGGCACATTTGGCCAGCTAGCCTCGCCCGTACCCAAGCGGAAATCAGCACTGACCAGGCTGAACTTCCCTTGTTTGCGATCCAGTATCATGGCTGTATTCAGTAACCCATCATAACCAAGCTTCAACCGCATTGGCTGTCCATCCTGAACCAGAATATCCGCGGTAAAATCCTTCGCTTCCTGAGCCTTTTTATTAAACTCATCAATGAGATTCACTGATACACCGACAAGATTGGATTGCAAATGGATATCAATCGGCGAAGTGAGTGAAAAATCAATTGTGCCTGTCACATCAGCCGAACCCCGAACCAGTTTTGAAAAAGGAATCCTAAGCCAGGATTCGAGATCCGAAATGTTAAGAATATTGGTGAAACTCGCGCGTACAACGGAAACATTTTTTGTTTTTTGCACGGTCGATAGATCGAATTGCAAAGGCTTGTTGAATAATACCGCCTGAATTCCTTTTGCTTGTGTTGTTTTTTCAGTAAATTTGACTTGTCCATTCAATCGTTGCAGATTTAAGTTCCATGGCGTCAGATCCATTTCACCATTGTTAACGGAGAGATCACCCTGAATCTGAGTGTCATCCGGATTCTTGAGCGGAACAGTCAAGCCCAGCCTTAGCGTAATCGGGCCGTTCATATCAACGCCGGCAAACATTTTACCGATAGATTTTTCAAGCGGACTCGTGTGCACATATTGCAAGGCCTGGGCAAAATCGGTTTGAATATCGCCGGTTTGCACTTGCAGGATTTGTGGCTGCGCGTCACCAAGATAGGGAATGACTCCGTGTACATTTCCTATCGGAATGCCCAGCGTCGATGCGTGATCCACATCAATGACAATTTTTCTGCCGCTGAATTCCAGCTTGCCATTCACCTGCCGCAGCATGGGCCAGTCGGGGGCAAATTGAAAATCGATATCATTAACGGTTCCGGTGATGCTAAACGTCCCGTTACCGGAATCAAAGGGAAAATCATTTACTGGTCCGCGCAGTACGGCATTGCCGGAAGTTACCTTGCCCTTGAGAAATGCCTGTTTTAACCACTCATTCAGGTCCTTGTCAAAAATCCGCATAGGCAGATAGCGTGCTATTCGCGCGGCATTTTGCAAGGAGAAATCAGCATTGATATCGGCAACAGGCGAAGCATTCACAGGAATCGTGAATTTTCCCCTGATTGTTGCGGTCAAATCTTTGTTCACCACATTCATGCCAGGCGATGTCAGGATCCAGTCTTGATTCTGATCCTGGATTACCTGTACATCACCTTTCAACTGATCAAGAGCCAGTACATCAGTAAACAGGCTGTCATAACGAAATACAGTTTGCGCAGTATCGAGCTGCACCTTACCTTCAGAACCGTTCCATTTCACGGCACCGGAAAGATTGGTTATTCCCGGATAGTTTTGCCATGCGGCAAAACTGAGCTGGTTAAAGCTCGCATTCAGTGCAATATGCCTGTAATCATTCCATGCGCCGGAAAAGACCACCGCGGTATTTTGCAGATTGCCGCGGACATTCAAAGCCGCCAGCATTTTTTTCACTGGATCAGAAACCAGGGCCGGCGCAGAGAAGAGATAGGATTGGACGTCAGCAAGATCGATGTAACCCAGATCTGCCGCTTTGGGAAGCAGATTGCCGTTTGCATCCGGAGACAATGATATGTAAAAGCTGGTTACCGGCCAAAGATGATTGGGAAGGTCCAGCAGCAAATCATCACCTGCAAATACCTGTGTATCGCCCTCACGTTTCCATCCAATGTTTCCACTCAGTCGGTTAATCCTGTGAGTTGATTTATCCGCCTGCGAATACAATGACAAACCATAGGACTGGAATGCAGTCTGGATTTTCTGGAACTTCCCTTCACTCCAGGTCGCCCAGATTTTTGCGCTTGCAACCCCATCTTTGACCTGCCAGCCCTGCCATGCAAATCCCTTTGACCACTGGGCAATCGACAAACCGGAAACATAGAGGTAAATTTGCGCCTGGAGTTTTGTAAGATCGACCGTCTCGCCCGTCCATTGCGTCACTAAAGAAACTTCCGTGGGTAGTTCCTGATGTAAAATGGCTTTTCCCTGAATGGTATGCTCATTGTTTGAGTTTTCGAAACTGAGATCATACAGCGTGACGAGACGCTCCTCACTTTTATATCCCGCATAGCGCAAATCAATATCACGAAGTATCAGGTAAGGCTGCTGAGACAGCCATGCCATAAAATCGACAAATCTGGTTTCACTTTTATACGGCTGCTGATTGAACCCGAAAGAAGAAAACCCTCGTACCATCAATTCGCCTGTAGAAGACTGATTGATTGTCAGACTCGCGCCCGCAATCATGATTCCACTGGGAACCACTTTACGCTGCCAAAGTGTTTCGGGTATGGAAAAGAGGATGTTTACCTTCTTGATCTGCAGGATAGGTTCTTTCGTGTCCTTGTTCAAAATGGTGACTTCATTCAAACTGATAACCGGCTGATATTGAAACCAGGAAACCTGCACATTCTTAATCGTAACCGGTGTCTGTAATAACTGGGTCGCAAGTTTTTCAAAATCAGCGCGATGTTCATCAAGGATAGGGGTAAGAAAACGCACAATACATACAACTATGGCAGCCATGATGATCACGGTAGCAAACACATAGGCTGTTTTTCTGGCAATGGACTTTAGCAAGCGTCGCACAGCGCCTCCGTCATGCCAGTTTAAACCATCGACGGCAGTCGCGCATGAGCACAAAAAGCCACGGCCATAACAGCATACTGGTCACTGCAGAAAGCCAATATAATTGACTAGCGGGCAATTCGCCGATAAATCCCTGTATACAATAAATGATGAAAAGATAAAGTGTCACAAAAACAAAAATACTGATGCCTTGTTGCAGCATTGGATACATGCGCAAGCGAATATGCATTTTGGAAACAAAATAAATCACAATTGTATATGCAAGCGCATGCTCACCGAGGAGGGTTCCGTTCAGCAAGTCCATGATCAGGCCTGTTATCCAGGCAATACCAACACTGACCTGATAAGGTGTCATCATTGCCCAGTAGATAAGCACCATCAGCACCCATGCCGGACGCAGCCATATCGTCCAGTCCGGCATTGGGAGCAATGCGAGAATGATCGCTATAATGACCGTCGTCAGAATGGCAAAAAAGCTATGCATTTTTTTGATACCAAATTAATAAAACCTGCCTGCTGCTATCCAGATGTGCACTTGGCTGAATATAGACTTCAGCAAATTGTCGTGCCGGGTCCTTGTTGACAGAGATCACTCTCCCGACAGGATAACCTTCCGGATAGTGGTCGCCCAAGCCTGATGACAGAAAGATATCATCGACCCTGATATCTGCCGTATTGGGAACATACATAAGTTTCAGCTTGCCAGAATATGTATCACCAACGGCAATCGCCCGGATACCATTCCGGGCATCCTGAACAGCGATACCGCTATGGGGATCATTAATCAATAATAACCGGCTGGTAATTGGCCCCACTTGCACGATCTGACCCATTATACCAGTTGCGTCAAGCACCGGCTGTCCAATATAAACCCCATCACGGGAGCCTTTATTGAGTATAACTTGATTGACGAAGGGTTCAAAATCCACAGCCAGGAGTTCAGCAATCAGTGTTTTACCCTTGACCTGCCGGGATGACTGCAATAAGGCCTTAAGGTAATTATTTTCGCTCTCTATTGCGATAAGCCGCTGTAATTGCGAACGGAGCAATAATTGCTCAGCTTTGAGGCTAAGATTTTCATTAATCAGATCATCGTGCGTACTAATCACGCTTTTTAAATTATCAATGAAGGTAGTCGGCCAGCTTACAATGTATTGTATCGGTGCAAGCGGCAAAGATAAAGCTGCCCGGATTGATGCAAAAGCCTCCATCCGCTTATCCATTACCATCAGGGCAACAGATAGGAGAATCAGGAGAATTGCACGAATTCCAGGCTGTGATTCGCGATGAAATATGGAGCGGATAGTTCAGCCCTCTCTATTCCTTCAACAGAAAATCGACGCCCGATGTTTGTATCATTTCCAATGCCTTGCCGCCGCCGCGTGCAACGCAGGTAAGCGGTTCATCAGCAATTATAACCGGTAAGCCTGTTTCTTCCATAAATAAACGATCGATATTTCTCAAGAGCGCACCGCCGCCCGTCAATACCATGCCGCGCTCGGCGATGTCTGCCGCCAATTCCGGTGGAGCCTGTTCCAATGCCGCCCTGACCGCGCCCAGAATTCCGGATAATGGTTCCTGCAATGCTTCAAGAACTTCATTGCTGGTAATGGTAAAGCTGCGTGGTATGCCTTCAGCCAGATTACGACCACGAACTTCCATCTGCAACATCTGGTTGGCAGGATAGGCCAGCCCGATTTCATGCTTGATGCGTTCAGCTGTGGATTCCCCGATCAAAATTCCATAATTACGGCGAACATAACTGACAATTGATTCATCGAAGCGGTCGCCGCCAATACGGACCGATGCCGAATAAACGATGCCATTCAGTGAAATAATTGCCACTTCAGTGGTACCACCGCCAATATCAACCACCATTGAGCCCCGTGCTTCCTCAACCGGCATTCCAGCACCCATGGCAGCAGCCATAGGTTCTTCAAGAAGGAATACTTCGCGCGCGCCAGCACTGATGGCTGATTCTTTAATCGCACGCCGCTCCACCTGGGTAGAACCACAGGGAACAGATACCAGGACACGCGGACTGGGCCGCAAGAAACGGTTTTCATGCACTTTATGAATAAAATGCTGTAACATCTTCTCTGTTACGTAAAAATCCGCGATCACACCATCCTTCATAGGCCGGATTGCGCTGATATTTCCGGGCGTACGACCCAGCATTAACTTGGCTTCACTTCCAACAGCAACGACGTGTTTTTGACCGTTGTCATTGCCCTGACGAATCGCAACGACGGAAGGTTCATTGAGTATGATGCCCTTACCGCGAACATAAATGAGGGTATTTGCTGTCCCTAAATCGATGGACAAATCATTCGAAAACATTCCACGAAGCTTTTTGAACATAAAACACGACTTCCTTCTTGATGAGGTATTTCTAACCAGTATTAACTCTGCATTCTAATCAATTTGTTTCCGGGACGCTATTTAAAAGTTAAAAGTTTGCATTTTCTGAGCAATTTCCTGCCCCATTTCTTGTACCCGGATTCTCTGGCTGCCGCGTAGTTGGAGTGAAAGCCATCACGTCATTTCTGTGAATGATAACCCTCAGATGTCACACCCTGTATATCCACGACAGCCTCCGCTGGCCTGCGAGCACAGCCTCATTTCCGGGATGACGGAGAAGTAATTGTGCTTTATAATCGCTGGTTCTTTGCATTAGCAGGTATAAAATCAGGAGTTTTACATGTCTCTAACGCCAGAAGACGTCAAAAAAATCGCTCATCTCGCGCGCCTGAATCTATCAGAAAGCGATATCGCACGTTACACACCCCAGCTGTCTTCCATTTTACAGTTTATCGAACAGTTAAATTCCGCTGACACTTCAAAAATTGAGCCGCTCGCACATCCCCTGGACATTTCCCAGCGCCTGCGTCCGGATGCCATTACTGAGCCGGACTTGCGCGATAAATATCAGCGTATCGCACCTCAAGTTGAAGCAGGCCTTTATCTGGTACCCAAAGTTATTGAAGAGGCATAAGCATAATGCACCACAAAACCATCGCAGAATTATCAAAAGAATTGGCAGAGAAAAAAATTTCCAGCATAGAGTTGACCCGGCATTATCTTGACCGTATCCAGCGACTTGATAACAAGCTGAACAGCTTTATTACTGTTACAGAAGAATACGCCCTCGAGGCAGCCAAAAAGGCCGATGAGTTACGCGCCCAAGGCAAAGCAGGACCTCTCACCGGCATTCCCATTGCACAAAAAGATATCTTTTGTACTGACGGAATCAAAACCAGCTGCGGATCTAAAATGCTGGATAATTTCATTGCACCTTACGACGCTACCGTTGTCAAACAACTCAGGGAAGCTGGCACCGTCATGTTAGGAAAAACCAATATGGACGAATTCGCCATGGGCTCCTCAAATGAAACGAGTTACTATGGACCCGTTAAAAATCCGTGGAATCCCGAATATGTACCAGGCGGATCCTCAGGCGGATCCGCCGCAGCCGTTGCCGCCAACCTGGTACCTGCTGCAACCGGTACAGACACTGGCGGATCCATACGCCAGCCTGCCGCCTTATGCGGTATCACCGGCATTAAACCCACTTACGGACGAGTATCCCGCTATGGCATGATCGCATTCGCCTCCAGTCTGGACCAGGGTGGACCGCTGGCAAAAACCGTTGAAGACTGTGCGTTACTGCTCAATGCCATGTCTGGTTTTGATGAACGCGATTCCACGAGTATTAACCAGCCAGTTCCAGACTATACCGCCACACTGAATGACCCAATCAGGGGAATACGCATAGGCTTGCCTAAAGAATACTTTACCGGGGGACTGAGCAATGAGGTTGCCAAGGCAATCGAGGCAGCCATTGAAGAATACAAAAAAATGGGCGCGATTATAGAAGAAATCAGCTTGCCAAACACAGCCCTGTCTGTCGCCGCCTATTATGTGATCGCACCCGCTGAATGCTCTTCCAACCTGGCGCGCTATGATGGCGTTCGTTATGGCTACCGATGCGAAAATCCAGTGGATTTGCAGGACTTGTACAAGCGCTCACGCAGCGAAGGATTTGGCAGCGAAGTCAAGCGCCGCATTATGGTCGGCACGTATGTACTGTCCGCCGGATATTACGATGCCTATTATCTTAAAGCACAAAAAGTGCGTCGTCTGATACGCGATGATTTTGTGGAGGCATTCAAAAAAGTGGACGTGATCCTATCGCCGACCGCTCCGACACCCGCATTCAAACTCGGCGAAAAAACCAGCGATCCTATCAGCATGTATCTTTCCGATATCTATACAATTGCAGTGAATCTTGCCGGCTTGCCAGGCATTTCCGTTCCAGCCGGATTTGTTAATAACCTGCCAATTGGCATGCAATTGATCGGCAATTTATTTGGCGAAGCAAAACTGCTAAATATCGCGCACCAATATCAACATGCCACCGACTGGCACAAACGAATTCCGGAGGGTTATTAAGATGGAATGGGAAGTAGTGATTGGCCTAGAAGTCCACGCACAATTATCGACCAAAAGTAAAATTTTTTCCGCCGCGTCTACCAGGTTTGGCGCCGAACCAAACTCGCAAGCCTGTGCGGTTGATCTGGGATTGCCCGGAGTTCTGCCCGTACTCAACAAAGAGGCGGTAGAAATGGCAATCAAGTTCGGTTTGGGTGCCAACGCTGAAATTGCACGCAAGTCAGTATTTGCGCGCAAGAATTATTTTTACCCCGACTTACCCAAAGGCTACCAAATCAGCCAGTATGAATTGCCTGTTGTCGGACATGGTTATCTCGATATCCAGTTGGATGAGAATACCTGCAAACGCATTCGTATCACACGCGCGCACCTGGAAGAGGACGCCGGTAAATCCCTGCATGAAGATTTCCATGGATTAAGCGGTATCGATTTAAATCGTGCGGGCACACCGCTGCTGGAAATCGTATCCGAGCCTGACATGCGCTCAGCAAAAGAAGCAGTTACCTATCTCAAGACACTGCATTCATTGGTGCGTTATCTCGAAATCTGTGACGGCAACATGCAGGAAGGCTCCTTTCGATGTGATGCCAACGTATCGGTCCGCCCCAAGGGTGAAACCAAGTTCGGCACGCGCACCGAATTAAAAAACATTAATTCATTCCGCTATGTTGAGCGGGCAATCAATTATGAAGTTGAACGTCAGATCAATATCATTGAAAACGGCGGCAAGGTTGTTCAGGAAACGCGTTTATATGATCCAAATAAAAATGAAACCCGCTCCATGCGCAGCAAGGAAGAAGCCAATGATTACCGCTACTTCCCCGATCCAGATTTATTGCCGCTCGTGATTACGGATGAATTGATTGAACAGGTACGCAATGAATTACCTGAGCTGCCACAACAAAAACGCCAGCGTTTCATGGAGCAATATGGCTTGAGCGCATACGATGCGGGCATTCTGGTCAGCAGCCGGGACATGGCGCAATTCTATGAAGAAGCAGTCAAGGAATCCGGAAACCAGCCCAAACTGGCTGCCAACTGGATCATCAGTGAATTACTTGGCGTGCTCAATAAGGACGGACTCGAAATCAGCGAAAGCCCGATTTCTTCCGCTCAGCTCGGCAAACTGGTTCTGCGCATCGCGGATGACACTATCTCAGGCAAAATTGCGAAAACCATTTTCGAGGCCTTGTGGAACAAGGAAGGTGACGTGGATGAGATCATCGAAAAGCGCGGCCTGAAACAGGTAACAGATGCCGGCGCCATTGAAAAATTAATTGATGAAATCATGGCTGCCAATCCCCAACAGGTCGCGGATTACCGGGCTGGCAAGGACAAACTCTTTGGCTTCTTCATTGGCCAGGCCATGAAGGCATCCGGCGGCAAATTAAATCCTGCGCAATTAAATGAATTGCTAAAGAAGAAACTGCAGGGTTAAACACAGCAGGCCCGGATGTGCTCATCCGGGCCTGCTGTCACCTTGAATCACATCTTTAACGGCTGCAAGATTTTACGTTCCTGCAGCACACGCAAACAAGTCTGAACACAGCCCGAGATTTTCTCTTCACTACCCTTGATTGAATACAGGTTTTTATTTATGAAAGTCGGTGACGACTTGATAATCTGTGCTTGTACGAGCTCCTGGGCTAGAACATCTTGCACCGCATCACGAGGGATGGGGGATTGAGTTGGCCAATGGGCGTATAAAGACTCTATCAGTTTCTGCCGCAATCCGGTGAAATCTTTTTTATTATATGATTTGTCCTCAAGCAGCATGTTGAGGATAGTATCAACACAGATACCTGCTTCTTTATAACGCTCTTCAATCCGGATGCCCCATTCTCCTATCACCTTCTGGAGTTGCGTTTCAAACTCTGGCGGGACAAGCGACCTCAGCTTTTTAACCTCTGAGGGATCGAGATCCTTCAATGAAAATTCTTTTGGACTGCCCTTTTCCTTCCATATCACTGTCAGAGCATTATAAATCCTCCGATAAGCATCCTTATACTCGGGCGAAAAGAATATCGGATGCTGGGCAAGCGCTTTTGCATCAGCCAGATTCAGACTGGATGGCAGTTTACAATTCTTCATGACCTGATCAAACAAGTCGCCTATCAGTATCTGATTGATTATCTTATATTGCAAAACATGGCCTTCATCATACCCTTCTGCCATGTCATAACCTCTTATTTCATATCTTTTTGACATCAGAAACTTTAAAATCGCATCTGGTTCTGTCGTCAACACAACCTTTGGCGAATCTACATCTTTTAATGCAACATGTGTGTTAACAAATTTCCTGAATGGATGCCGCTCAAATGCTGTTTTCACATCTGCATTGAATTGATGTCGCCAAAACTGCACCATTGGCATCCCATGGTTTTCAACCAGGGACACCTGGCCATCAATATAATTCATGCCGTAAAGAACAAATGCCTGAGGGATACTAACCAGCCACTCGGGTTCGCTTAAGGTGCCGCTTGGTAATTTCGATCTTTCCTCAGCGGAACGATACGCTTCAATTCGCGAGACCAGCAGATCGGAAAGAGGCCGTTCTAACGGATTAAAATTGGTCTGTCTCAAGTATATTTCTACCAACCCATTAATAGCCTCTTTATACATCTGCTCTTCTTTTGAATCTTTCACATACGGCTTACAGGCATTCGCATAGGTAATCAGGGCAGCGAGGTGAGTAAACTCATGGATGATCGTACCCTTGATAACCTTTTTGTCCCTTGCTCCGCCGATACGAAGAATATTGGCATCGATGTCAAAATCACCATGACCACTCGACTTGGGTGTTAAATCCGATACCTGGCCTGAATTAGCAACGAAAATTCTGATTGGCATATTGCCCTTGTCACGCCGCTGGACCAGAGAAGCAGCCACAATATCCATTACAGGTCGGAATTCAGGATTATCATAGAGCTCATCGATTATTTTCTCAAAATCCTCGCGCAACGCCTTGTGTTCATAGGTAAATGCAGCCTTGATGATAGTGGCCGCCGTATGCGGCTTGGAAAAATCCAGATCAAGTTTGGTTTCAGATGCAATAACATCAGGATAGTTTTCATTGAAAAATTGTTCCACATTCACAGCGGAAGCAGCCAGCGCGATCTGAAACGGTGAAAACCCCCTCTCATCTTTTTCATAAATCAGTTCGTTATTTATTTGCAGCAGATGCTTGACCACATCCAGATTGTGCGCATAGATTGCATCATGGAAGAGATACACAATATTACGTTTGTCGCTATTCAACAGCGCCTTTAAATATGGCAGGTAATCAGAAAATGTTTTCCCGTAAAGGGATCGGGAAAAAAGCTGCACACACGTCTTGTTTTTCTTGTTTTTTATATTCAGCTTGAGCTCTTTGTTTTGAAGCATCTTATCGAGTATGTCCAGGTATGCTTTTGATTTGACAGGATCGATTGTTTCCTCCAGCTTCTTGAGTATCAGATGTAATGGCGTATTACCATCCTCGTTCTGCTTGTTGATTAACCGTTTGTCCTTGTCGAGCAGCTTGATCACCACATCAAGCTCTTCCCTCATGATGGCATCATGAATTTCACTCATCCCCAGCTCCTCTTATGGTTATAAAGTCTGACAATAACTCTGGCCACTTGCTGGCTCTTGCTTTCCAGAGCCGCGACATATTCACTTTGCGCCATGAATTTTACGTTCCCATTCCTTATATGCTGCACGTATCTGATCTGGTGTAGCATCCTTGCTCACTATTAATGCGGTATATTTATCTTTAACATCCGGATTTGTTTCTGATGCAGTAGTATCGATATTTGGACCCGCTTTTTCTTCTTGCTGTGCAGTTGAATCCATACCAGAAGTCGATTGTTGATCCTGTAAAGTTGTTATTGGTACGACATGTGATGCCCCCTTGATATCGGGGCCAGTGTTCTGATCTGTCATTTTTTCTTCGACAGGCGATGTGTCTGTTTGACTGCCAGGATTTGGCTCAGGCATCATATTTTCCTCGCATTCGTCATTCACCTATCCTGATTTCTCACTGATCTCCTTTATCAGACAGCTCAAATTCTTCACCTTCCTTTCGAATAGGAAGCCATAGTCTTTCTCTCTTAATTTCACTTTTTAAGTATAGCATTTGAGCTACCTGATATACGGTCAGCACCAGTCTTCTCAGACTATGCACAAACATGCCTTAAGAAATTGTTTAGACTGGAATATTTCTGCCGCCACAACCATCTTTACAAGCTATATGATCAAAGCGGCCAGTTATCTGACGCATGTATCTCCGCTTGCAAGATCGAAACAAGAAATTGGTTAAGTATTGACTAATTGAATCCCAGCAATCAAAATACCAGCATAATTAATCAAATAACTGAAGCACAAGACGCAAACTCCGTATTATTTCACTTGTTTCTACATATATAACTGGGTTCATAGTCAATAAAACAAAAAATGCGAGGAAGTGTTAGATGATCAATATCGTAATCCCCATGGCGGGGTTAGGCAGCCGTTTTGCAAAAGCTGGTTATCAAGATCCCAAACCTCTCATTCAGGTGAAAGGCGTTCCCATGATCAAGCTGGTCATAGAAAACCTGCGCCCCGAAACGCCGCATCGTTTTATTTTCATTTGCCAGCGTGCGCATGTTGAAGCTTATGATCTTGCAAGCAAATTATCCCAGTGGGCGCCAGGATCGGCACTCGTTCAACTTGACGGCGTCACCGAAGGCGCTGCATGCACTGTGCTTGCCGCGCAGTCATACATAGATAACGATTCTCCCCTGATGATTGCAAACAGCGATCAATATATTGACGCAGATATCAACCTGTATCTGCGCCAGATGGAAACACAGCGTCTGGACGGCCTCATCATGACCATGGGCGCCAACGATCCCAAATGGTCTTTTGTGGGGTTGAATGAAGATGGATTAGTGACTCGCGTCGTTGAAAAAGAAGTCATTTCTGACGAAGCCACCGTGGGCATATATAATTTCCGCCACGGAAAAGATTTTGTCCGGGGCGCAAAAAACATGATCGCGCAAGACCAGCGCGTGAATGGCGAGTTTTATGTCGCACCTGTTTACAACACTTGCATCAGAGAGGGTGCTCGCATCGGCATCTGGAATATTGGCAAGGAAGCCGATGGCATGTATGGTTTGGGCACACCAGCTGACCTCGATTTGTTTTTATCCTTACCGGTTTCACAACGCGCGGAGACAATCGCATGATTGTCATCAGCCATCGCGGATACTGGAAACAGCCAGCTGAAAAAAATTCGGTAGAAGCGTTTTCTCGTTCTTTCAATCTCGGACTGGGAACCGAAACAGATATTCGCGATCATTGCTGCGACCTGGTCATTTCCCATGATATGCCTGCTGGCAATGAAATCTCCCTGGTTAAATTCCTTGATTTACTACAAGATCAGTCACTTCCACTCGCGCTTAATATCAAGGCAGACGGTCTCGCTGAAAAAATCAAATCTGTCATGACTCATTATGATCGTGACAACTGGTTTGTTTTCGATATGTCCATTCCCGACATGCGTGCACATCTTGCCTGCGGCAATCCGGTCTATGCGCGTGTCAGTGAGATTGAACCGGAGCCTGTCTGTTTTGATGAAATCACCGGCATATGGCTGGATGCTTTTTATTATGATGACTGGCGGCTGGAGCGTATCGGACCATGGCTTGCACAAGGGAAGCGTGTATGCCTTGTATCACCAGAGCTGCATGGACGAGACCATCAACCCCTTTGGAAAAACTTGCGCGAAACCGGTTTTATTCGTGATCCACATCTGATGCTATGCACCGATCACCCTGAGGACGCGCAACAATATTTCGGAAACATACCATGATTAAAGCCGTTATTTTTGACATGGACGGCGTATTAATAGATGCCAAGGACTGGCATTATGAGGCACTCAATCGCGCATTGCGCCTGTTCGGTTATGAAATCAGCCGTTATGATCATTTGACAACGTATGATGGATTGCCAACCAGTAAAAAGCTCGAGATGCTCAGCGTACAAAATGGCCTGCCCAAAAAACTGCATCGCTTTATCAATGAAATGAAGCAGCAATATACCACTGAACTGGTCCGTTCACTGTGCCGGCCGCGCTTCAAGCATGAATATGCATTATCGAAGCTGAAAGCCGCCGGCTATCATCTGGCCGTCGCTTCAAACTCAATCCGCAACACGGTTGAATTGATGATGGATAATGCGCGTCTCAAAGCATATCTTGATTTCATGCTTTCAAATGAAGATGTTGAACAACCCAAACCATCGCCGGATATTTACCTGAAAGCCATAAAAAAACTGGGCCTGACACCCAAAGAGTGTTTGATCGTTGAGGATAATGAGCATGGCATACGCGCAGCAACGGCTTCAGGCGCGCATCTTCTGGTGGTCAGAACCGTTGATGAGGTGAATTATAACAATCTGATTCGACGAATTGATGAGTGCAATAACGAGGTTTAAATCATGAATATTCTGATCCTGGGTGCAGGAGAAAATGAGACAACGTTAAATGACAGCGGCTACCCGTTTTATTTGACAGAACTGGAAGGCATTCCCCTGATCGAGCGGCTGGTAACCCAGTGCCAATCCATCAAGCATCCCAAATTTCATTTCGCCATACCTGAAAATGAAATAAAACAATGGCGCCTGGACAGTGTCATCAAGCAATTGACTCCCGAAGGTCATCTCATTCACGTCAAGAGCAACACGGCTGGCGCGGCTTGCACAGCGCTGCTCGCAATTGAACACATTGATACGAATGAATCCTTACTCATTCTCAATATGAATGACATGATACAGGTCAATTTTGCCGAAGTAATAAACGACTTCGAATCCCGGCAATTAGACGCGGGCACTATCGTCTTTCATTCCATTCATCCCCGCTACTCCTATGTCTCGCTCGATCAAGACAACCTGGTCATCGAGGCTGCGGAAAAAAATCCAATCAGTCAGCACGCTACCGCTGGATTTTACTGGTTTGCACGCGGAAATGATTTTATCAGCGCAACACGCTCGATGATCACAAAAGACGGGCATGTGGACGGTCACTTTTATATTTGCCCGGTAATGAACGAATTGATTCTGGCACACGCCAAAATAGGCGTCCATTTTATTGATAATCAGCATTATCATCCGCTGAAAACCATGCGTCAGATCCAGCATTTTGAATCCGTCCTTGAAGCAGGAAGATACTCATGAAGCATGCCCGCCTTGAAAACATGACCAAAGGTTGGTTCGTCGGCGCATTTGAGCCGACCTTGTTACACACACAGGATTGCGAAGTCGCTGTCAAAAAATATCAAAAGGGCGATCATGAAGCTGCGCATTATCATCGAGTTGCCACTGAAATCACAGTGATTATATCAGGTCACGTGCGTATGGCTGGCGGCGAATGGCACGCCGGCGATATCATTCTTCTTGAACCAGGAGAAGCATCCGATTTCGAAGCCTTGAGTGACACTGTCACTGTGGTTGTCAAACATCCCGGAGCCTTGAATGATAAATATCTGGTGTAAGAAACAAGAACAAAGATACTGAAATAAATCCCGTATCCACCCATGAAATTGAGAAAACAGATATACCAGAACATGATTTATGAATATCATCCAGCTTCAACATGATTCTCAGCTTGGCTATCCAGCAAGAACTAACTTGCCTATGCTGTCCCGGCACGCCATCGATGCCGCGAGAAAAACCCCTCTCATTACTTTTCGTGATGCCGCGGAGATCAAACCGGCGAAAATATATGCGAAGTTAAATGCCGGCAAGCGCATCTCGGACTTTCCAAAAGGAGATTTGAGTTTTTGCGGCATAGAAAGCGATTCTCCGCTAGCGCCATTGATTTTATGGGATGCAGCACACTACCTGCCGATCGGCGCCAGCATCACCTTGCTGGATGATTTTGGACAACCCTGCTTCCTTGAGCGTGAATATTTTCACAAGGCATTCACAGTCGAAAAGCGTGACAGCCAGCAAGTGATCTTGCGAAAAACAGCTCCATTACTCGCAGAACAGGACGCGGGGCTGACACGTTGGAGTTTTTGTATCCCGACTGGCCCAGGCGATGCTACCGGCCTGAATGCAGTTGTAAAACGCATACTCGAACTGGATATACCCGAGAAGGAAATCCTTCTCTGCGGACGCCCAGATAAAACCTTTCAGTACTTTGACAAGGTACGCATCGTGGGCGAAGATATTCCCGCACCCCCTGTCTGGATCACACGCAAAAAAAATGTGCTGGCAAGGGAAGCCCGTTTTGAGAACCTGTGCATTTTACATGACCGCGTATTTTTGCCGCTGAATTTCATGGAAGCGGTGCGCAAATTCGGTGATTATTATCCTTTTGCGGCATTTCAGTCACTATGGTTCGATGACTTACTGAACCTGATACCCGTCCGTTATTCAGATTATGGCTGCGCTTCCGAAAGCCACATGGCTAATGCGGTTATCGCCGCCAAAGGAAACAAGGTTTCCTTGTTCGCAGCTTCGTTGTTTCCCGAAATTGAAAAGCAGAATTTCAAAAATGGCAACCCGTTAAGAAACCATCCCGGCAGTTACCTGACTGGTAGCCTGTATATCACAAAACGTCAAGTATGGTTACACACACCGCAGGATGAAGATTTATTCTGGGCTGAGTTTGAAGATATTGAACACGCAAAACGCTGCGAGCAGGAAGGTATTCCTCACCGCATCATTCCTGGTGCCTTTACACAAAGCCTGTTCGCGCGGCCAATCCTGTATGCGGCAGGTTATTCCAGTTATTTTACAGCTTCCGGCTCAATACAGCTTACCCGTAAAACTGTCCCGCTGCCTGCACGACTGCTCAAGCCGCTGATTAAAGTGCCTGAATCCGAAGCGAATAAACGCCTGGCGAGATTCAGCTCGAAATATTGCACTGACGGCTTTGCACGTTTTTCGAATGAACCAGACAGCCTGACTAAAATAATTTCCGTTATTTACGCATCCGAGTTTCCTTTCAGGAAATCCGCTATATGTGAATTCATAGACGATGTCGAGCGCGATGTCTTATGTGACCAGCTGGGTTACGGCGCAAAACAATGGTTGACTGAACAATTTATCCAACACCGCAGCCACGCCAAAATCAATTTTGGCAGACATTTCAAGGAAATTACCTTTCAGTTTGCACAACGCCCGCATGGCCGGCGTTTTTATCAAAGCATACTCGATTATTTTCCGCAGCGAGGATGGAAAGTAAAACTTGGTACCTTGCTGAGCGCATGGCGGCTTGCCAGAATGAATGGCGACTTTCTTTACCATCCGGACGGATGGCGCGGATATTACCAGGCAATTCTGGCAAGCACACCTTTCTTGGATTATACAGAGGTCACATCATGATCCCGGTTGTCATCAGTGCTTCCGCTTATGAGAGCAATTCAGCAGCATGCCTGAAGTACATCAATGAACTGATCAGGGTTCGCCCTGAATTGCGCGCCGGATTGTTACTGGACCAGCAATTTCTGCATAGTCATGCCGGTTCATCCGCTACCGAAGCGTTGCCTGTGCAGATGGTTCGCATTTCAGACTGGATAGACGCATCACAGCAGCCGCTCACTGTCGAGATACGCTGCACTGCAGTCAACTTCAGCAAAGACACCGCCGTATTACTTGACGCCAGGCATTTCGACACACATATTGTTGCGGGCGTATTGCATCAAGTTTCGCATGCCTGGTTTCGCCTGTCAGCCTGGCAGCCAGCATTTATACTCGTTGCGGATGATTTCCACAGCCCTCAGCTTGCACGCGAATTATCAGGAACCTTTTACATACAATCCCTGTCAACATCCAGACAGGCTATTCGATCCGAGTCAGCCAATATGTACATGCATATTTTTTTCCACCGCTGGCTGGGGTTCGGACGCCTGTCCAGAGCGGCACGGTCCATGCATATTTTTTCACAGAAATTGAAACGTTATGTTTATAAGTACTTTTCCTGAAGCCAGAATCGCAAGCCGTGATATCACAGTTGTCATCCAGGGTCCATTGTACAGGAATCATGAGGATGGTGATCTGGCGCTTCAATGTATCGCATCGATACGCCGCCATCTGCCTGACGCCGATATCCTGATTTCCACCTGGCATCATCAAAACACGGCGGGCCTGGATGCAGACCGCATCATCCTGTCTGAGGAACCACCAGGTTTCACCGATACGAATGGCAACACCAACAATATCCTGCGGCAAATGGTTTCTACCCGTCGCGGCATTGAAGCAGCCACACGTCCCCACGTATTGAAATTCCGCGCCGATCATATGCTGATAAACGCTGACTTCGCAGTTCTTCGCGAGTATCCGGAAAATTTTCCAGCCGGGAAGCGCCTGTTCAAACAACCTGTCACTGTAACAAATTACTTTATCCGCAATCCTCTTGAAGTTCCCATGCTGTTTCATATCTCTGATCTGGTGCAATTCGGCCGGCGTGAAGACATGCTGGATTTATGGGCAGTCGATCTACCCAGGCAGAGCGAGATCTATCTCCCTGACATGCCAACGTTCAGGCTGCTGGGGCATTTTGTGGGGCATACTTCTCTCGCGCAAGTCCCGGAACAGACACTCATGCTGCGCTGGCTTAAAAAACACGGTTATGAAATCAACTTACCGCATACCTGTTATACTTCTTATGCGCTTTTCAGGCTCTGGGAACAGCTGTTGCTCGACCATTTTCTTGTCATGAACTGGCACCGCGCCGGTATTATCTTTCCAAAACGGTTTCACTTCAGTTTTTACACAAAAAACGCCAATTACACCGAACAAGACCTTGAAACAGCGCGGCGCAGCTTGTCAGGCCCTTTTTACCGTTTGCGCTATGCAAGATTACTGTTAAACAAGTATGTCAGCTGCTGGTTTAACAAAGCCTATTTACGCAGTGTCGCTAGTGTCCTGCTCTTTTCCCTGTCGCCCTCTCTCGCCAGACGATTGCGCGCATTTTATCGGTCACGAAGACTGCCGCGGCATTTGCGCAAAAAATCTGGCGTTTGATACATCATCAACTTAAAAATTTGAATGCTGGCTTGGAAAAATCCGTCAGCGGGTTCACTACATCGAATTTCAGGGAAGGATTGATTTTTTGTAAAATGTGATTTTTTTCCACTGCTGTCAAATCATTCCGGGCACTGATGGTATTAATCAAATGAGTTGTCAGGATGCCCATGCTCAAAGGAGATGGGAAATAGTCTTTGACACTGCTCACTTCCAGAAATTTCACGATGATTGATGGTTGCTGAAACATAAACATTTGCTCTATCAATTGATACGATACCGCCTGAATGTTTTTTTCTTCCGCAAAACAAATATCCATCAGCGCTGACACAGTTTCTGCATCCCGTCCACCCACGATTAACCGGAACAACCTTTCTGCTGGTATTTTCACATGCGGATTTTCAATCACTGGCTTGAGTATTTGATACATCCTGAAATTCCCATATGTTACAATTTCATCGAGCTGATCACTGGATATGTCAATATTTTTGTTCATGCAATGCCCAAGCAGGCTGATTAACAGGTTTTCATTTGCATTTTGCATGGCAAGTGAAATGATCTTTTCTATCATGTCATCCCATTGATATGATTTACCATCAATCACCATCGAATGATGCGCGCTAAAATAAGGAATTAACCAGTCAACGTTCGCCTGCGAACAACTCGCAAAAAATTCGAGGCCCTTATTGGTCAATACCACTGCGTCACCCTGAAGATATTTTTTTGCCTTTTCAATCCTGTTTTGCAATATTGCTGTAATAAAGCTCGATTCAACTGCTCTTGGGAGTTCGTTATCCTTGCGAAAGCGTTCATACATGCTCTCCTTGCTTGTGCATTTCGCGTTAAATAACTTCATTCCCTCCCTGATGCGTTCACGCAATTCTTCAGGGTCGAATGCATCCAGACAATTATTTTTGAGCAGCGCCGGACAAAGCCCATTTTTTATTAAAAGCAGGTTCAGAAGATGATGCGCACACAAACGTCCGTTTCCATCTGGCCAGACATGCAGATTCAACAATCCCTTGACCAGACTGATGATTGCATCGAGCTTTTCTGTCTCCGTGTTTTTTGGCCGTTGATTATAAATCCGGATCATTTTTTCCGCTTTAGCGCGAATCTGAAATGGATTTCGGTTTAACAGACAATATCCAACCTGTTTTAATAAAGGCCCATATCCAGCCGCGATAATTTTTTGAATAGCTTCCTTGACGACAGCCTTGTCATTTTCAGTGAGATTCATGCCTGAAGCGAAAATTGTAGCCGGATTGATCTTGTGCTGGATCAGCATGTCAGTAAAAAACGATGCATGCTGGTTAAACATTATTAACTGCTGCTCATAATATTGTTTTGCTGTTTCCGCATCCAGCACTTGCCCCCTGAAGGCGTCATCATCTTCAATGCTGGGATCTCTAAGCCCAAAGATGACTTTGCCTTTTGTTTCCTCATCATCTGGATCACTTAATTCCTTGTTCATGCTTTCAATTCCTGTGGATGACGCCTTGTTTGCGGCACCATAAGCAACTTGGGCAAGAATGGTAGGGAAATCCAGATATGTGGCATTTCTTCTGATGCTGTGACGAATGGGCGAACCCTTTTCATGAAACAAATTGCGGGAAGCCAGATAATGGAGCTGGCTGATCCAGGAAAAATTGAGTTCATCGGGAATAGTATCCAGGCCCCAAAAAAAGGCCTGCATCTGGGTAGGGATATAATTTGGCTGAAAAAAATCACTGAGTGATTTTATTTCTGTTCCATCGGCTTTTTTCTCTCCTATCCAGTCAGCCAGACGGTTTTCAACGAAAAGGTGATCAGCATAGGTAAAATCAAAATATTCCAATGTATTTTTAACTGGTTTGAATAACGAAAATGACATTTCAGACTCCCCGATTTATTATTATTATATTGTTATCATTATACCCAAAAAGCCGGCTTTTTGATCGAAAACTGATTTCCGGTTGTTTCCAACCCGGATAAAATCACCTATAATTCACCTGCTTCTTCGCAAATTACTTTACAATAACAGCATGACATCACACCCAGACTTGCGCCTCAATGGCTTCAATTTTAACGAGTTATTTCACTCGGATGGATTAAACCGTCTGGACCAGGCATTTATGGCGCATTTAAACAGCCAAAGCCCGGATCTTCATGCCAGACTATTGTCTTACCGTGATACGCCTGACAAATTTGACAGCCTGGAAACAAGTGAATTATTAATCAGCTGCGCCACTGTCCTTGAGGATTTCCTTGCTTCCCTGTTCAATATCCGGGACGCGGTCGCTATCAGCCAGGTCAAAACCACTTCTTTCAATCCGATTTCAGCATTCAAGAAATATTTTGTCTTACGCAGAGCCAAGAAAGAAATGAACCGGGTCGATGCCTTTCCGGATTATTCAGAGCTGGATGACTGGCTGCAGATGCAATTAACCCAGGCTGCCTTGCAAACAGATGACAAGGAACTTGCCGTTGCATTATTGGGAATGCAATTCCTGGACAAGCCGGAGCAATACGCGCAGGAAATTGAAAAACTGGTGCAATGGTGTGCGCGGACACTCACCACAAAGACAGGACAGGAATTAACCCGTGGCTGGACCAGCTTTCAAATTCCCGAACGGCTTGAATACATGAATCTGGTCCGCACGGTTCCTGTTCCAAGCGACAAATTCGGCCGTGTTGCCGCCCCGGAATCCGAATTCCGTTTTCGCGACGGTTTCAAACTGACCGATCCGCGCATGAGCGCGCGAGAAGTCCAGGATGAAATCAATTATTGTATTTATTGCCACGATCATGACGGTGATTTTTGCTCGAAAGGATTCCCGGTCAAAAAAGGCGATCCTGCCCAGGGTTTCAAAAAAAACCCCCTGAATGTCACCCTGACCGGCTGTCCACTGGAAGAAAAAATTTCCGAAATGCATTTTCTCAAGAGGGACGGCTTTACGCTGGCTTCATTGGCTATGGTGATGGTGGATAACCCCATGTGTCCGGCAACCGGCCATCGAATCTGTAATGAATGCATGAAGGCCTGTATTTACCAAAAACAGGATCCGGTCAATATTCCGCAAATCGAAACCCGTGTCCTGACCGATGTCCTCGATCTGCCCTGGGGTGTTGAGATTTATGACTTATTGACACGCTGGAACCCGCTGCGATCAAAGCAATGGATCATGAAACCGTATAATGGATTAAAAATCATGATTGCCGGCATGGGCCCCGCTGGATTCACGCTTGCCCATCATTTACTCCTGGAAGGCTTCGCGGTGGTTGGATTCGACGGCCTGAAAATTGAGCCGCTGCCAGAATCGCTCCTGACACAACCCGTTTACCGGTTCAGTGATCTCAAGGAATCGCTGGATGAACGGTTAATGGCGGGCTTCGGTGGTGTCGCTGAATACGGCATTACCGTCCGCTGGGACAAAAACTTCTTGAAACTAATTTATCTCAGCCTGATGCGGCGTCCTTATTTCCAGGTATTTGGAGGTGTGCGTTTTGGCGGAACCATTACCATTGAAGATGCCTGGGAAATGGGCTTCGATCATTTTGTCGTCGCCGTTGGCGCCGGATTACCAAAGGCACTGCCAATTCCCGGCAGCCTCGCGCCCGGCATGCGGCAAGCCAATGATTTTCTCATGGCATTGCAGTTAGGCAATGCGGCCAAATCCAGCAGTCTGACGAATCTGCAAATCCGGCTGCCTGCGGTGGTGATAGGCGGGGGTTTGACAGGCGTGGATACTGCCACGGAATTACAGGCTTACTATATTTCACAAGTTGAAAAAATCCAGATGCGTTATGAGATTCTCGCCAGTGAATATGGCGAAGATTTCATTCATGGCCAGCTGGATCCCGCTTCCCGGGAAATTCTTGCTGAATACTTACGCCACGGTCTTGCCGTGCGCAAGGAACGCGAACGCGCAAAAATGCTTAGCCAGCAGCCAGATTTCATCAAACTGGCGCGTGAATGGGGCGGTGTCACCATTGCTTACCGCCGCTCCATGCAGGAATCACCCGCCTACGTCAATAATCATGAAGAACTGCAGAAAGCACTGGAAGAAGGTATTTATTATTGCGAAGGCATGGAACCAACTGCTGTCGACCTGAATGAATACGGTCATGCGGAAGCCCTGATTTGCCATAAGCGCATTCGCAATCAGGATAATGAATGGGTAACCACTACCGAGGAAGTGCGGCTGCCTGCACGCTCCATTCTGGTGGCAACCGGTACCCAGCCCAATACCGCTTACGAGTTTGAACATCGCGGCACATTCAATCGTCTTAATTTGCAATACCAGCATTATGAAGATATCAATAATGAATTGAATGTTGCCCATGGCGTGGAGCATTGCAAAGACCCGCAGTTTGGCGCTTTCACTTCATATCATAAAAACCAGCGCCGTGTCAGCCTGATTGGCGATACGCATCCTGTATTTCACGGCAGCGTGGTAAAAGCGATCGCATCCGGTTTGCGTACGTATCCAAAGATACTCCAAAGCCTGCAGAAAAAACTCGGCAAGCTTGGCAGCCAGGCTGAATATGACCAATTTGCCAACCACATGGATTACCTTTTCAAGGCACGCGTCAAACATGTCAGACGCATGACAAAAAATATTATCGAGCTGGCCATTCAAGCTCCGCTTGCGGCCAGACACTATAAACCCGGGCAATTTTATCGTTTGCAAAACTTTGAAACACTGGCGCCGCGCATAGATCACACATTGCTGCAAATGGAACCTCTCGCACTGGTCACCGCGGATTGTGACAACACACATGGTGTGCTGACATTTCTTGTCAATGAATCTAACGCAACCGCGAAATTATGCGCCACCCTGAAACCTGACGAACCCGTCTCGCTCATGGGACCGACCGGTGTTCGCGCAAAAATTCCAGGAGAACATGAAACCGTGTTGATAATCGGCAGTCAGGCAAGCTTTGCGTTTCTGCGCAGTTATGGCCCTGAACTTCGTGCAGCAGGGAATCATGTCATTTACCTGGGCGTTTTCAATAACGATGAAGAAGTCTATTGCCAGCAGGAACTGGAAAATGCTTCCGACACAATCATCTGGCTGACCAAGTCCGGTGAACCCATTCATGTGAATCGCGCGAGCGACTATAGTACAAGCGGCACGACAGTGATTGATACCCTCATCGCCCATGCGCGCGAAATCGCACTCAGCAATGTGGACCGTATCTTCATTGTCGGCGACACGGATTTGCTGCGCCAGTTTCAGGCTGCGCGCAAAACTTCGTTGCGGGAATATTTACTCAAGGACCCCAAGGTGTTTGGCTCCGTGTATGGCAATATGCAGTGCATGCTGAAAGGCGTGTGCGCGCAATGCCTGCAATGGCAAGTTGATCCCGAAACCGGACAGCGCACAAAAGCCGTATTCGCCTGCTCCTGGCAAGACCAGCCGCTGGAAATCATCGACATCGATCATATTGATGCACGGCAAATGCAAAACCGCCTGCTGGAACAGATGAGCAGCCTGTGGGTCGAGCATATCTTCAGGGAATATGATATAGCACGTGTGTAAAAGATAACGGCTGTATATTTTACTCGTCATTGCAAGCCTGGAAAGCAGTTGAAGCACCCACTAACTTTTATGTAGGTTTCACACCCGCCACCTGGCAGCTGCCATAAAAGCCAATAATCTGCGCATCATTATTAATGACATTTTCCAGCTCTACGCCAGCAGCAATCCATTCTGCTTCTGTATGCCCTTCCTCGAGAAAGTGACGTTTGAGCTCTTCTCTTCCCAGCAATAACAGCGCTTTTTCTTCGCGCGTGATCAGAAGCGGCTGGACAACGTTCGCGAACAACACTCGAAAGCCGGCATGACGCATTTTTGTCACCATTTTGATACCCACATTGCCATCACGGTCCACACCTTCGTAATCCACCCATGGCGGCGTCAGGCGCACGCATTCATCCCCCCAGACGTGCGAAAAGGGATACGAAAAAGCATGATTCACAATGCCTTCTTCAGAAACATAAATACCATTGGGCTTTAATATTTGAAAAATTTTGGCGATGACATCAACCGGGCGGATTAAATGATGCAAGACAAAGCGGCAATAAACGAGATCAAATTGCTCATGCAATGACTCAATGTCATATGCGGAACAAAGCCGGAATGCAGCATTGGCAAGGGCGTGTGAGTCGGCGCGTTTTTGTGCGGCATGCAGCTGGTTTTCATTATTTTCAATGCCAATCACTTTGCCTTTTGGGCCAACCTGTTGCGCCATCCAGCAAGTCATGACCCCTGAACCGCAGCCAATATCCAGAATAGTCATTCCGGGATTCAAACCGGAACTGAGCAGGAATGCCTGGGTGGTTTGATTGAAGCAATGATCAAGCGTACCCAGGCCTCTTGATCCGTCCTTGCCGATATCGGCAATGTATTTTTCCTGTTTCATGCCACCTCCCTGTTATACAGTATTTTACAAGCAAGAACATTGCGCCAGTTTTGTCCTGTGCAGCTTAAACTCTCAAATACAAACTACCTGATAATCAGTAATGGCTTTGTTGAATACTTCCACTTGCCTGTCATCCCGGCGAAGGCCGGGACATCTCGAATTTATTTTACACGGTAACTATCAGGCATGCCAAGTTGAGTCATTTCATTTAACACTCGACAATGTAAAAACGCTTCTGTCGATTGATTTGCAAAAATTCTGGCTCGTAAGCTATCATTCGGCACCGCACAAGGGCAGCCGAAAAATTTCGCGTATGTTTCTTTGACATCATTCAATTCTTTGACTTCGAGGTGTTGGAACCCAAAAGTCCATGATTTCTGTGCTCCTGGCAAGCTTATTTCTGTATCCGCGGCATCTTATTGAATAAGATGGATGGATCCCGGCCTTCGCCGGGATGACAGGCAAGTGGGTTTATTCAACAAAGCCATCAGTGGGAGTTATGGAGTTTCTTCGATGGAGCTACTTCATTCAAGGTTTCATGAACTATTTCTTCCAACCTCGATTTTAGATTCATTACATCATTTTCTGATGGATTCGCAATATTCAAGTTACGAATTATTTCGTAAAACCTGGTAGTCGGTTCATTCCGCCCGGACTTTGATTCAGGTCTGCTGATTACAGCGTTCCTGACTTCAGCTAAAAATTTAACCGGCTTCTGCTTTGTATCCGCATTTAACATAGCTGCTATACCATGCGGTACTTTTATCTTCTTACCATTAATAGTTGCCTCTTTGCCGCCGCCAAATATTTTATATGATACATTTGAATTCCAGAACTGTCCTTTCTGCAAAACCTGACAAATCAAATCTTTCATTTGTTCCAACCGGGTATTCTTTTCTTCTGCTTTCCTTTGATCTTCTTCCTCTTGTCTCTTTCGCTCTTCTTCATCTCGTCTCTTTATCTCTTCTTCCTGTACCCGTCTGTCTTTCTCGATTCTTTCTTGTATCTCTATATTCACTTCACCAATCTCTAATGCTGATTTTTGAAAATCAGACAATTCCACCTTCATTTCCTTACTTAACGCTTCTGCGCTTTCAGCAGCACGCTTAACCTCACTGCAATCCTCTGATTGAAGAGTTTCTAATTTCTTGATTGCAGACTCTTGGTTTTCAATTCTCTGTTTAATTGACTCAAGCACTGATTTATAGTTGTTAATTTCATCCTTGTGCTCAATACCCTCAAGGGATAGCTGAATTTTTTTCATTTCCTCTAAGGATGTTCTAGCACTCTCAAGTGCCGCTGCTTTCCTCTCACGGTGCACTTGCAGGACAGATTTCTTGATACTAACCACTTCCTGACTCATGTCTTGATTCAATTTTTCCGCCTGGTCAGCGGCTTCCTTAACCACATTGTAAATTTTTGATTGAACACCACTTAATTGCTCAATTTCAGACTCTCTATTTTCAACAGTCTTTTTGGTTGATCCTGTCACCTCGTGATCAATTCCAACAAGGGTTGCCTGGAAGCTTTTCATTTCCTGTAAAGATGATGTAGCACTCTCGAGAGCCATTGTTTTTCTCGTGCCCTGCACGGCCAATGCTTTTTTCTGCGCATCGTTCAGACTCTTCTTAAGTTCATTGCTGCTGGCTTCAATCTTCTTGGCATCATTGATCTGTCGAAGAGCAACCCAGGTAGACATAACTACTTCATTTATTTCCCTCAAGAAAAGAGATGAAAGATCAGGAATGCTAAATTTTTCCACATGGATTACCGCTTTATAAGCTCTTTCAATTGCATCAAATTGCTTTTTGGCAGTCTCTGCAATTGTCAAGACTGATTGACTGTCCTTATTATTCAGACCTGATTTTTTTACATCTTCAGATAATGCACTGATAGATTCCCACGCCTGTTTTGCAGCCTCGTATGCATTCCGGATTTCATCTATCTTCAGCTCTGAAAATCCCCGCTTGACTCTTTCATTATTCACCTCAGCCAACCTGATCTGAATTGTCTTGCTATAATCATGAGAACTTTTTATTCCTTCATCCAGATCTTCCTGTATTGAGTATCTTACTCCATCAATATCATCAACTTCCTTTTTGATTTTTTTATTGGCTTCCTGAATTACATCGTAATGTGCCGTTTCTAATTGACCAGCCGCCTTGACAACTTCCGCGAATTTAGAATCGATTCTAGTTAATACGGTCAAATCCAGACCGCCAATAAACGGCATTCCGGAAAACTCTTTTTGCAATTCCTCATGTGCAGATTTAAGATTTCTGTCCAATGCGTTACGCGCACGGCCGCTTCCCATATTTTTGCGCTGGTATATCTCGCCAATTTTTTTGACTAACCCGCTTAATCCGCCAACTGCTTTTGGCATATCGTTTAGCGAATATAAATATTTCAAATCACCGCTTTCAGAAAGAAGCGCTATATCTTTAAATCTTTCATTGAATTGTTGAATCAATCTCTTTTTTTCGCTTACGTTACCCTCATCCACTATGTTTTGAGCATACTCTCTTATCGCTTCTCTTAAAGCATACGCAACTCGCTGCTCAATATAGGTCAATTTATTTTGATACTGTTTGTATTCCTCATATGCCGCATCAATGGCGCGATTAATCTTGCTTTCAAACTGAAATACCTCTTCACGTTTTTCAGAATATTTCTTCTTAAGCTTCTCAAGAACGATTAAAAGACTTTCTACCTTGTCGTAGTAGGCATTATAAACGGTATCAGAATTGGGGATATAGCTTAAATCCTGCTGCAATTGTTTCAATTCTTTCTCGTATTCCTTTATCTGCTTATCCAGATTTTCCAATACTTTTTTTTGAGTTTCAGCTTTGCTTTTGATTGTTTTTCTGAGACCCTCCAGCGTTTGTCCATTTCTGAGCACCTTGAACAAGTCGGCCTTCTCACTCTCATCGATTGAAATACTCGTTCTCAGTTGTGGCTTTTCACCTAAAGAGAAAAGATATCGTACATCACCGACGCCTTCAGATGTGGGCTTATGAACAACTTTGGGACTATCCTGTTTAAGATAGCCCGAGAATTGGCTTCTTCTTGTCTCAATAAACCCTTCGATTTCCCTGATACTGGATTGGTGATCACTTAGAGCTGATGAAAAATCCTCTTGCTGCATGTCCTTTGGCAGTTGAATACTGAATAATGCTTCTCTTTTAATGACTGGATTCTCAACACCGAGCCCCGAGACAGAAATAATTTGATACGTATCATCACTAGAATTATAAAAAACCCGCGGTACAAACTCTCTTATCGCTGGCGGATGAATTTTGGACGTCTGCAAAATGTAGGCCGCAATTTTTTCCATGAATTCCAGTTCTTTAGCCGGGCTTAACTCAAGACCTAGCTTTTCCTTCCAGCTGCCATATTCACTGTCAAGAGGGAATATGATTCGGATGTCTGTATGTACGTTGTTTTTTCCTGTAAAAGTCACGTAACGACGAGATTGCGACATGTGGATTTCCTCGTATCTAAATGATTTATCGATTATATTTTTTCAAGTCCCTGAAATTCACTCACTTTATATTATAGTATAATCTTCTAATCTTATATGTTACTTAACTTGCGTGATAAGTCAAGAACAATTTACCCAGTCATACTCGTACAATATTGCTGCGCTGGCAGGATGCGGCTATCCGGTTACCGCTTCCGCGCCAGCGTCAATCCATCACCAATTGGAAGCATGCTGATACTCACCCGATCATCTTTATATACATGCTCA
>Ga0209581_1001358_pt1 | contig 29356 bp, 30 predicted proteins | sample Coa_R2_FD_187160 | JGI IMG/M metagenome (GOLD analysis project Ga0209581, IMG submission 187160) | Surface soil microbial communities from Centralia Pennsylvania, which are recovering from an underground coalmine fire - Coalmine... | ecosystem: Environmental > Terrestrial > Soil > Unclassified ...
CTTTTCTTCGCTCAAGACATTCACCGCCGGAGGGTAAACCTCCGTCACAGTCAATGTCCTGGCTCACCTATCCCGTTGGCCGCTTTTCAGGTGTCCACCGATGGCCGGTTTTGGCTGTCCGCCGAGGCGATTCGTGATCACGGATCCGCCGGATCTCGATGAACACTTCGTCTACGCAAAAGAGCGGCGCCTGGTCGAAGAGGTAAAGGTCGAATTGGCGCAAGGGCGGCGTTGTCAGGTCTTCGCGGTTTACACGCAGAAGCGGGACGTCACACAACGGCTGAAGGACATCCTAAACCGCGAAGGAATGCACGTCGAGGTTTTAACCACGGCGGTGCCTCCGGAGGCGCGAGAGACGTGGTACGAGCGTCAGCTGAAGGCTGGGATGCAAGTGTGCATTTCGCACCCACGCCTTGTCGCGACCGGGATGGATTATGTGGAATATGAGCCCGGGTAGGGGCTGTTCTTTTTGAAACCAGTTTGTTGCCGTTCCGAAACCTACCTCTCAGAGGACATTGCTTTCGGACGCCTTCGGATCCTGTGAATCACGGTCGCTTCCCGGATTACCCGCCATCCGTTCCGAGCCCGAGCTGCGCTGAGAACGAGCTCGGCCACTTCTTCGATTTGGCTTCGCGGGAACGAGAGAGCCGCGTCCAACATTTTCTCGGCGAACGCGACCCGCAATTTGCGCTCGCCGTGGAGGTCCACCCTGGAGTACGCCTCGCAAGCATATGCGAAAAGCTCGCGATGATGAAACTCGGTATCAACGAATCGCTCATGGCCCCGCCGGACATGTAATCCATAGTGGCTGGGCTTCAGGTAATGCAGCATGTGCGCAGCCTCGTGAACCACGACGTCGCTGTAAGGGTCCTTGGCTTGGTAAGCGGACCATCGCACGTGCGCATAGTCTCCCGCGAGTCCATCGCACCCTACCTTGATATCGTCCGGCTTGAGTCCATGGTCCCCGAATAGAGCCCAGAGAATCCGCCACGCATCTCCCATGAAACAGGTGGATAATTCCGCCTCAATGGCTGCCCTGGCGCCAGCGAGGTTCAGAACGAACGTCCTCGCGGTGATTTCGCGTAGCGCAACTTCCCGCCAGTCACCGGGCACCAAGCCGGTCACCATCGAGTCAATGCGCCGCCGAATCGCCTCTGCCGGGACGGGCGGCATCGCCCGGGCTTCTGCCGGAAGCAAATTCGCAAGAAGATCTAGCAGGTTCCGCAGAGCGGTCTTCGTGGCCCGTGTATATGCCTCGTCCTCCTTGAATTGCGCGAGGCTGAACCGGCCCGATCCCGCCCCCTCCCAGGTCTCTTCTCCGGTACGCAGAAATCGTTCGATGAGCACCGCCGACAAGCCGCCCGGTGCGGCGGCTTGCTGTGCGGCATCCCGAATGCATCGATTGACCGCGTGTAATCTGTCGTGTTCCATTTCGCTTCCAACGGGTTGTGCCCGAAATCAAGCGCCAGGGCCAGGCAGCGATCTACCGCAGTTTACACGGTTCTGAAATGTGGAGTGCAGGCGACCAGTTCCAACAGGAGATTGTTTCAGGCTTGCTCCTCGGTGGCCGAACCCAGTTCGCTTTCCAACTCCTCAACAGTTGGTAGACTACCCTGCAGCCTGTCGGGAAGGCTCTCCGCCAATCGGTATTCGGAAATGCCAATCGGTTTGCTGTAGTCCTCGAGAGCATATTCGGCGATCACCTGGTTTTTGGTTTTGCAGAGGATCAGGCCGATGCTAGGCTGATCGTCGGAATGGCGCAACAGGCTGTTGACCGCCGAAAGGTAGAAATTCATCTTGCCGGCGAACTCGGGCTGGAAGGGAACGGCCTTCAAGTCTATGACCACATAGCAGCGCAATCTGAGGTGATAAAAGAGCAGATCGATGCGGAACTCTTCGCCTCCGACTGTCAGCGGATACTGGCTGCCGACGAATGCGAAGCCGACGCCCAGTTCGAGCAGAAACTTCCGGAGATGCTCCATTAAGCCGCGCTCCAGATCGCGCTCGTGGGCTTCCTCGCCGAGCATCAGAAAATCGAAGTTGTAGGGATCCTTGGTGACCTCTTGCGCAAGATCGGACTGAGGCGGCGGGAGCGCCCGATCGAAGTTTGTGATGGCTTTGCCCTGGCGGCCGTGGAGATCGCTTTCAACCTGGTGAACCAAAACTGCCCGGCTCCAGCCGTGATGGATCGCGGCCCGAGCGTACCATTTACGCTTGGCATCGTCCGCAACCTTGTCGAGTAGGACGCAGTTGTGGAACCAAGGCAATTGTGCAGCAACCTGCTGCACAAATTCATCCTCCGCCCAGACTTCGGCGAAGCGCCGCATATATTTGAGGTTACGGACTGAAAAGCCCTTCATGTCGGGGAATTCGCGTTTCAGGTCTGTTGCCAGGCGATCGATGACCTTGGCGCCCCAGTTTTCCCTTTGTTGTCTGTCGAGGATGTCGCGGCCGATCTGCCAATAAAGAAGGACCAGTTCGCGGTTCACCGCAACCGAAGCGCGCAACTGCGCCGCCCGGATGCGGCTCTTCAAGTCGGCAAGGAATTGTGGGTAGCTGTCCGGTGCGAGCGGATCCATGGGCGTGATCTTCCATTATCGTTTATGCCCGGCACCACCGCTCAGAAATAGCCGGGAATACAGAGGCATCGAATCTGATCTGCTCCGAGTTGGTCCGGTTGGCGCCCAGCCGGTGTCTCGATAAGCCTCGTGGAAACCTTGGAAACTAGGCGCTGAGCGATGGCCGGGCCCGCAGTGCGCCCTGCATTGTCACCGTCAAGGAACAGAGTGACCTCCTGAAACCGTTCGCACAGCAGTTCTTCCTGCCGGATCGACAGCGAACAACCCATCAGCGCTACCACGCCAGGCAGTCCAGCTTCGTGCACCCTGAGACAATCGAAGAAGCCCTCCACGACGATGACGCTTTTGCCCGCAGCCGCAGCCCGGTGGAGGTTAAACAGCACGAGCGACTTTCGGAATCGCGCCGGGAATCGATACCGCGGCTCTGTCTGATCGATGGATCGGCCGGCATAGGCGACCAACAGGCCGTTCTCATCGTGAATCGGTATCACAATGCGGCCCGCCATCGAGCCCTTGCCTCGGTTATAGCCGAGGCCGAAATGCCGGGCGACTTCAGGGTTGACGCCGCGTTCGGTCAGGTAGGCGTGCGAGCAATCGATTCGTCTGAGCGCAAAGGGCAGCGGCGCTCCGCCAGTGCCCCACCCGCCTCGATCGGCCTCGTGCTGGTACGTAACGGGTTCCGAGGCAATCGCCGTCACGAGGTGCCCGTCCTGGAGTTTCAGAGCTGCCTCGCGAATGGCGCAACCCTCCATGGCGGCGACAAAATCCAAGACGTTGCCGCCGAGCCGCCCGCCCCGCGCCGCCACGCACGAAGCGGAATGGCAGGCCCATGCGTTCTTCCTGGTGTTGACGATGAAACTCTCGCGGCTACCTTTCGACGTATGTGATGGGAGCGGGCAACGCCCCCGGAGGTAAGCGTCATAGAGCCGGTGAAGATGAATCCCGTAGTTGGCAAGGGCCATTTCCATTGAAACCGCCGCCTTTACGGACCGATAGCTGACCCAAGTGCGTGTCATTCGGCCGAACTCTTATCAGGATTGCCTTCGGCGATCTGAACAAGTTCGGATGCCCGCAGTTGCCGAGGGGTAGCCCCGTCAGGAGTGGCGACATTCTCGAGTTGGTCGAGTAGCTTCTGTAATGCCGCGACTCCATCATCCACCGCTGCCAGTTCGGCGTCGTTCAGAGGAATTTCCTGACGCATCCTAAGAAGGTTCTCCTTGCCCTCCAGCAACTGAGCGCGACTGGAACCTTTGGCGATGTAGAATCCGCACTTGGCACACGCCATGCGATGTGGGCACTGATCGAAGAAGTCGTAGGAACAATAGCCGTGGCCAAGATCGTAGAAGTTCCAGGGTTCGTGCAAGGCCTCCCCGCGCACAACCACCTCTCGGTCAATGAGAACCTCGATCGCGCGCACATTGCGCGCAAAATATCCGGCGCTGCGGAACGACTGCGCCAGTTTGGTCGGGGTAATGTCCAGATAATGCTGTGTCGAGTTGGCCCACTTGTGGCCCAGCCAACGCTGGAGTTCAAACAGCGACATGGGCTCCTTGGCATTGAACAGCTGGGACGCGATGGTGGAGCGTGCGCGGTGACTGGTGATCTTGCCGCGTGCGTCCTCAAGAGGCACACCGGCCTTTCTGCACAGAATCGGGACCAGGCTGTGGTTGATGTAATCCGGTCCCGGCCGGCTGCTACGATACGCAAATAAAAAGTGCACGAGCTCGCCTGTTTTTGCATCTACCGCGACAGGCTGCACCGGGCGCTCTACCTCCCAAGCCCGAATTGATTCGCCAACAATCTGATCGACGGGTTTGGTGAAAGCGTGACTTGTCTTGTTAACCGGCACGTCCAGATTACAAACGGCAGCCTGAGCCGATTGTGAGTCCGTATTCCAGTTTTCCCTGGTGCACCCAACGCGGAGCCGCCGAATCTCGTCCGCGCGCAGTCCGCTGAACAGCCACACGATACAGAGGGCTTTGACCAGGAGAACGGGGTAAAAATGCTTGCCATTCTTATGGCGAGTCAGATCGCTCTCCTCCAAATTCAGACCGGCCCAGAGCAACTTGGCCCAGATATCGGTGGCGATGACCTTCGGCTTTGGACCGATGAGCGCTCGCAGGCTGCGCGGCGCGGCGAATGATCTCCTGGGGTCGAAGCGTCGCGGTATCCAACCCCATTCCTGGATATCACGAAAGAACGAGCTTATTGACGTTAGATGATGAGCTTTCGCTTTGGCCGATAGCGGGTCGCCGAGTCGGTGCCTGTATCTGTCTTCGATCTGCACCCACTGCCCCCGTGTCATTCGGCAGACAGCAGCAACCCATTCGGCGGCCAGATCTCTCGTCCAGCGATCAGGCGCAACGCACTCGGGGTGAGTTTGTGTTACCCAGCGCCCTGCTTTCAGAAGCAAATGACGATTCCTCTCACGGCTGTTCTGTTGAATAGTTGCAGTTCCAAACCAGCGCTCGACGTAATCAACCCACACAGGATCGACGCCATCCCTCGGATCTCCGAATCGGGTATGTCCGTACTTCCTGTCAATCGCCTCCGGAATTGCACCGATGTGTTTCAGTGCGCTCGAGAGTGCGGCTATGCTGGCACCGCGATAGTGGATGGTCGTAAGGTCACGCTCGGCGCGCAAAACATCAACGGTCAAAGCGTGAAGATTCGGGCTCTTGTTGGCGAGCAGCACGCTGCAGAGCGCCCACTGGATGTCCTTGGCCTTGTAGCGGCCGAATCCCCAGGAACGGACGACGTCGACGACTCTTTTGATCTGGGAGTGAATTCGCTGCCGACCGAAAACCCGGCACGCGAGCGCTGTCCGGTCAATGATGCCCAACGCCCGAAAATCATCAAACAATCCGAGCACGTAAGTGGCAGCAACCAGGGCATGGCGACCGTGAGTCGTTGTCCATTTATAGCGGACGTGGAAGCTCCGCGCCGTTGGACCGAGAATCTCTAACCAGACTTGGCGGGGCCATGCCCAAAACGATGTCTGCCGCTTGTGCATCTCGAGAACCAGCGCTCCCATCGCACCATCGCCAGACTGCTTCGGTGTACCGGTGGCGGCCACAGCATCGAGGATCGGTTGAGTCAGGCGCGCGAGATCATTATGGACGCGCCCGCGAAAATGCCCGTACAGTTCTCGCGATACCAGGTATTCGAGCGCCGCGGCTTCGTTCTTGCGGAGCTTGGCGCTGCGATCGTACCGTGCCGGATTGACGGGCCAGGACCATTCGTCTGGCGGCGCCTCACAAGCGTAAGCCGTGTTTATGTACAGCTTATTCAGACAGGACCTCTCGCAGCGTCTGTGTCCGCCAGGCATGGATCTCGGCCATAGCCTTCGCCAGCTTTGATGCCAGATCACGGCCACTCAGATGAATGTATAGAAGAGTCGTCTGGATACTTCGGTGGCCGGCGAACGTGGCGATTTCTTGAACGTCCCAGTTCGCCCGCGCCAGATCAGTAAGGCAGAGGTGGCGCGTCGTATGCGTGGTAAACTCCGCAACGCCGGACCGATCCGAGATCCCTTCCACGACCTTGGACCACGTCCATTTCGAGATCGGCCTGCCAGAGTTGCGGCGCGATTCGGAAAGGAACAGAGGCCCGCGCTCCCGACTCAACTCGCGCCGCCGGCCCAGATAACCAGCGAGTAGATCACCGGTGGCGGCCGAATAGGGGACCACACGTGCCCGGCGATTCTTGGTGGTCTCCGCCCGGACTGTGATCATTCGGTGGGCAGGATCGATGTCGGAGGTCTCCAGTCCACAAAGTTCCTCCCTCCGGAGCGCGGAATCATAAGAGAGCGCCAGCATCATGCGGTTTCGGAACGATTCCGTGCGCGCTGCCGCAAGCACCTTCGTCCACTGCTCATCATTGGGAATCCACGGAAGCCTTGTGAAGCGCGGAATTAGCCCGCGATCGCGCGCGCCGCCAAACCCCTTACCGGGCGTATATCGGCCGCGCCCCACGGGATTGGTAGAGCGTAGACCCTCCTCCAGCAAGTAGTCGTAAAAGAGCCGTATCGCAGTGATGCGTTGCTGGAGGGTCGCGTTCGAGAGACCGGCACCCGAATCGAGAACCACTACGTTGGCGCCTCGACGATTCGGCCGCGAAGTCAGGTCTCGGACGAAAGCGGCGATGTGACCCTTCGGCGCGGTGATTACAGGGACATCTTTGATAGCACTGAACGCAAGGTATTCTTCCAACGCGCGCCCATAGGCATCGATCGTATTCGGCGCAAGCCCGAGGTTCCGTTGCAGCAACAGCCAAGCACGCGCGATGTCAAGGCCGGCTGCTCGCGGATAGCGGTCCCAACAAATGTCAGCCATCTGATTCTCTCCCTACGGATCAGATGGGATCAGCGTCGCAGGTGTATGAAACAGGACGATGAGGTTTTGGTTTCAAAACAGGAATGATGCCGAATGTTGCATCACGGCGGTGCTGCTTCGCACCGTATTGATTCCCTACTTGCGAAGGAGGAGTCCATGCCAGTCCCAAAATCGATCTCCGATTATCTGCGCGTATTCGGTTCCGAACTGGGCGATCGCGTCCTCCAGAGTTACCCTGCGTTGCACAATCTGCCAGATCCGATATCGCCCCGGCTTCGCACGCTCCTTCGAAAGCCATTCCCCGCCCAAGCAGTGGCCGCGATGGGCGTCGCGAGAAAATGGGAGACCGACCGTAGTGCCGCCGTGATCGCCGAGTGTGGCACTGGAAAGACGCTGACTTCGCTTGCGGCCCTGCATGTCCACAGCGATGGCCGTCCGTTTACCGCGATCGTGATGGCGCCCGGTCATATCACGCTGAAGTGGTGCAAGGAAGCGCTCGAAACGATCCAGGGGCTGAGGGTCTTTCTGATTGACGGTCTCCGGGACCGAATCCGCGACAGCACCGCGCCCTGCGGCGTCAACGAAGTGAGGCTGCGGCGCGGGCAGGTCGTCCGCGAAGGCTTGCACACCAGCCTCACCGATCTTCGCTTGCGGAGGAACCACAAGAGTGCTCGCGCCCGCTGGCAGCAGGAGATCTGCCCAGGACCGGCCCTCTTCGTGGTGGGGAGAGACAAAGGGAAGCTGTCGCATTTTTGGCGGCACGCCTATCAGGTGGCTCGCTCCGGCCGGTATCTCGGAAGTGTCGTCAATCCGGATACAGGCGCGCGAGTGGAACTCGGCGACGGCTGGCTTACGAAAGCCGACTTTCGGAAAGCACGGCTGAGCGAAATAGTCGGCGGTACCGGAGAACGCGAAGGCGACGCCGATCTGAAACCGAGACGGGCGATCTATAGTCCGCTCTGGCAGGCCGACGGCAAGAAAATCCGGCGCGTAGCACCCCTGGATTTCATCGGGCGTTATATGGACGACTGGTTCGACTATGCCATCTGCGACGAAGCACACCAGTTGGCCAACGATACGGCACAAGGCAATGGCTTGGGAACGCTGGCAGCCTGCGCGGGGCACACCCTCATTCTCACCGGCACACTGCTGGGCGGCTACGCGAGCGATGTCTACAATCTTCTCTTCCGAGTGGATGCCCGGAAGATGGTCGGCCACGGATACGAGTGGGGCGAAACCGGGCTGAGATCATTCGCGGAAACCTACGGCGTTTTGGAGAGAGTCACCACCATCGAGCCCGCAGACAACAGTTGCTCGAAGGCGCGCGTCACCAAGCAGATTAAGCGCAGGCCGGGTGCATCGCCGTTGCTATTCAGTGAGTTTCTGATGGGCCTGGCTGCGTTCGTCTCGTTGGAGGACATTTCCGCGGAGTTGCCCCCGTATACCGAGGAAGTGGTGGGGGTGCCCATGGACGGACCTCTGGAAGCGGCGTACAAGGCGTTGGAAGAGGACATCAAAAGCGCGATCAAGCAGCACCGCATGAACCATTCAGTGCTCAGCGTCGGGATGAACGCCCTTTTGCTCTATCCCGATCACGCGTGGGGTCTCGGGGATCTGTACGGCTACGACTACGATCCGGAGACGCAACGCCGGGAGCGGTTTGTGATCGCCAGCCCGCAAGATCTGGATCAGAACGTCGTGTATGCCAAAGAAAGGCGGCTAATCGAGATTGTGAAGACTGAACTGGAGGGCGGCCGACGCCGGTGTCACGTGTTCGCGGTGTATACCCAGAAGCGCGATGTCACGGCGCGCCTGGCGCACATTCTGCAGCGCGAAGGTATTCGCACAGCCGTGCTGACATCCGCCGTACCGCCGGAGAAACGGGAAGCGTGGATTGCACAGAAGCTGCGAGAGGGAGTGCAGGTCACGATCAGCCACCCAAAAATTATCGAGACGGGACTCGATCTTCTCGGTCATCCGAGCCTCATCTTTTTCGAGTCGGGGTACTCTCTGCACACGCTCCGCCAGGCCAGCAGACGCTCGTGGAGGATCGGCCAACTCCAGCCCGTGCGCGTCTTCTATCTCCACTACGAAGGAACCATGCAATCGAGCTGTCTTCGACTGATGGCCAAGAAGATGCTTGTCTCGCTGGCAATGGAGGGCAAGTTCGACGAAGGGGGGCTGCACTCGCTCGAAGAGGATGACGACATTCTCACGGCCATGGCTCGAGAGCTTGTCACCCAACACAGGATCGGTGAATCGGCCGATATCCTTTGGCGTCAGCTGCAGATCGAACAAAACAGAATTCTACCGGCTCCGCCAACGGTGGCCGGCGAATCGAAGCTCGATTCCGTCTCCTCGCCGCCACCGCCTGTGGCGCCACAGCCGGCACTTGCAGAGCCAAGACTTGCGGACGCGCCAAGGTTCGGAGTGCGACCGTCGGCGAGTGTGAGCCGTCGCCGAGAGGCGCCATTCCCGGCACATGAGCAGTTCTCGCTGTTCTGAAGATAGCCGCCGGCTGCCATTACAAGGCCGGAGCACAGATAAAAATCACTTGCCGGAAGCAGCGATCAGCTTCGACTTGCGTTCTTCCAGCACGGCTATCTGGCCTTTCAGCCGTATCAACTCCCGGTTAATGCGGGCAAGCTCCGTTTTTGCCTGCCGATCCTTCAGGTAGTTGGCGCCATGCCGGTCCTTAACGAAGGCCTCCACCTCCCGCCGGAGAAGCCGTAGCCAGGGGTTGCCGTACATGGAAACTTCGCGGTATTGGAGCTTGCCGGCTCGAATCGCTTGCACGATTTCCTCCCGTGTCAACCCGAACTCCTCCTGTGCCGTTGTGTCGCTGAGGGTTCCGCCCTTGCGACGCCAGTCGGAATCCAGATCGTCCATAGCTTGTCTGCGCTCCGTTTAGCTCTGCTTCATGAAGGCCGGGGCCTTCCAGCCTTTCCTTTCAGAAACCTCGGAATGAGGACGGCTCTCGGGTATATCGGGAAGGCCGGCGAGACAGATCGCGTCAGCTTGATGGTTCACGTAGGCTTCAAAAACGTAGTCGTTCCAGTATTCCCTGGTCGGCCCGTACTTCATGTGACGCTCATAGTCGTCGAAGCCTGCCGTGGCGGGGAACGTTCGGCGGAAATAGGCTAACCACTCGCTGAAATCCGGGTGCACCACGATATATGGCGTCGTGAAAACCACATGTTCCTTGGCCCCCGGAAACGGCGGCGGGAGCAAGCGGACGTACCAGTTCTCGTTCTTCTGGCCTTTGTAGCCTGCTGGAACGATCGCGCGGTGTACCGCCCCGGTGACGAGATCCTCAAGGAGGCTCACGTTACCTTCCCTGCCGCGATGGATGTAGAATCCCATTCGCGAATCCTGCAAGATGCGGATCACGCGCAACAGCTCGGCGTGCATGCCGAAGGCGGCGCCGACCTCCAAAATGGTGGTTCCGATGGTCTCGTTGGCTGACCCGGCACAGGCGTCGAAAAATGCCCAGCACGTGAAGTAGGACGTGGTCAGCGGGCTCATCGGCGGCGCGCTCGGCACATACAAGTCCTCCGCCTTGGAGATGATGTCCACAAAGGGCGCCATCTCCTGGAGCGCCGTGAGTTGCTCCGACATAACCGACACCTGGTTCTGGGCATAGACGTAGGCGGCGTGAGCCGGATGGAAGCCCTCAAGCTCTTTCTGGCGCACGACAGTCTTCTGCAACTCCTCCGCCATGGCGTGGCCGGCGATTACGTTCTTGATGTTCACGACCTTACGCTGCCAATGCAACTTCATCTTGGCAACGATCTTCTTGGCGATGGGCCTGCCGCTCAGTGCCTGGTCGGGCTTCGTCTTGTCCATGTCCGTTGCTCTGTTGTGATTGCCCTCGCCGGTGCCTCCCGTTGTGGCACGTTCGAGCACCGGCGAATGAGAATGTCGCTGGCCGTCCCGGGCTGTTTCGTCGCCATGGCGAGCACGTCGGCGCGGGCCTGCATAGCAATACCGAGGGTCTCGGCCGCAGCCATGTAGTGGTTAAAGGCATCGAGGACATCGATGCCTGTCAGTTCGTAGCCGTAGCCCTCGATGATTCGCTGGATGGCGAGCCGGCCTACCTCCAGACAGAACTGGGCGTCCTTCTTTAGAAAGTCGCGTGATGCGCGACTGAGTGTGCGCGGATCGGTGCGGCCTGTGTGGGCAAATTCCAGGGCGAGATCGAGGAAGCCGGCGTCTTTCGCTGCGGCAAACCACCGGCCCGGCTCGCCGCTTGACGAGGCTAAATCCAAGAGGATCTTCTTCGGGTCGCGGCCCGGGTACTTCCTCACGAGCGCCCGGAACGTGGCGAGGCCGGTCGAAGAGCCATTCGTCGTCAAGGCGTACTTCTCATATGCTTCATCCGCTCGGCCACGATCAAGCAAGATCTTTTCGCACACGGCATCGATGGCTGCATCCGGTTGATTCAGGCCACGCGAAGCTTCCGCATAAGCCAGCGCTTCCTCCGCGCGGCCCTCGGACAACAGCGCTTGCATGCCGAACTGGCGGTCGTGCCAGCATGGAAATCGCCGAAGTGCCAGCACATCAAGCAACTCCTGATGGCGGCCGGCCGCCAAAAGGCTGGAAAGGCAGACGCTGGTTCCGCGGAAGTAATTCCCTGGCTGTGGATCGGACCAGGCAGTCTTCAGCAAGCCGAGGAATCGGTCCGCCCAGACGGACGCAACTTCCCGGGAACCGCACAACCCGCCCCAATAGTTTCCGACGGGAGAAAGGTAATCGACGCCATCATCTTCGATCGCCTGCCAGAGGCGGTCCAGCCACTTGTCCCGAGTCTTGCGGTCCGCAGGAGCCTCGATCGCGATTGGCAGCAATTCCTGTTGCGCCCAATACACCGCACCGCCAAGGTTGCCGGATGAAGTGTCGATGTCCTGGAATGCCGGCCAGATCCTCTCCATCAGGCTTACGACACCGTCGCCAGCGGTTACCGGATCGGTTCGGGCGACCTTTTTGATCTCCGTGACAGCTTCCTTCAAGCGCTGGCATGCCAGATGCGAACCCTTCCATCCGAATGCCATGGAACGAAGTCGGGCTTTGAACGCCCAAATGTGTTTCGCTGTCATCGACTGAAACATTTTGGCACATGGCGCCCGGTATGGCGGTAGGAGAGTGGTGCGCTTTGCATTCCTACCTGGCGACTTGCTGGGCTCTCTCTGCGGCGACTTCATCACGGAAGACGCCGGCCACGTATTGGCCTCGGTATGTGGCGGCGAGTTGGCAGGTATTCAGTCCTTAATCGAAAATGAGAGCACTGACGAATGGGTTCGGCGTGCGGCCCTGAGCAGTCTTGTGACACTGGTGGCGGCCGGACACAGGGCCGTAACGAGATCGTGCGCTACTTCGCCGACCTGTTTCGTGGCAAGTTGGTGCGGAAGTTGTCGCACGCTGTGACTCTCCAAAAGAAGCTTTCTACTGACTCGGGAGCCGGCTGCTGTCGATCCGGCCCAAGCTGAGATCGAGCGCCAGTGCGGCGGTGCTGGCCGAGCGCTCGGCCTGTGACAGAAGACACTGGTTCGTCAGCAGGGCGGACTCCGCGTCCAGCACGAAATTGATCACGCTGCGGCCCGCCTCGAATTTCAGGCGCTCATCATGCAGCACGCGCTCGCTCTCGGCCACGGAGTCGTGCAAAGACTTCACCCGGCTTTCGGCGCTGTCCAGATCCGCCAATGCGGTTCTCACCTCACGATCGATGCGGAACTGCAACTGCTGGCGGGCCAGGCGCGCTTCCTCCAGTTGGGCCTGTGCCGCCTGAATCTCGCCCTTGCGCCGGCCGCCGTCGAACAAGGGGAACGAGACGTGGACGCCGATGAGCCAGTCGGTGGCGGCGTTGCCTGGGGAGGGCAGATTGGCGGAGGAGAGCGATGGCAACAACCTACCGATCAATTGCGGGAAACCCACCGGGCTGTTCGATCCGTACTGGATGGCCGAAGCGCGCAAGTCGATCCGCGGCCAGGCGGATTTGCGGGCGGCTTCCTCGGCCCGTTCGCCGGCGCGGATCTCGTGATCCTGAGAGAGAACGTCCGGCCTCGCTGCTACCGCCGAGCGCAGCAACTCTCCTTCGGGCTCCGGGGCGGCGGGCAATTGCGAAGACGCCGGCGTGTAAGTTAGCTGTGGAAGTTCTCCTTCGAATCCCATAACGGCTGCCAAGGCGCTCAACGACGTTCTCCGGCCCGATTGGAGCGTGGCCAAGTCGCTTTCCACCTGTGCAAGCCGCGTCTGAATCTTGAGCGCGTCCACAGGCACGGCACGTCCGCCTTTTACGAGTTGATTCGTGCGATCCAGCAAGGACTGCATGCTCTTGATGCGCGCTTCCGCCGCGCCGATCAGGTCCGAATAGGCCAGAGTCTGCAAATACAACTGCGCGGTCTGAAACACGATCTCCTGCCGCCTGCGGTCCACGGCCGCCCGCGCCGACTCGACCCGTTCCCGCGTCGCGGCAAGTTCAAGCTCGGTCTTGTGAAAATCCCAGGCCAGGAACTTCAGGTCGGCGCTGCCGGTATAGAGAGCATTGTCGAACCGCAGTACCGACGGCGTTGTCCCAAAAGGGTAGCCGTGCTCATATCGTGTGCGTGCGGCGTCCGCGTTGAGATCCACTTGCGGCATGAGGACGGAGTGCGCTGTGGTGACCAACCCTTGCCGGCGCTGAACCTCCGTCTGCGAGGATTTCAGGTCCGGGGAGTGCGCCAGTGCGTACTCCACCGCTTCCCGCAGGCTCATCGGCGCGTTGGCGGGAGCTTGCGCAGCCGCCACTGCTAGAAAGGAGACCAGCGCAACAGGCGCGGCGAATCTTGTCAACTGTCTCATAGGCGACCTCACAACGCGACTGGCTCCTGCCCCATGCTGGCGACGAGTTTCTTGCGGATGTTCTCGGGCAATCCGTGGTCGGGCTTGTTCGCGTAAACCACGTTGTACGTCACGGGAATCACGAACAGCGAAAACAGCGTCGAGACGATCAAACCGAAGATGAGCGACCATGCCATGCCGCCAAAGACCGTGTCCAGAGTTATGGGAATGGCGCCGAGTACGGCGGCGCCCGACGTCAGCAGAATCGGCCGCAGGCGGACCGAAACACTATTGAGGATCGCTTCTTCGAGTGGAAGGCCGCGCAGCAGCCCCAGTTGAATGAAATCCACAATGATGATCGAATTCCTCGTCACGATGCCGGCCAGCGCGATCATTCCGATGAATGCCGGTCCGGAAAAGAAAACGGGGTTCCGGAATCCGCCGATGTTGTGCTGCCCGATGTGATTCAAGAGCCAGAAACCTGGCATGACGCCGATCACCATCAGAGGGATGGCCCGCATGATGGTCAGCGGCAGCCGGAAGGAGCCGGTCTGGTTCATTAGGATGATATAGATGCCGATCAATGCCGTCAGCATGGCAAAGGCAAGATCGCGGAACAGGTGGATGGTGATATACATCTCGCCTTCGTCCCACCAGTGAACCGTAATTCCGTCGGGCACCGCCCAGGGAACGCCGCCGCCCTTGCGAAACATCGTCCGCTGGCTCAAGGGACGGGGCGTCGCCTGCATATCGACGAAACTCCGCCGGCCGTCCTGGACCTGATCGGCCGTTATGTCCAAAATGGTTTCGACGGGCGGGCGGCCGGCCATCTCCCCCAGCACATACACGACGCGCTGAAGTTGGCGGTGGTAAATCGTCTTGTCCTCGATGGTGGTGTGCCACGCGCCGACTTCGGACAAAGGAACCAGGTTCCCCGCTGTGCCTTTGGCATAAATCCGGGAAAGGTCGATGGTGCTCGATCGTTCAGCTCGGGGGAACCAGAGGACGATTCTTACCGGCGTCCGCTCGTAGGGAATCTGGGCCGCGCCCGCGGCCTGGCTGCCGAGAGCGAGCCCGATGGTTCGGGATATCTCGTCGGTCGAGACGCCATTCAGCGCGGCCTTCTGCTTGTCCACGTCGAAGACGTACTTGGTTTGGTCTTCATCCACGGTATCGTCCACGTCCACCACGCCCAATTCACGGCGCATGCGGGCCTTGATGATCGACGCGGCTGCGATGATGTCTTTATAGGACTGAGTCGGGCCGCCATAGACGGCCGCAACGACTGTGGACATGGCAGGTGGTCCCGCCGGCAGTTCGACGACCTTGAGCTTCACTCCGTCGCGTTGCGCGATGGCCATAAGGTCGGCGCGCAATCGCAGCGCCAGGGAATGGCTGGGGTACGCGCGCTCCGTTTTGTGAATGAGGTTGATCCGGATGTCCCCGCGATTGGGCGCCCGGCGCAGGAAGTATTGGCGCATCATGCCGTTGAAATCGACTGGCGATGCGGTCCCCACGTAGGCTTCGAAGTCCGTGATCTCCGGGACGGACGCGAGATAGTGCTCGAAGTCGCGCGCGGCGGCGTCGGTCCGTTCCAGCGTTGTGCCGGCTGGCATGTCGAGGACCAGGAGCATCTCGTCCTTGTTGTCGTAAGGCAGTTGCTTAACCTGCACGCGGCGGGTCAACACCAGCAGGACGCTGCTGATAAACAGCAGCATAATGAACAGCAGAAACAGACGGCCGCGCCGACGGCCTCGAATGAGCGGCCGAAGAGTCGTGTTGAAGAAACGCCTCGTGCCGGAAACGGAATTTGGCGAAGCCGGGGCTTCCTCCTCGTCTACGGCATGCTTTTTCAGCATGTGATACGCGAGCCATGGCGTGATGGTGAATGAGACCACCAGCGACATGATCATCGTGACCGGGATGTTGGCGGCCATAGGACGCAGATACTGGCCCATCATGTCGGTGACGAAAAGCAAGGGAAGGAAGGAGAGTATTACCGCGAACGTGGCCGCGATCAACGGAGGTCTGACTTCATTCACGGCTTCCAGAACGATATCGGCCGTGGCTTTGCCCCGCATTTTGAAGTGCCGGTGGATGTTCTCCACGTCCACGATGGGATCATCCACAAGAAGACCGAGCGCTACGGTCAACGCGAACAGCGAGATGCGATTGATCGAAAAGCCCAGGAAATAATTGACGAGCAGGGTCAGGCCGAAAACACAAGGAACCGCGATGGCTACTACCAGCGCCTGCCGGTAGCCTAGTCCAATCGCCAGTAGCGCCATCACCACCGCAATCGCGACCAATAAGCCGTCTTCCAGTTCCTTGACCTTGTCGTTGGCAGTGACACCATAATTCCGTGTTACAACCACCTGCACATCGGCGGGCAGAATCTGCTTCTTCAATTCGCCCATTCGCTTGAGAAGACCCTCGGCGACCCAGACGTTGTTCGTCCCGTGCTTCTTGGCAATGGCGATGGTGACTGCTGGTTGCGATCCGTACTTCGGCGGCGCCGGCGTTTCTGACGCACCAATCAGGCTGCCGGCTGCACCCTCTTCCTTGGGATGATTCCAGGCCAATCCGCGGTGAAAACGCACGTAGTCGGTGAACTCCCCGGGCCCGTCCGTGACGTCCGCCACGTCGCGCATGTAAACCGGGCGCCCGCCTGAGGCGCCAACGACCAGGTTTTGGAGATCGCGCGCGTCCGCGATGAACTGGCCTGCCTGCACGCGCGCGTTCTGGTCGCTGCGATCGAAGCTTCCCGCGAGCACGCTGGAGTTGGATCCCTGAATCGCCCGGCTCAGGTCCAGCGCTGAGATGCGATAGGCCACCATCCGGGCAGCCGAGGGGCGAATCAGCAACTCGCGCGGGCGGCCACCCACGACGTAGGCGAGGCCGGCGTTGTCGACGTTCTGCAGGCGGTCCACCATCTCGTCCGCCATCCGCCGCAGTTCGTAGTCGTCGCGCGATCCGCTGGTCAGGGTGAACGTCACAATCGGCACGTCGTCCACGTCGATCGGCTTGACCACCCATCCGGAGACACCCGGCGTGACACGATCGATGTTCTCGTTCAGCTTCCGGACGAGCTTGACGTAGCTGGGTTCGAGCGGCTGCCCAACGTAGAAACGTACCGTCACGATGCTCTGGCCCGGCATGGAACGCGAATACACGTACTCCACGCCCGGCACCTGGAACATCATCTTTTCGAGAGGCGTGGAGACGAGTTGCTCGACATCCTGCGCGGAGTGACCTGGAAAGGAGACCATGACGTTGGCCGCGGCCACAATGATCTGCGGCTCTTCCTCGCGCGGTGTGACCACCAGGGCTACCACGCCCGCGGCGATCGAAACCAGGATGAACACCATCGACAGGTTCGATTCCAGGAACTTTCGGACAATGCGGATGGTGAGGGAATCGTGCGATTCGCTCATTGGGCTTTCCTGACAGCGACCGTTTCCCCGGCGGCAATGCCGCTGAGCACTTCATACTGGTTGCCGATGGCGCGGCCGAGTTGCACGGTACGCCGCTGGAGGCGTCCTTCGCTGACGACGTCCACCATGGTGAGTTGGCCGGCGCGGATCAACGCCGAGTCGGGCACTGTCACGATCTGTTCCGGCTTCATGGGCAGCAGCAAGCGTCCAAACATTCCGGGGACGACGTCCTTCGTCTCGTTCAGGTGTATACGCGCCGCAATGGTGCGGCTGGAGGGGTCGGAGGAGGGGACAATTTCCACCACCTGCCCTCGCATCTCCCGGCCTGTGGCGTCAATCCGGAAGGGAAGGACTTCGTTGAGGCGGACGCGGTCCATAAGTTCCTCGGGGACGTTGGCTTCGAGCCACAACCGGTCCTGCTCGTACATCGTGAGCAGGGGTTTGCCGGGAGCGGCCAGGTCGCCGAGATTCGCCAGCTTGTCCACCACGACGCCGGTGAACGGACTGCGGATTACGGCATACGACAGATTCACTTCGGCTTCACGTTCCGCCTGTTGCAGCCGGTGCAGATTGGCTTCGGCGGTTTTCAGATTGGTTTGAGTGTGCTCGAAATCGTAAGGCGTGATGACCTGTTGGTCGAAGAGAGGCTTATCGCGTTTGTAGTCGGACTGGGCCTGCTCGAGCGTCGCCTCCGCGCTGCGCACGGCATCCTGTGCCTGCTCGACCCGGTGGCGGAGGTCCCGGTCGTCAAGGACCACGAGGGTTTCCCCGTTGGTCACGTGCTGTCCAGCGGTTGCGCGCATCTCGACGACATTGGCCACCACCCGGGAAGTCACTGCGGCAATTTGTTCGGCCTGGACGGTTCCGACGGCCTCGGTCACGGAGGGGATCGTCTGCATCGCAATCTTCTGGGTGGTCAGGCCCGCTGCCGACTCCGCCGGTACGGGCTGCTTGCTCGCCTGGATCACATCGCGGCGGAATGTGCCAAGAATCCAGAGCATGAGGACGACGATTGTCGCGACCGATAGCGCTACGCGGAGCAGCGTGGCAAGTCGCTTGCTGCGCGGCGGCTTCGCTGTTTCGGTTGACCCGGTTTGACCTTTCACATCTTCAGAAGTCATAACGTTCTCTCCCTCTGCGAATGCGCCCGTCAGGGGGCGGACTGAGGCTCTCTGCAAACGGCAGGCGCTACTTCGGCATGCTCTGCAGCGCCTCGAAGACCGGCTCGGCTTCGCCGATCACCTTTGTCGCCAGGGCGAAGCGCACAATGTGTAGGGTCTCCAGGATCTTTGCCGCAGGAATGCCCTGCATCCTGGCCTTGTTGGCCATCGCCTGGATGCATGCGGCGCTGCCGGCGGCAAGCGCGGACGCCAAATAGAGCAAGGTCCGTGTCTCTTCATCCAGAGCCCCTTCCGGCGGCATGGCGAACTGCCTGGACCGAAGATGTTCGTAGAGCAGCCCTTCGTCGACCTTAGTGGCTTTCTCGGTGGCCGACGGCACGGCCCCCATCATCTTCCGCATCATCCCGAAGACTTCGTCAACCGTTGGTTTCTGTGTCGCGTTCATGTTCTCGATTCCTTTCGTGTCGCCGCTATACAGCGGTTTTCAGCGTGCGCAGATCGGCGCGTCCGACGGCGTCGCCATCCAGAGCATCCAGGAGGAAGGGCCGCATCTGCTTGATAAATGGGTGTTTCTCGTTCAGGTTATAGTTCACTCGCATCCCGTCCCGGTGGCTCTCGACGAGCCCGGAATTGCGCAGGTAGGCGAGGTGGCGGGATAGGAGCGGTTGAGAAAGCTTGAGAATCCTCCCCATTTCGCACACGCAGAATGGCGACCGCAAGAGCAGGTTCATGATGCGCATGCGCGTCGGATCCGCCAGGGCCTTGAAGAAATCGGATAGTCGCTGCATATTGCTTTCTGCTTATACGGATGCACATATAAGGTAAAAGGTGACGGATCTCTGAAAAACTCACAACACGAGGATCGACACGGCGGCCCCAGCGAGTACGACCCACAAGACGTCAACCTTGAACCCCAGCGCCGCGAGCGCTGCCACAGCCAAAACGATCTCCCTGCCACCCCACGCGATCGCCATCGCGAACTGGACCACCACCGCAAGCAGCAGGCCGACGAATGATGCCAGAACGCCCCGGAGCGCCCGGCGGAACAACACCGAGTTTTGCAGGCGATCAACATAGGGGACGGTGATCAACACCATGAAGAGTGACGGCGAGAAGATAGCCACCGTCCCGGCCACGGCGCCCAGCCATCCGCCGAGTTGGTAACCGACGAACGTGGCGGTGATGACGATCGGCCCCGGCGTGACTTGTCCAAGCGCGATACCGTCCATGAAGGTCCTGCTGTCCATCCATTTCCGAACGTCCACCACTTGATGGAGCATCACCGGCACCGAGGCGAAACCGCCGCCGAAGGCAAACAGATCTACCTTGAGCATGACCGTCGCGAGATGAAACAGCGGCCGATTGGCCACATACAAGACGGTGAGGATTACCGCGCCGGCCAGCGCCGCTGTCACCAAGAGGCGCGCTATTCGGCGGCCGGGAGCCGGAACGGGGATCCGGGCCGATTCTACTTTTGAGACTGCTCCGCGATAGAGGAATACGCCCACTGCCGCCGACGCGACGATGGTCAGGATGGGGCTGCCCCGCAAGACAAGAAACACGGCCGCTCCACACGCCAGGATCGCATCGCGCCAGTTCTTGATCGAGCGGCGGCCGAACGTCACGGCTGCATTCGATATCAACGCCACAACAATCACGTGCAAACCGCGAAAGGAGGAGGCCACCGGCTGCAAATCGCGACCGGTCTTGTAGAGAGCGGACAACACTACCATGAGGACAAACGCAGGCAGACCGAATCCCACAAACGTAGCAAACGCCCCCGCAGTTCCCCGGACCCGCAAGCCGACGTAAGCAGCAACCTGCATTGCCGTTGCGCCTGGAATCGACTGGCAGAGCGCCGTACCGTCCGCAAACGCTTCCTCCGACAACCAGCGCTTCTTGTTGACGGCCTGATCGTGGATGTACGCGACCATTGCTGGTCCGCCAAAGGCAGTCAGCCCCAGGCGCAACAGCGACAAAAAGAGCGAAGTTAGCGGAATCTTGTGCGGCGGCCCGTTACCTTCCGCCCCGCCAGGTGTTGCCGAAACATTGATGCCCGCGTCCGCCATGTGCCATCGATTCCGCGCGCTACTCGTCGTCCAAATCCGGTAGCTCTACGAACTGGTCCCCGACAGGAGTGGACCCGACAGAAGCCCTGGATTTCCACCTTTGCAGAAGCCAGAATCCGCCCGCGATGCCGACGGCGAGCGCGAGCCACGGCACCCATTGCATCCACCAGCGAGGCGCCGTTCTGGGATCCACCAGGACCTTTGCGCCGTATGACCCGACGTAGGCATTCAGGATCTCCTGGTCGGTCTTGCCAGCCGCAACCCACTTGGCGATCTCCAGCCGCATTTTGAGGGCGATTTCGCTCTGGTGGATCGCGACGGATTCCGTGTAGCAGCAGGGAGCCAAAACCGCGTGCTCCAGGCGATCGACCCTCACCTGCTGCTGTTCCGTCGTCTCAGCAAAGGAGAATGACGGCAATAACGCCAGAAGAAGTATTGGAGGAAATCGTGAAATCTTCATCTCATTTCCACTTGCCCAGGAGGTCTTCCTGGCCACAGCCATTGGCTTCGGCCTCCAGAGTGGCGTGGGTGATGTTCCATTCATCGTGCAGGAAACGGCGCACTTCGGCGGCGACACCTTCCGCTTCGAGCAAGGTCGTAGCGCCAACTTTCATGTGCGCCGTCAGCACTCGCTGGCCCGGCCCCACTTCCCAGGCGTGCACGTGATGCAGCCGGACACCAGTGAACCTCCGCCCAACGTCTTCGGCCATTTCTGCCACCTTCACCCCTGCCGGAGCGGCCTCGAGCAAGGTATGCAGCGATTCCCAAACGATCGAAATGGCGCTTCGAAGGACGACGACCCCGATCAGGATCGCCGCCGCCGGATCAACATACCGACCCACAGCGGTCCGGGCCAACAGCGCCGCGACCACGACAGCCAGGGAAGCCATGGCGTCCTGCGCGAGATGCAGGAAAGCGCTCCTGACGTTGATGTCCTCGTTACTGTGCGTGCGCAGGAGAAGAACGGAGCCGACGTTAGCGAAGAACGCCAGCGCCGCCGTCACCAGCATCACCGAGGCGCGCACCGGCTCCGGATGAAACAGCCGGCCCACCGCCTCACGGCCGATCAGGGCGGAGATAGCGATCAGCGCCGCCGCGTTGATTAGGGCCGCGACGACTTCCGCCCTCTTGAGACCGTACGTATGCCGCAGAGTGGGCGGGCGCCGGCCCAGCTTGCGCGCAAAGATCGCCAGACCCAACGCACCGACGTCCGCCAGGTTGTGCGCCGCATCGGCGAGCAGCGCCAGGCTTCCGGCCCATAGACCACCGATGAACTCGACAAGCGTGATCCCAAGGTTCAGCGCCGCGCTGGCCCACAAGCGCCGGTCGAGGTTACCGGGGGCAGTCTCGTGGTGATGGTGCGCCATGTGAGTCTCCCTGGAACAAGATCTTGGATGAAGGACTGAAGAGTACTGCCGGGGCTTTCGAATCTCCGAATACCTCTTGGGCCGCATGAAGCGCCGCGTGTTCGATCGCCTTCCGGTCCGCCTTCACGCCAAGCGAGCGCAGCGTGACCAGGAAGTCCCGATGACTGCGCGCTCGCCGGTATGCCGGCTCTCGCGGCGGGTGTTTCAGTACGGCATCGGCCAGATCGTAGTCAAAATCGACCAGCAATGTCCCGTGGACAAGGACCGCTTTCCACCGGCGCGCCTGTGCGTTGCCGGAGATTTTCCGGTCCCCCACGGCCACGTCCGACGTCCCCGTCGCCTTCCCAACCACGCCGAACGCCGCAAGGATGGCGCAAATCAGATCGAGGCCCGGACGAAAGCCGATCTTCGGGTCCAGGCTTGCGGGAGCCGGCGTGATCAGCGAATAGTTCAGCACGCCGGCAGTCTGGAGAACACTGCCTCCGCCGGTGGACCGCTTGAGAACTTCCACACCCCGCCGGACGCATGCCTCGGAATAGACCACCTGTTCCGGACGCTCGCTGGAACCCATCACCACGGCGGGCGGCCCTCCCCACCAGAACCGCAGCCGCCGCAGTCCAGTCGCCGACGCCGAACGCGCCGCGGCGTCGTCCATGGCGAGGTTCCCGGCGACGCTCGGAGCCGACTGGAACAGGATCTCCACTACCTCGCCGCCTTGCCGCCGTTACGAAAGTCCTGATAAGCCGCCAACAGCGCGCTCCGGTATTCGCCTTCCTCGTCGGGCGGGACGCGGTGATAGATCTTTACTGTGTCAAGCAAAGCGGCGCACCCAGTGATGTCGGCCGGAATGTTTCGTTCTGCACACTGCTCGAAGATCAGTGAAAGACCAGGGATTGTGACGGCAGCGCCCGCAATCGCCAGCTTTCCGCCCGGTATCGGGCTCGAGCACGAACAATGAGCTCCGTCCGCCTGGGCCGTCGCGCCGTCGCGCAACTCAGTCTCGGCCATGACGCTGTCTACTTCGGCGGCGATCCGCTCGGCCACTGCCCAGACCGCTTCCTTTTCCGGCTGCGATGCTTGTCGCGACGAGCGGTGGCAGCCCGTGGCCTGAGTCCCCAGAATATCCGTGACCACCAGCGCGGCGCTTACCGGGCCGCTGTGCTCTTCCGTGCCCCACTTGGCGCACTGCTTGTCGCAGCCGTCGATCGTGATCGTAGGATGCGTCTTCGCGAAGTTCCGCTCGCCCTCGTTGCCGGCAAGAAAGAGCGGCAGGCAAAGCGTGACAGTGGCGTTCGGCCGCAGCAATTCGAGAACCCTGCGCGTGGCCAGGCGCGAGATCGTTCCCTCGGCGATCGCCTCGCCGCTACAACAGATGATGCCGACTTTGGTGATTTCCGCGCTCATCGGGCAACCTCCTCACTGGCGCGCAGACGCTCGACTTCGGATATGATCGAACCGGCGATCTCCCGTGTGATGGCCCAACCCTCATCGGTCAGCATGGTCGCGCTGCCCGGCTTGGCGCCGCGGTGGTTCTTGAACGCTTCGGCCACCTGGATGGCTTTGGCTACGGCCCCCCCGGCGATTTGTACGTTCTTCTCGGCACACGCCTTGGCGCAGCCGTCAATGGCGATACAAGCATGCGTTCGCACCGCCTCGACCGCTCCGGGGTCTCCTTTGACCAGCAAGGCGAGACACATCGTCTCCGTCTGTTCCGGCGCCAGTTCATCCGTCACCAGATAAGTAGCCTCACGGCTGATCAGCCCGTGCACCTTGCCGATCCCGCTGCACGGGATGACCAGTACGGCATTGTCTACACACTCGTTTCCCATTCGCCTGTTCCTCTTATTCCTCCGCCGCTTTGCGCTTGACCGTTTCGGCATACGCCGCCGGGTCGAGCAGCAACTCCTGGTCCTGCGGCCAGGTCGACAGTTTCATTTCCACCAGCCATCCCGCGCCATAAGGATCTTCGTTGATGAGTCCGGGATTATCGATTACGGCTTGATTGACTGCGGTCACGGTTCCGCCGACCGGTGAAATAATCTCAAATACAGCCTTGGCCGACTCCAGGCTGCCCAACTCGCCAAACTGCTCCACGGCCGCGTCGATTCGTGGCGCGTCGAAATAGTTGATGTCGGTCAGCTTCTGCTGCATGTAGTCGGAGATGCCCACGCGCGCCACGCCGTCCAACACTCGCGCCCAAACGTCGTTCTCGTTAAACACGTAATCCACGACCGGAATCCGGAATTCGAACTTGTCGTGCGTCACGACGAGGTATTCCGTTGGCGTCTCAAACTCCGCAACCGGGGGCGGGTTGAGGTTGCGAAGCAACTCATCGACGATCGATTGGGCCAGTGCCGTACCATTGGGGCCCAGGTTGAGCGTGGGCTCCAGCGCCTGTCCGGAGGCTTTTACGGCATCCGACACAAGCAGCTTCCGCTCCACCTTTGCCTCCAGGCGCGCAGCGAGCTTTGTGGCGCAGCGTGTGGAGCATCCATCGACGACGAGCAGAGAACTCTCACTGAGCGCTTTCCTGTAGCGCGCCGGGGCGCGATTCAGGAGGACGGGGCAGATGATTTCACTCCCGGTGGCATCAGCGCCGCGTATCGCCACCTCCCGTGCCACGGAGCCCTCCGGTTTGTCCAGACCGTTGCAGGAAAGGATCGCGCGCTTCATTTCAAGGCCTCTTGCTCGCGAATCTGCTTGATGAGCGCGATCGTTTCAGGCTTGCTCGGAAACGAGATCGCATCCGGTCCGCAGGCCTTCGCGCAGGCACGGCAGAATACGACGCAGTTATTGGGATTCGCCACAACAGGGATGCGTCCGCCCTCTCGGCGGTCGAAAACGCGATGCGGGCAAAACTTGTCGCACTCCATGCACAACGTGCACTTGTCGTAATCGATCATGGGGTACCAGGGGATCTTGTCCCGAGGAACTCCCATAAAAGTCGTTTCAGACATCCGCTTCCACCCCCATCTCGCGCAATGCCGTGGAGACTTTCTCGATGGCCGCATCGGTGGTCATGTCCCGGATGTCCAGCGGGGTCATGTCCTTCTTCACGTCCATGCCTTTGTCGGCGAAGGCGTCGCGAAACATCTTGTACTGCATGTTGGGCGCACACGCCGCGATCACGAGGGGCCGCTTTGCCTCGAGGAAATCAGCCAGGAACCGGTCGCCATCCACTTCGCAGAGTTGAGGATGGATCACGCCGAACTCGACCGGCAGTTCGACGCGCGCACGGTTGATGAAGTCCCAGATGTCCATCTTCTCGAACCCTGGGCACTTGCCCGTGCAGACGCACATAAGAAGTCCGGGGCGCTGCTCAGCCATTTAGTTGCCTCCCGCTATCACGAGCATCTGCTTGATCTCTTCAATCGAGGGGATTCGTCCGGCCGCTTTCACTTGGCCGTTGATGACCAGCCCCGGCGTCATTAGGATCTGAAACTTGATGATGTCCTGGATCTCGGTGACCTTTTCGATCTCGGCCTCGATGCCGAGTTCCTGAACGGCCTTCTCGGCGTTGGCGGTCAGATCGCGGCATCTCTTACATCCGGTTCCCAAAATCTGAATTTTCGACACGGCTTTGCCTTTCGTTCGATCTGCGCTGTCTGTGGCTGGCTTTGTGGCACGCACAAACGCGCTCATGATCTTGCCGTCCGCCTGATCGGCGACAGCCACTGCCTCCGCTCCCGCGGCGGAGAGAAATTCGCGAACGTCGGCGGCCCGGAAAATCCTCGTCGGCTCGATGCCTATATCGACGAAGCCGGCCGCCGCCAGTTCGGATCTGTATTTTGATTCCTGCATCGCTCCCGCGACGCAGCCCGCCCACAACTCCGGATTGTTCCGAAGCTCGGCCGGAATATCTCCGCAGAGCACGACGTCGGAGACGGCAAACCGGCCCCCTGCTTTCAGAACGCGGAACGCTTCCTTCAACACGCGGCTCTTGTCGACGGATAGGTTGATGACGCAGTTCGAAATGACCACATCGACGGCGCCATCTGGCAGCGGGATGTTCTCGATTTCGCCTTTCAGGAACTCGACATTGTCCACGCCGGCCTTCTTCTGGTTCTCGCGGGCGAGCGCGAGCATTTCGTCCGTCATGTCGAGGCCGTAAACCTTACCGCCCGGCGCGACGCGCTTCGCGGAAAGGAACACGTCGATTCCTCCGCCCGACCCGAGGTCGAGCACGGTCTCGCCCGGCTTCAGTTGAGCCAGCGCGGTAGGGTTCCCGCAGCCCAAAGACGCTACAATTGCCTCTGTGGGAATCCCGGCCGTTTCAGCCTCGGCGTAAATCTCGTGAGACATCCGAGACGTCTGCGCAAGTCCCGTGGGCAACTTGGGCCCGCAACAGCACGTACTACCTCCTTCGAAGACGCGAAGGGCAGCTTCACCGTATTTCTGCTTCACTGTTTCTTTCAGATCCAATTTGATTCTCCTGATTCGATATTTCGCTTGCCTCAGCCAGGCACACGTGAGCCAGCTTCGCGCGGGAACGTGGAACAGCCTTGGACCGTAACATTTCCAGAGCGCTGAGCAGCGGCTCCAGCTGCGCTCCGGGTAACCCCAACACGGTCTCGCCCGGCATCAAGTCCGTGGCTTCGCGGCAGCCGTAGCAACCCAGGCTGAAATTCATGCGCTGCTCAAGATGCGGAATGACCGTCGCATCCACACAGGTTGCCTGAAGAACGGCGGTGTTGCCCGTCCGCCGCTCCCCTCCATGGACATTCAGATCGGCCAGCAGCAGCCACATGAGGACTTCCGACGGACCTTCCACCACCACCACGTCTGGAACCCGCGGTGCCATGCGCAACGGGCACAGCGCAATAGCGGAGATACTGCCCGCGGCCAACCGCGGCATATCGGCGAACATTCGCGCGCCTGCGCCGGCGTCGGCGACGATGCCGAATCCCACCAGCCCTTTTCCGTTCGCCAGTTGCACCGGCAGTGGGCGGAAGCCGAAGGCCGCCGCAGCGGCGGGACAAGACAGACCGTCGGGTTCCAACAGAACCGACTCGCCGTGCCGCGCCTTCATTAGCGCCTGGCAATACCGGTGACCGCGCACGGGCTCGAACGCGATGAAAGCGCCATCCGCCTGGCCAGGCTTCAGCAGGAAGACGGCAACCGGATCGGTACCGTCGCCAAGAAAATCTCGAAGCAAAGATCCGTGCGTGGTCATCTGCGTCACCCTGTCTGAGTAAAGGAACACATCACACAAACACCTCGAAGAGGTACGTGAGGCAGTAATACCCGCCGACCAGAACAAAGATCACCCCTGTGATGCGGCGGGCCCAAACTTCAAACCGGGTCAGGACGTTGAACATCCTGCCGACCGCGTTTACTCCGATGGCCAAGGCGATCGCGAACGCGAATACGGGGATGGCAGTCCCGATTCCGTAAACGGACGGCAAAAACACGCTCGATCCGGATTTCACTGCAAGGGGAATCAGGCTCCCAAAAAACAGCGCTGCGGATGTCGGACAAAACGACAATGCGAACACCAGACCGAGCAGGCCCCCACCCCAGATGCCCCATCGCTCCGCTCGGGCATGCAAGCCGTTACCGATCCTGCCTCCGCGTGACGGAAGACGAATCAGGTCGAGCAGAAATACGCCCGCAAGGATGAGCGCCGGCCCGAGGATCTGATTCATTCGTTCCTGAAGAATCAGCGACACGCCTGGCGCGGTCAGCAGACTCGCTACCATCAGGATCCCCAGGACCAGATAGGCCAGACTCCGGCCAGCCGTGTAGACTAAGCCAGTCAGTAGAACCCGCCGGGGACTCGCGATGCCACGAGAGATGAAGGACATCGCCGCGACATTGGTGGCCAGGGGGCAGGGACTGATCGAGGTCAGAAAGCCCAGCCAAAGCGCGGAACCGAAAGCCGTGCCCATGTCGTCCATCACAGTCGGGCGAGGTAACCTCGCACCTCCTTGTCGACATACGCCTGGAACTGGGCCTTGTCGCCAACGAGTTCCCAGACATCGTTGAGAATCTTGTAGGACTGCTGCTTGCCGTTTGCGATGTGTACCAATACGACAGACTTCGTGAAGAGTTGGTAGTCCTTTACGAAGTGCCTGTTCACCGGCAACTGAACGTTCACGACCCGCCACTCAAGACGGCCCCGGTCGAGGTCGTTCCTAAAGTGATTCAGGATGGCGTCGCGCGAATAAGCCTCGATCGTCTTGCAGGTAGTGCATCTTACGGTTACATGAAAGTAATACGCGATGATCCTTGACGGAGCCGCCGCCAGCGCCTGTGCAGTTTGGGCCTGCGTCTGAACCTCGGGTTTCTTGGCGCCGCCGGCGATCAGGTAGACCGTGCTGGTGGCGAAAAAGACCAACAGTAAAAGAAGGATCGCTCGTTTCGAGGTCATGTCATTCCTCGCTTTCCGCATCCGCCAGTCCGGGATGCGAGAACATCAGGTCCGATGCTCCGTTGCATGTGCATTTCAGTCTCACATTCATGTGGGTGTGTTTTGCGCGGCAGAATCCGTGGATCTAGCGAAGATTCACGAGTTCCCACTGCTCCTTTACGTTGGTTTCGATGACCTCGCCGACGCAGTCGAAGAAACGCAGCACACAGGGCATCTTCAGGCGGTAGTACACCTGAAGACCGCGTTTCTCGTCCTGGATGATCCCGGCGCCCTTGAGTACTGATAAATGCTTGGAAACGGTAGACATGTCGGCTCCGATCATCTCCGTCAGCTCGCAGACGCAACGTTCTTTCCGGGCGAGCTCCTCCACGATCAAGAGCCGGGAGGGATGGGCCAATGCCTTGAAAACGTTAGCTCTGGTCGTCAGACGAGCCTGCGTTTTAGAGTCCATCACAATTCGATTCTAACACTATTTGGCAAACTAGCCAAGTAAAATGGCGAAACAAGCTTTTGCTGCGCAGTGGCTGGCACATCTAGCTCTAGCCAGCCTCTCGGCTGCCGTAGGCGCCTTCTCCCAGGAACACCATAACGCGGGCGTGAATCTTGTCCCGCAGTCGCCGAAAGGCATTCAGGCGCTCCTCACCAACTTCTGTAAACGCTGCGGGATCCTCGAAAGGCCAATGAAGCCTTTCCGGAGTTCCGGAGAACGCCGGGCATTCTTCGCGGGCCCTGTCACAGACGGTGATCACGAAATCGAAGGTCTGCCCGTCAAACTCCAGCAGCGGCTTCGATCGCTGGCCCGAAATGTCGATACCCAACTCCCGCATGACCGCCACTGCCTCCGCGCGCACCTGAGTGGGGTGCGTACCCGCTGAGAAGACGTCAAACCGATCGTCCGCCTCGTGGCGGATCAACCCCTCGGCCATCTGGCTTCGGGCAGAGTTGCCCGTGCAGACAATCAACACTCTCTGTCTCTCCACCAGTCCGCTCCCAGTAGTGGGCTCTATCCGGCTGTGGCCGCCTGTTCCCGGACGAACGCCTTTACCCGTTCGTGAATCTGGTCGCGAATGCGGCGAAAAGCAGACAGCCTTTCCGCGTCGCTACCCTCGACCGCCGGCCGATTCCATTACCATATCCCCTAGCAGCCCGTGGTAATAGTCGGATCGCCAGGTCGAAAACATGTGACGTTGGAAATGTTCTGAACGTCTATATGCCATGGCGATGGGAACCCGGCAGAAACGAGAACGGCAGCAGGGCTTGTGGCTC
>Ga0209581_1001359_pt1 | contig 29356 bp, 27 predicted proteins | sample Coa_R2_FD_187160 | JGI IMG/M metagenome (GOLD analysis project Ga0209581, IMG submission 187160) | Surface soil microbial communities from Centralia Pennsylvania, which are recovering from an underground coalmine fire - Coalmine... | ecosystem: Environmental > Terrestrial > Soil > Unclassified ...
GGATGAAAATCGCACCCTATAATCATCATGACTGGCTCCTTTCGCCCGAGCTCTTGGTCTTAAGCAAACAAAGTGTATCGGGTGACTGGAGCCGTCGTGGTTATGAAATCAAACGGATGCACGCGCGGGCTGTTTGCGCGAGCAGGAGTGAGGAATCCTACAGACTTCTACAGTGCTGGCATTCTCGATACGACATTCGAACCGCGTAGGGATTCCTCACGCCAACAACAGGCGTTCGGAATGACAAGGCAAGAGCACTCGGGAAGGACAGCGGGATGTGCGGGGGAAAAATTTAGGGGGACGCTCATCGCGTCCCCCGTTTTACTTTGCCTTGTCAGCTCTTACTTTTTCTTCTTCGAGCTTGACTTTTTCTTCGAGGCTTTCTTGGTTGCCATTGTTCTATTCTCCCTTTCGATTCTTCAATCGAGTTAGCAACGATGTTTTGTTGCAATTGTTGAATGTATAGAGTCATTAAAAAACGATGTCAAGCAAAAAATGGTTGACGTGAGTTCCTATTTGAGTTCTACCTCGTCGCATTTCCGACGACTGATCGATTCACGCGACGATTTTCCGACGTTGCTTATGGAAATTCTCGCTCGATCACTTCACTTGATCACGCCGCTCTTCATCAATTTGTCCGCGATCACAAGAATGATTCCTTCGAAGCTGTCGTGCCATGCATGCGCCATCATTCCAGGGCGCAAGCTCTTGCGCCAAATCGTGAGCGTTCCAAACATCGCGCCATAAACGAAGATCAGCAACATGCGCTGACGTCCTTCGTATGCGTGGGAAAGGCCGAAAACTGCTGCTGATGCGAGCATGCCGATCCACACGTTGCGCAGCAGCGTCGAGAACTGGCGCTGGAAATATCCGCGGAAGACGATCTCTTCCACGAAGCCGGCAACTACGCTCATGCAAATCCACACTGCAAGTTCGAGTCCGCCGTGCGGAGCAAGCAGCTCAATTGTCTTCTTTCCTTCGTCGATCGCTCCGGGCTTCGCCATGTGCATTGCATACCCGAGTCCGATCAGAACGCCGAATGAGACGATCCAGAATCCGAACGCAACCGCGACATCGAGCAGAAAATCTTCCATCGTGTCCCAGCGTCCGCCGATCACGTCGCTCAGCGTCATGCGCGAGAAGCGAATCCCGAGATACGTGAGCCCGAGTAGAACGAGCTCGGTTCCGATCGTGAGCGCGTAAAAAACGAAGTGTCCACGCCGGGCGGCGAACTGTCCTTGCTGCTTCGCTCCTGCGAAGGACATGAAGATCATTACTGCCACGAGAGCGAAGGTGTAGAGGTAGTGCCATGGAAAGTGTTCGCGCTGGGGCTCAATCGGCGCGGTCTCGGGAGCAGTTGTAATCGTGGATGACGCAGGTGAGATGAAGTCGCTCAAGCAGGCTCCTCGCGAACCGGGTGGTCAGTTACAGCCATCTTATAATGAAGGGTTGCGCTCGCGATGATGCAACGGTCCTTGTCCTTCGGGTCTGCGCGCGAGTGTTGAGGCACTTTTCAGAGGTTCTTATGGATGATGTAGTCGTCGGCTCCGGCAAGCTGCCGGTCGGAAAAGTAGAGTTCCCTCCCGCACTCGAAGAGGTAGTCATCGTCTCCGCGGTTCGCACTCCAATCGCGAAGTTCCAGGGTGCGCTTACCGATTTCACTGCTCCGCAGCTTGGAGCGATGGTCGTGAAAGAAGCAGTCAAGCGCGCAAATCTCGATCCCACGCGCGTGGACGAATGCATCATGGGCAACGTGATCTCTGCCGGACTCGGTCAGAATCCGGCACGTCAGGCAGCGCTCAATGGCGGACTGCCTCCCGAAGTCGCCGCTCTTACCATCAACAAAGTTTGTGGGTCGGGACTGAAAGCGGTGGGACTCGCCGCGCAGGCGATTCAAACCGGGAATGCCGAAATCGTAGTAGCCGGCGGCATGGAGTCGATGACCAACGCTCCCTACCTTTTGCCGCAAGCGCGTAAAGGATATCGCCTCGGCAATTCGCAGATCATCGATTCCATGGTGAACGACGGTCTGTGGGACGTTTACAACAACTACCACATGGGAATGACCGGCGAGAACGTCGCTGAGAAGTACGGCATCACTCGCGAGCAGCAGGACGAATTCGCCGTCAACTCGCATCGCAAGGCCGTGCAGGCGTGGAAAGAGTGTCGCTTCAAATCGCAGGTAATGCCGATTGAGATTCCCGCGCGCAGAAAAGGCGAGCCGGCGACCATCTTCGACAAAGATGAAGGACCGCGTGAGGACACCACGGTCGAAACTCTCCGAAGTTTGAAGCCGGCATTCAAGAAGGACGGTTCTGTTACCGCAGGCAACGCTTCGACCATTAACGACGGAGCAGCAGCGGTTGTCGTAATGGGCGCGCGCAAGGCAAAGCAACTCGGGCTGCAACCCCTGGCTCGCATCGTCGCGCAGGCCACGAGCGGCGTCGATCCAAAATGGGTCATGATGGCGCCCGTCGATGGCATCCGCAATCTGTGGAAGAAGACTGGATGGAAGCCGGACGAAGTTGATCTCTACGAGATCAATGAAGCTTTCTCGGTACAGTCAGTCGCGGTCGTCCGCGAGCTTGGCATTGACATGGACAAAGTAAACGTGAACGGCGGCGCTGTCGCGCTCGGCCACCCAATCGGAGCCAGCGGCGCGCGCGTCCTAGTGACACTGCTTTACGAACTCATCCGCCGCAATGCACACAAGGGCATCGCTGCGCTGTGCCTGGGTGGGGGGAACTCTGTGGCGATGGCGATCGAACGCTAACTTCCTTTTCACCACGGAGACACGGAGGACACGGAGAAAAGCTAGGTTTAAGGGCTGCACGATAACAGATGAATCAGTTCTGCGCTTTCCTCCGTGCTCTCCGTGTCTCCGTGGTGAAAAACATCACTCCACAATCACCGACTTCGATAGATGCCGCGGCGCATCCACGTCTCTGCCCTTCAGCACAGCGATGTGATACGCGAATAGCTGCAGCGGCACAACCTCAAGAATAGGCTGCAGCAGCACAGGAACGTCAGGCACTTCGATTATGTGAGGAGTCGCTCTGCGCACCTCTTTGTCGCCTTCAGTGACTACCGCCAGCACCGGAGTCCCTCGCTCGGCAATCTCTCGGATGTTCGAAACTGTCTTTTCATAGCGCAAACGCGACGATGGATCAGACTCGTCCCGCGTAGCGAGCACAACGAGCGGCAGCGATTCATCGATCATCGCGCTGGGCCCGTGCTTCATCTCGCCCGTCGGATAGCCCTCGGCGTGGATGTACGAGACTTCCTTCAATTTGAGAGCGCCTTCGAGCGCGATGGGGTAATCGATATCGCGGCCGAGAAAGAGAAACGACTCGTACTGCGAAAAAACTCGGGCGAGGGCGAGGCATTGGCTGTCCTGCTCGAGCACGTGATGAATTTCGTCGGGCAGCTTGCGAACGAGGCGCAGCGCAGCATCCACGGCAGCATCGGAGCACCCACGAACGCGTGCGATATGCGCGGCCAACAGAAACAACGCTGTCAATTGCGTGGTGAAGCTTTTCGTTGCCGCGATGGACGTCTCCGTGCCGGCATACGTGAGCACCATGGCGTCGGCATCGCGCGTGAGCGGCGTGTCTTTCACGTTGCAGATGGCGAGCGTCTTCGCGCCTTTTTTGCGCGCGACGTGCAGCGCTGCAACCGTATCCACTGTCGTTCCAGATTGGGAAATGAAGACGGCCAACTCCCCACGCTCGACAATAGGATCGCGATAGCAGTACTGGCTGGCGAAATCGACTTCAACCGGAATGCCGGTCATGCGCTCGATCATGAACTCACCGGCGAGGCCGGCGTGGCGGCTGGTGCCGCTGGCAGCGATGTCGATCTTGCGCAGGGTTTTTACATCGTGGTCGCTGATTCCCGATCCGGGCAGCGCGATGTGCCCGGCGGAATTTACGCAGGCTTCAATGGTTTGGCGAACGGCTTCCGGCTGCTCGTAGATTTCTTTGAGCATGTAATGCGGAAAGCCATTTTTGTCAGGACGGCTGTTTGAGTTCTTTGTCTCCATGGCAAGCTCGAATTGTTAGGATTGCCTGCACAATCGCACTTGCGCAGTCGGACAAATTCACGAACTGTGTATCAATAATTTACACAATCGTGGGCGAAAACAAAGGAAGGAATTAGTCGTTCAAGAGTCTGCCACCGACCATCGTGTTCACCACTTCGCCATCCTTGGTGAGAAAGACCAGATCGGCGTCGTTTCCTGCGGCGATGGTTCCTTTGCGATCCGCGCGAATCATACGAGCAGGATTTCGCGTTGCGAGAGTCACGCTCTGCTGCAGCGTCCAATCAGCAAAGGTGATCACGTTGCGCACCGCGCGATCGAGAGTGAGTACACTGCCCGCCAGCCTGCCCTGATATTCGCAGCGATCTCCTCGCACTTCGACCTGGAATGGGCCTAGCTGATAAGATCCGTCCGGCATTCCCGTCGCACTCATGGCATCCGTGATGAGAATCGCGTTCTCCAGGCCTTTGGTCTTGAGAAACAGCTTCACAATCGGCGGAGCGACGTGGATGCCATCGACAATGATGTCCGCCATTATCTTGTCGCTGCTCAGCACGGCGCCGAGAATGCCGGGTTCGCGGTGATCGAGCGCCCGCATGGCATTGAACGTATGCGTGGCGCCCACCGCGCCTGAATCAATCCCGCGCAGGGCTTCCGCAAACGTCGCGTTTGAGTGTCCGATGCAGGTGTACACGCGACGCTTGCGCGCTTCGCGAATCACCTCAGGCGCGCCAGGAAGCTCAGGAGCGATGGTCATGAGCTTCAAGGTTCCGCCACTCGCTTCCCAAACTTTCTCGAAGAGCTCCGGCGTCGGCGCGATCAAAAATTCGGTCGGATGCACGCCGCACTTCGCCGGACTGATAAATGGTCCCTCAAGATGGATCGCGAGCGGGCGCGCTCCCACATGCTGATGTTCTTCGTCCTCGGCGGAGATTACGTTGCCGAGACGGTCGAGCGCGCCGAGAACGCGGTCCATGGAAGCTGTGACGGTTGTGGCGACATAGCTGGTCACGCCATGCTTTGCCATTGCCTTCTCGAAGGCGACGCGCCCGGAAGGATCGTCCTGCATTACGTCGTGGCCGGCTCCGCCGTGTACGTGAATATCGATGTAGCCAGGCGCGATGATGAGTTGCGGAAAATCCAGATGGCGGGCTCCCGAAGGAACCTGCATGAGAGCGCGCGAACTCACGGCCGAGATGCGCCCGTCCTCGATGATTACGATTGGATCGACCACAACCTCTGTGGGTGTAAACAGACGAGCGGCGGTGATGAAGGTCTTCATCGTGAGTTGCACATTGTAAATTAACGAACTAGCAGCTCTGGTTTATACTCCCCTGCGCCCATGCTCTTCACCACGCTCAGCGCCGCCGTCTATGGCATCGACGCCAACCTCATCGACGTAGAAGTCGATATCGGACCTCATCCAGTCGAGAAGGAAAACTTCATGACCGTTGGCCTGCCCGACGCAGCCGTGCGCGAGAGCCGCCAACGCATTCAGGCGGCATTGAAGAACTGCGGTTTCGAGATGCCGCGGAGCAAGGTGACGATCAATCTCGCTCCCGCCGACTTGAAGAAAGAGGGCTCGGGATTCGACCTGCCGATGGCCATGGGCATCCTTGGCGCGTACAGCTCCCTTACCAAGAAAGAGCTGCCTGACTACGTGTTCGTCGGCGAACTCAGCCTAGATGGAAGCATTCGCCCGATTCGCGGCGCTTTACCGATTGCCGTTGCGGCGCGCGCACGCAAGATTCCTAATTTGATCGTTCCCGAGGCAAATGCGCGAGAAGCGGCAGTAGTAAGCGGCTTGAAAGTCTATCCCGTGCGCTCGCTTCTGCAGGTAGTACACCTCATCAACTCCGGAAATGGAGTCGCGCCGATCGAAGTGAACCGGGCCGAACTGCTCGACAGAGCTCAGCAGTTCACGGTGGACTTCAAAGAAGTGCGCGGGCAGCAATCGGGCAAGCGAGCATTGGAAGTCGCGAGCGCAGGCGGACACAACATCCTGATGATCGGCCCTCCCGGATCGGGAAAGACCATGCTCGCCAAGCGCATGCCGACCATCCTTCCGCCGCTCACGTTTGAAGAGGCACTCGAGACGACGAAGATTCACAGCGTCGCCGGCGTGCTCGAGCCGGGAGCGGGACTTGTCGGTGTGCGTCCATTCCGGTCGCCGCATCACACCATCTCCGACGCAGGATTGATCGGAGGAGGAATGGTTCCACGTCCAGGCGAGGTCTCGCTGGCTCACAACGGCGTGCTCTTCCTCGACGAACTGCCGGAATTTCCGCGCAACGTGCTCGAAGTGATGCGCCAGCCTTTAGAGGACGGACAAGTCTCGATCGCGCGCGCTGCGATGTCGCTCACATTTCCGGCGCGCTTCATGCTGGTGGCTGCGATGAATCCGTGCCCTTGCGGCTACTTTAACGACACCACTCGCGATACCTGCAAGTGCACGATCGAAATGATTCAGCGCTACGTCTCGAAGATCTCCGGTCCGCTGATGGATCGAATCGATATCCATATCGATGTGCCGGCGGTGAACTACAAAGAGCTTCGCAGCAATTCGGCGCCCGAAGATTCTGCGACGATCCGCGAACGTGTCCTGCGCGCGAGAGAAGTACAACTCAACCGCTTTGCCGCAGCAGGCGAACGCATCTTTTGCAACGCTCAAATGGGACCGCGCCAGATTCGCACCTACTGCGAGCTTTCCAGCGACTGCGAGCGCCTGCTGGAACGCGCCATGCAACAGCAGGGCCTAAGCGCTCGCGCGCACGATCGGATTCTCAAAGTTGCACGCACAATCGCCGATCTTGACGGCAGTCCCGAGATTCAGTCGAAGCACATCGCTGAAGCGATTCAGTACAGGACTTTGGATCGGAGCTACTGGACGTGAGCGCTAGTCCGTGCAGCAGTTCGGGTTGCTGTTCATCCCGCTCAAGGACCTGACCCTCCACACTGTCATCTCTCGGAGCGCCGCGATGAAGGGTCGATTTCCGTGATGAGGGGTGCGCTCCGGGGAATCTGGTGTTGCTTTCGTCTTCGAAGAACAGCAGGTTCCCCGCGCCGCAAAGCTCTTGGCCATACAAATCAGTCAAGAACGATGATTTTTGCGACTACATCCGCTACTCGGCATGCCGCTTCTGTTGCCGTGATTGCTTTCTAAGTCGTTTGTAGTCGCTCATCAACTCTTCTTCACTCGTGTTCCAGGAGAGGATAAGGTCATCAAGTTGCTTCGCGGCTGCGCGCAGAGCACGAATTCTCGCCGCTCGATCGTGCAGCTGAGCCGGGATATAGAATCCGACGGTCTCACCGTGTCGCGTGATAGCAAGAGGAGTTCCTGATTCGAGGTAATCCGCCAGCTTTTCGCGAAATTCTCGGATGGCAACCTTTGTTGTCTTCATTTGTGTACCTTGTGTACACATTCTACCAAAGCGTGGCACAAAAAAGGCGGCCATTCAGGCCGCCTGTTGTAGATCCGCACTGGATCACTGTCCGTCCAAACAACCCCTCTGACCTGAGCTATTCGGATACCCCGTTCCCGAGTTGTACGCGCTGTTCGACCATTCGCCCTGGACCTTCCAGATCGAGCCGTTCGTGAACGTGACGTAGGGAACGTTGAACGTCCAGGCACACTTGTCGCCATTCTCATTGCCCGACGAGTCGTACCATCCGCCGTTGCGCGGATCCGTGCGGGCTTCCGAGAGCTCGTGCGCGCTGACGTTGGCCAGCGCAGCTAACCCTTGCGGATGTCCAGTCTGCGTATCTTGCGGATCGCAGCCGGGGTCGCCATCGAGGTCGAAGAAGAAGGCGATCTGGACCGGCGTGCTCCCGCAGGTGCCATAGCTGTGCCACGCACAGTATCCGGCGCTGCCGCGCTTTACATCGGTATAAACCGGGTAATAGCCATTCGACACCGGATTCGGGATCACCTTGCAGACCTCTGCCAGGATCGGCGACACCTGATTCCCGCCTGTGGCAGGAGTCGTGTCAATGAAGTAGCCACCGTACGAGTTGGACGGCCCGACCTGTCCGTTCGTGCCGGTGTATTCGTCGGAGGTCTTGGCGTAATTGGAGCCACTGAAGCCCTGATAGAACGACTGCAATCCAGCGACCTTCGGATCAGATGATGTCCAGCTCGTGCCCCAGTAGATTGCCGTGACAGCGGACGACGTCATGATGGCGCCGTTGTGCCAGGTCATATCGGGACTCCGCCGAGTCCGCGCGGCGCGAGCAAAATCCCGAGCCCAGTGAACGCGCATGAGCGGCGGCTCGTGCGTGGAGCGCACGTCCAATTCGTTGACAGTTGAGCGATCCTGCGCGGCCAGGTTGCCGGCGCTCAGCAACACAAGACTCGAAAGACCAGCAACAGCGACAATTCGTGCCAAAAAGGAACCAAGCTTCATGGAAGGGAACCTCCAGACAACAGGAAAGGGATTTGCCTCTTACAGACAGCAGACGAGCCCGTGAGAAGAAGCCGCATAGATGAATTGAGGAGAAGCGATTAAGCCCCGGTCGGACTGGGGGAGGCTGGCCTAAGTGACAGGACGGCCCGAGTGCGGGACAGAGTAGCCGAATTTCAGAATGGAATTCAAGAAAAACATAGCGACAAGTTAGGCAATTTGGTTCACCAAGCGAGAAGTCGGTACCGTTCGCGGGTAGCGAATGGGTCAGACCACCAATGGGTCACGCCTGTCAGACTCACCCCCATTCCCTACCGGGAACAGTACTGACGCTCGTGTAGGGCAAAAAAGGAGGTTTCAAGTTTCGAGTTTCAGCTTTCGGCGAAGCGAAGTCCGTAAAAGAGTCGCCGCCCCGAAACAGATGTTGAAATCTGGCTTTTGCCGAAACTTGAAACTCGAAACCCGAAACGCCTTCACACCGAACTGCCTGCATTACCACTGTCCCTGCCCACGGTACCGCCGTAACGTTGTCCTTGGGCACAGCACTGCTATGCTCCACATTGAATGCGTGTCTTGGGCGGCAAGTCGTTGAAAGTTCTGGCGTCCTTGCTATTCGTGTGCTCGGCTTGCGCGGCACAGGACCGTTCGCCAGCCGCTGCCTGCCCCTTAAGACCCACGGTTGCAGGCACAAACGTCCCGTTCCGCAGCGGGGAACACATCGTTGTGTGGTTCGAGAACCACGGTGAGAAGAACGTATCGCGAACCCAGCTTCAGCTCACGCTGATCGACGCATTCGGCCAGCGCCATCCGGCCTTGAAGGCCTACATTGTCGATTCCCAGGTGAAACCGAGCGAAGCCGGGCTGATGATGGAATCGTCTCTTTCCGAAGCCCAGCACCTAGGTCCCCAATGGAGATCAGTACGCGCGGTCGAAGTGCAGGTGACGGATATCACATTTGCCGATGGCAGCCAGTGGCACGCAGCCGGTTCACTTCCCTGCAGCGGAACCTTCTATAACGCCGCTTACGAGCACGATATGCGTGTCTGGAACGCCGCGCTACGAACCGATTGGAACCGCCGACATCCCGAAGATCCAATGCCGGAACCCGCACTAGCGGCCTGGCTGCTTCCACGCAGCGAGGGCTGGTAATGAAGCACAGCCGTCGCATCTTCCGCAGAATGGTTCGCTTGATGAGCATCTATCTTCGCTGGCCGGGAACGAGCAATTGCCGCGGAAGCAAAGCGTTCTAAGAAACAGTTTCAGGTCTCGAGTTTCGAGTTTCGGCAAAGCCAGTCCTCAGCAGAGATGTTGGCAACCGGCTTTGCCGAAACCTGAAACAAGAAACTCGAAACTGCCTCATTGCGTCTTTACTCCCGCCTTCCGAATATAGATATTCCCGTTGAAGTTCCGGAATTGGATTTCCTGCCCTCCACCGTTGATGGTTCCTCGCAGCGTCTTGTCGATCTTGACGTGATAGCGTCCATCCTGGCTGTGGCTGTCTTCAGCTACCTGCTGCGGAGCGCGCGCTGCCATGGCTACGTCGAAGTCGCTGAACACGTCCCCGCGATCGGAGCTGATCACGAGATTGGCCTTCAGGTCTGCCGGGAAGGTCACGTCGATGTCGCCGTTCAATGAACTGAACGCCATAGGCTTGCTGGGATTCACTCGGTTGAACGTGACCAGCACTTTGCCGTTGAGCGCATGCGCGACCACCGTGCCGGAAATTCCCTTGAGCGTGACTGAGCCGTTCACGTCATTTACATCGAGCTCGCCATCGACGTTGGAGACAGAGATGTCACCATCGTTCACCGTATGCAGGCTCAGCGATGTGTGTACCGGAACGGTAATGGTGAGATCGATCGTGCGCTGCGTGGAGGCCGCGCCAATATCTACGCGATTGCTTTCTTCTTCGACTTCGAGTCCGGTGCTGTTAATGGGAATGCGATGCATGCCCGCCGCGCCGCCCTCTCGATCCCGATCGTCGTCGCCAGACCGAGCCTTGGCCTCTACGATGACCTCTTTGCCCTCGTAGCCCTTCACGGCGATGCTGCCGTTGAGCAGATGGGCCTTCACAAACGCTGGGCGCGCCGGATCGCTCAGAGGCACCGCGACTCGGTCCCCGCTACCAACTGCTGCCGCGTTGCATAGCGGAGCCGAAAGAACTCCAACCACAATGGTGATGAATGAAAGAATGAATGTAAGTTTCTTAATCATGACGCTCACGAATATGAATATCTCCGTTTAAGGTTTCGACTTTGATTTCCGGTCCGCCGGCGGCAACACGCCCGCCGGTGTATCGGTCTGCGTGGAATACAAACTTTGTGCCCTGCTTCTCCTCGACAGGCTGGCGCGGCGGCAACGATGCCATCTGAAAATCGGTGAACACGTCGCCATTGAAAGTCTTGAATCGCAGATCGGCCGAGAACTTGGGCAGGAAATAGAGATCGACGTCGCCGTTCAACGTGGCGAACGATGAATCGGTGCGGGGATTGTCCCGAAATAGAACTTTCAGCTCGCCGTTCACGGTCTTTGCCGTGCCCGAACCGGCGACATTGGTCATGTCGATCGAGCCGTTCACGTTGTGGACCGAGTATTGTCCGCTAACGTCACTCACGGTCACGTCCCCGTCGTTTACGGTGCGAACAGTGAGATCCACATCGCGCGGCACCTTCACGTCGAAGTCATAAACAACGACATAGCCCTGGTGCTCACGATTGTTCGTGCAGCTTCCGCAATCGCAATTGCAGTTGCAGCGGAACGGGCCGTTCACGTATAGGCTCACACCATTCGTGGGCTGCGTGATTTCGAGCGTTACGTCCTTCTTCGCCTGCGCGACTTTGTCCTGCGATTCGGCGTGGATCGTTTTCTTCGCGACGAACTCAACCTGATTCGCATCGGTGCCCACAACGTGAACCGCTCCCCAGACGTTGTCGATGATGACGCTCCGGCGTGCCCCTGTTGCTGGTAGCGGGATCGCCTTGTTAATCGTCTCCTGCTCGGTGACTGTCATTCCCGACTCTTCGAAATCGTGCATATGCACGTGCGGATGGGGGTGAGGATGAGCTGCGACCAGCACTCTCGGCATCGGCATTGGAGACTGCGCCGCTGCTCTGTTCAGCCCGAAGGCAAGCAGCAGGCTGATGACAATTTTCGACGTGGTGCACAGTGTGTTTGTGTTGAATTTATCGCTCATATAATTCCCAAACCGGAACCTACATCATCCCTCTCTGATCCTGTCATCCTGAGGCCCTTTGTTGGCCGAAGGATCTCCCGCGATGCTTCGGACTCATTTGCACTCAAGCGGCTCCTCGGCCAGGTTCTTGGTAGAAGAGCCAGGAGAGTGCGTACTAGCCCTGAAGCTCCTCGGGAGATCCTTCGCGCAACAGAAGCGCTTCAGGATGACAGTGCTAAGAACCCGATTTTTTCTCTAGTCCCGTCATCCATCACACCCTTCACACCCTTTAAGCCGACCGTCTCCTCCTCAGCTCAACTGCTGAATACCCCACTGTGCTCTTTGCCGCACTGCAGGATTCACTTTGGAATCCTGCTCAATCCGGCGCAGATGGTCTTTCGCATCGCTGTCGCGCATATCGACGAACAGATCAATCAGGGCGATCTGCACCAGAGGCGACTGCTGATCCTGCAGCGCATTCAGTAAGCCTGTGCGCACTTGAGGATCTTCCTTGTATCGGCGCAGCGCATCCAGCGCTGCAAGGCGGACATCCACGCTGCTGTCAAAGCGGAGCGCGTGCAGCAGCGCACCTGTAATTTCCGGATCAGCACGATCAATCTGCGTGCTGTAGTTCACACCCTGCAAGCGCTGGCTGGCCGATTGCTGCTCGAGCATCGAGAGCGCGACGAGCTGTCGCAGGTTCGTCAGCTCTGTCTGCATGGCAGACATCTGAGGATTTTCGACCAGATGTGATGACGTGTAATGCTCGCCGGCAATGAAACCAACCAGCAGCAGGCATGCTGCGAGTGCGCTTGCCAGTGGAGGAGCGAAGGCACTGCGCATCCACGCTGCGAACCAGCTTCCGCGCTGGCGCTGCAGCCCCTGCTTCTCCCAGCGTCCTTCCTGATATGCGTTCAGCATGTGTTCGAAGCGAGCGCGTGACGCGGGGCTGGGCTCCTCTTGCGGAAGGGCGGCGAGCTTATGCCACATTTCGACATCGGCGCGGCACTGTGCGCAGAGTTCCGTATGCTCGCGAGCAAATGCCATATCGGTTGCCGACAGGCGGCGCTCGCAGTAGTCGGAGAGGATTTGCGCGAATCGATCGCAGGTCATTGCAGAATTCCTTTCTCGCCTCCAGCAGACGGTATGGGTTTCGCGCTGGAAAGGTTTTCGAAGATCGTGCGCAATTCGCGCAGCGCGCGATGGATGCGGACTTTCACAGTCCCGACTTCGCAGTCGAGCAGGCGCGCGATCTCTTCATACTTGAGTTCCTGAAAGCGGCTCAGCACGAGCACCTCGCGCTTGTCGTCCGGCAGCATAAGCAGTGCTTTGTTCAGCAACGCCGTCTGTTGCTCGCTCTCGGCCGGGTCGTTCGGCACCACCGCAGGCAACATCTCCGGCTCGAATTCGAGCGATTCAGGATGTTTGCGAACGTGATCGAGCCGGGCGTTGCGCGCGATCTGATACATCCACGCACGGAACGGAGTGCCCGGCTTGTAGCTCTGACGGTATTTGAGAATGCGAAAGAAGACGTCCTGCACCAGGTCCTCGCTCACAGCGCGATCACCGGTAAGGCGGCGGTAGAAGTTGAATAGCGGGCTCTGATAACGGTCGAACAGCACCGCCAGCATTTCTCCTACGCCCTCTCGCACCTGCAACATAAGTTCTTCGTCTGGAAGCGTGTTGGTCATTGCGCGATGCGCGTCGGCCCCGGCCTTCACCGACGTAAGGCCCGACTCGCCGGGGATTCCGATATGCGCTGTGGCCATGGCTTGCTCTTCAGCCCGCCGCCCCTTTCGAAGATGAAAACTGAGCATGGGGGGAAAGGTTACAGGGACCGGGGAAGATTTTGAGCGAGACCGGGGAACATGTTTGGGCGAAAAGGACGGAGAGTGGACGAAGTGGACAAGTGGACTCTGTGGACGAAGTGGACTCTGTGGACGAAGTGGACTTTGTGGACGAAGTGGACTTTGTGGACAACTTGACCACAGCAAGCTCACGAGTTTAAGAACAAGGGCGAGAACCTCGGCAACAACCGTCCACTGCGTCCACAAAGTCCACTTCGTCCACAGTCAGCTTGCCCGTAACTACAGCATCAACAATTATTTACATACCTCCCAGATTTTTTGCTTGACCCTCAAGGAGCGACCATATACCCTACCGCTTCTGCATGGCGCTAAGCGGTTTTCAGCTTGGCTTTGTAGATTCGAGCAACTCGGCGAGCTGGTTTGGCATCTCCTATCGCGCTGCCAGAGTTCTCCCCGGAATAAAATTCCGCAGCAAGTAGTCAGGAATTATGATTCTGTGACTTTTTAGGCTTCTGCGCCGTCTAATAGTAAGCAACTGCTTACCTGGGCCCCCAAACGATTCCGAGAAGGCTATTAGCTCTATCTCTAAGATTCTAAAAAGAAAGGAAAATTACCTATCATGCGCTCTGATTTGATTTATGATGCTCTCGGCACTGTACAGAACCGTTACCTTCTGTGCCAGGTCGCTTCAAAGGCGACTCGCAAGTTCCACAAGCCCAACACCCGCGTACAAGAGACGATGAACGAAGTCCTTACCCGTGTGGGTAAGGCCAATGCTCCTGACCGAGTGATGGGTACGACTGAAGAAGCGTTCGAGCCGCAGCGGCAGGCTGCTTAAGCAGCCTCTGCCGCGCGCCCGGCGCGGCGTTCTCCCCCAAGGATCCTTCGCAAGATTTTTTCAGAAGTTTCTCAAAATTCCATACCTCTCCTTTTTGCAACAACTCCGTAGGTGATCATGACCATCGCTGAACTGAAAGAAAAGAACATTACAGAACTAACCCGCATCGCGCGTTCCCTGGAACTACCGGGCGCCAGCGGACTCCGCAAGCAGGACCTTATCTTCAAGATCCTGCAAGCGCAGAGCGAAAAAGAAGGACACATCTTCGCCGAAGGCGTGCTGGAGATTCTGCCCGACGGCTACGGCTTCCTCCGCTCTCCCGACTACAACTACCTGCCCGGTCCGGATGACATCTACGTTTCTCCGTCGCAGATTCGCAAATTTGACCTCAAAACCGGCGACACGGTCAGCGGCCAGGTGCGTCCGCCGCACGAAGGCGAGAAGTACTTCGCCCTGGTAAAGATTGAAGCCGTCAACTTCGAGTCGCCCGACGAGGCGCGCAACAAGATTCTCTTTGACAACCTGACGCCGCTCTATCCGCAGGAGCGCATCAAGCAGGAGACCGTGCGCGAGAACATCAGCGCGCGGGTGATGGACCTGCTCACGCCGGTCGGCAAAGGGCAACGTGGACTGATTGTCGCTCCGCCTCGCACCGGCAAGACGATGCTGCTGCAGGCGATCGCAAACTCGATTACAACCAACCATCCTGAAGTCGTGCTGATCGTGCTGCTGATCGATGAGCGTCCGGAAGAAGTTACAGACATGCAGCGCTCGGTGAAAGGCGAGGTCATCTCTTCGACTTTCGACGAGCCGGCAGCCCGCCACGTGCAGGTCGCCGAAATGGTGATTGAAAAAGCCAAGCGACTGGTCGAGCACAAGCGCGACGTCGTGATTCTGCTCGACTCAATTACCCGTCTGGCCCGTGCTTACAACACGATCGTGCCGCCATCGGGCAAAGTGCTCTCCGGCGGTGTGGATTCGAACGCATTGCAGCGTCCAAAGCGATTCTTCGGCGCCGCCCGCAACATCGAAGAAGGCGGATCGCTCACGATCATCGCCACCGCGCTCGTTGAAACCGGATCGCGCATGGATGATGTGATCTTTGAAGAATTCAAAGGCACGGGCAACATGGAAATCATCCTCGACCGCAAGCTGGTCGATAAACGCGTCTTCCCGGCCATCGATATTCAGCGTTCCGGCACGCGTAAGGAAGAACTGCTCATTCCCAAAGACGATCTGGCGCGCATCTGGGTATTGCGCAAGGTACTGAACCCGCTCTCGCCCGTGGAAGCAATGGAACTGCTGATCGACAAGCTAGGCAAGACACGCTCCAACAGCGAGTTCCTTGCGAACATGAGCTCGATCTAAGCACGAAAGAACGGAACAAAAAAGCCTCCAGTTGGAGGCTTTTGTTTTTAGCTTAGGAGCTTAGCCGCTGAGAAGGTGAGCAGCTTATTTCGTCACCGCTGCCGTCTTGATTTCATCCGAAGTCGTAGGCAGCGCACCAAACTGCTTCAGGATCACCATCTTCGATTTGCCTTCATGGCCGCCCGGAACGTAGATGAGCTTCCGCTCAGGATCGAAGGCCAAGCTGTGACCCTTCACATCTGTCTTAACCTCGCTGTCATAGGTGAGCTTGCGGCCGTTGACTTTGATCGTCGTCACGGTACCGTCGCTCGAAGCGCCGTAGAGAGCTCCGTCCGTTGCATCGAGCCACAAGCGGTCTGTTCCAGCAGCCACGGGCACGCGGCTCAGTTCGGCGCCCGAATCGGCGTCGATTGAGAGCACGGCGTAACGCACAGCGACAAAGAGCGTGCGCGAAGTCGGTTCCAAAATGATCCCGGTCGGCTGCGAGCCGTTCAGCCTAATGGTCTTAATCGGCTTAGCGTCGCGTTCAAGCGATACTGCGTAGGCGACTACAAGATTTTGATCTTCGAGAGTAATGAAGACCGCGTTCCGAATTGGGTCGTAGGCCATCAGGTCGGGATCACCGGCCACATCAATGATCTGCATTTCGCGATTGATCTGACGGCTGACCAAAGTCAGAGATCGCGCATAAGGATTTGTTGCAATGATGTTCGTCGTGCCCGGCACCAGCAGCAGATTCTCCGGGGCGCGGCTGAGTTGAATGCGATCTTCCACGTGCCAGTTGCTGGTGTTTACCACGTCGATCGAATTCGTTCCGGCATCGGCGATGTAGGCGCGCCCTGCGGCATCATCCACAGCTACGCCTCGGGCGCTCACAATTCCAGAAATCTGCGCGACGAAACGACGCTTTGCCGGATCGAAGATATCGACCGTGCCTGCCCCATTGTGGGCAATGATCAGGTACCCCTTGGCGAAGGCCAAGGTCTCAAAGCCGGGTCGGCCAGGGATGTCAAGCAAAGCGATTTCGCGCAGCTTCACTGCGAAGCTGGGAAGAGAAAACAGCAGGAGAACCAGGAAGGTTTTAAAAAGACGCATCACCCGTCCAAATGCAGCTATTTACGTCAACAGCTTGGGATGCATTCCAGAGCTGTTCTGCTGCCTTTGCCACAGAATGGCCATCCAGCAGCAGTTCTGCATCTTAATGGGCTGCTGGCTTCTGGCTATCGGCTACCGGGCTTGGGTCTGGATTTGACAACGAGTTTTGCGCGTGCGCAGTGATAGCCTAGTGGGAGCGGCAACTCTCGATTGAGATGCGCGCTCCGGTTGGCCGGAAGCCAGTGGCCGAAGCCAGCAGCCAGACTATGCCCGACAAAGTCCTCATCGTCGAAGACGAAGAAAACGCAAGAACTGGTCTCGCCGAGCTGATCTCAGCCTGGGGATATCGGACCGAAACCGCCCGCGACGGCCTCGAAGCTCTCGACAAAGTAATGACTTGGGCTCCCAGCATCGTTGTCACCGATCTAAAGATGCCGCGCATGGACGGCATGGAACTGCTTCAGCGTCTTGCAGATCAGGCGGAGCCGATGGCCGTGGTGGTTCTCACTGCGCAAGGCACCATCGACAGCGCTGTCGATGCCATGAAGATGGGGGCCTACGACTACATCCAGAAGCCCGTCGATCCCACGCGCCTGAAAGCCATTTTGCAGAACGCCTCGCGGCAGCGAGATACCGAACGCGAGCTCGAAGTCACGCGCAGGCAACTGCGCGATGCCGGAGTACTCGGACGCCTGGTTGGCAAGTCGCGCAAGATGCAGGAGATTTTCGCGCTGCTCGAACGCGTCGCGCCAAGTACCGCTTCGGTCTTAATCACAGGCGAGAGCGGAACGGGCAAAGAGATGGTCGCGCGCACGCTGCACGAGCTGAGTCCGCGCAAGTCGAAGCCATTCGTTGCCATCAACTGTTCCGCGATTCCCGAAACGCTGATTGAAAGTGAAATCTTCGGCCACGAAAAAGGCGCATTCACCGGAGCGCTAGAGCGTCGCGCCGGCTGTTTTGAATTAGCGGAAGAAGGCACGCTGCTGCTGGATGAAATCGGCGAGATGCCGATCGCCACGCAGGCCAAACTGCTGCGCGTGCTCGAAGATCGCAAGCTGCGCCGCCTCGGCAGCAAAACGGAGACGGAAGTGAACGTCCGGGTGCTTGCCGCAACGAACAAGGTTCCCGAAGAGGCGGTCGCAAACGGACAGCTACGCAACGATCTCTACTATCGTCTGAATGTCTTCAACGTTCACATGCCGCCGTTGCGTGAGCACAAGGAAGATCTGCCGGAGCTCACAGCGGCACTGATCAACGATTTGAATGAAAAACATGGGCGTGAGATCGCTGGCGTGGATGATGAAGTGATGCGTGCGTTCCAGGCATATAGCTGGCCTGGAAACGTCCGCGAACTGCGCAACACCCTGGAACGCGCGGTGATTCTCGCAACCGGCAAATTGGTTGAAACGCGTCACCTGCCGCCAGGATTCGGCAGCTCGCAAGTAAAAGCGGCAGAGTTCGATCCCAATGCGATCCATCTCGGCGTGGGAACGACCGTAGAAGAAGCGGAAAAGCAGTTGATCCTGCGTACGCTAGCGAGCACGAACAATAACAAGACACGAGCGGCAGAGATTCTGGGAATTAGCCTGAAGACTCTGCACAACAAACTGAAGGAGTACGGCTCAAACGGCAGCAACCTGGCCGATGCTGCCAACCAGTAAGTCGCCTCCGCCGCGAATGGCGGGGAGAAGCTGAGCATTCATGCGACTCAGAACCAAACTGGTAATTGCGATCACCCTGATGGTGGTGGCCATCGTGGTGACGCTCTCGACCATCTACGTCGCCCAGACTGTCCATCTCGTAGTTAACAACGGACTCAATCAATCTGAGCAGGCGGCAGATCAAATCATTCACCTCTCGCGTCTGGCGCTTGAGACCGATATCAACAGCACGCGCATCGATCCGAATAATCCGCAGCAGGTAAACGATTGGGTGGAAGAGAGCCTGCAAACCGACCCCGGCGTGAACGGCGAGATCGAGTCGCTGATCGGCTATTCCCCCATCATTAGCGACGCTTCTGTCGTCGGTCCCGATGGACGCGCGATCGTGCACAGCAATCCGGAGATGGTCGGAAAGTTAGTTCCGACGCGCCCTGATTTTCATGACTTGGCAAATGCCAAGTTCTGGCATCAAGTTCAATTGGTCTATGGACCGATTCAGACCTACGTGGTCAAGATTCCGCTCGAGCGTGACGGTCATCCATTCGGATCCGTACAGGTCGGCGTTTCCACCGTTTTTCTCAAGACGACACTACAAAAGCCGCTTTCGCGCGCTTTGGCGTTTTCGGCTATTTCCATTTTGGTTTCCCTCATCCTTGCAGCGGGCCTGTCAGTCCGTGCTCTCCGTCCGCTGGAAGCCATCTCCCGCCGCCTGGATCAGATGACCGCAGGCGAAATTACTGCACCCATTCCGCAGGAGCTCACGCGGCGAGATGAATACGGCAACGTGAGTTCCAAAATTGAACGCATCGGCCGGCAGATGCGGACCGTCAACGAAGTCTTCTCCGCTCTGCAGGAGAACGTCGATCAGATCATGGCCAACTTGCAAGATGGCCTGATGCTATTCACACAGGATGGCCGTGCCGTTCTAGTCAGCGCATCGATCGAAACATTTCTCGGCAAGCCGCGCTCGGAGATGCTGGGCAGCCACGCCGAAGAAATCTTCTCGCGCCAGACCCAGCTCGGACGAGCGGTTCTCAACGCTTTCGCTATGCACGAACCGATGGACATGGTCGAGATCACCGGCGATCACGGCAGCGACGTACAAGTTTCGCTCGACTTCATCGAAGAAGGCGGGCAGCAGCTGGGCGCGCTGCTCACTATGCGCGACAGTGAGTCAATGCGGAAGATCGAAGACGAAATCGAGGTCTCGCGCCGACTTGCGAATATCGGGAAGCTAACCTCGGGCGTTGCACATGAAGTCAAGAACCCGATCAACTCGATCGTTGTACACCTGGAGATCCTGCGCAATAAACTCAAAGATCCCGACGCCGATACGCAGCGCCACATGGACGTGATCGGCAGCGAAATCCAGCGCCTCGATCGTGTCGTGCAAACGCTCGTGGACTTCACGCGTCCGGTGGAACTCAGCTTGTCGGAGGTCGATCTGCGCGATGTAGTCGGCCAGGTCGCGTTTGTCGCGCGTCCCGATTGCGAACGCCATGGCGTGCAGCTCGTAACTGAAATCAGCGACGAGCCTCTGCCTGCGAAGATCGATTCCGATCTCTTCAAGCAGGCGCTGCTGAACATCGTCATCAATGGCGCGCAGGCGATGGCCAATGGCGGGACGCTAACCATCCGCACGCATCGCCATAATGGCGAGGAAGCGCAGATCGAAGTGCAGGACACCGGGTCCGGCATCCCGCCTGCGATTCGCGACAAAGTCTTCAATCTCTACTTCACGACGAAAAAGAGCGGCAGCGGCATTGGCCTGGCAATGACGTATCGCATCATGCAATTGCATAATGGATCGATACACTTTGACACCCGCGTAGGCGAAGGAACAATTTTTTATCTCACGCTGCCACTGGCGCGCACTGAGCCGCGGCAGCAGCCGAGCAATCTGGTAGCTCATTCATAAGCATGCAATCGTTCTCATACTCACGAGTTCTCGGGCTGGTACTGGCGTTCGCATTGCTGTTTGCCGGAGGCTGCAAGAAGAAGAAACCTGCAGTACCGCCGCCGCAGGCGCAGGCGCCTACAGTTACCCAGCAGCCTGAGCAGAAGCCCGAACAAACGCAGCCAACTCAGCCAACGACTCAGCCGCAGCAGCAGGAGCAGCCGCCCGCACAACAGCCGCAAGAACAACCACAGACGCCGGAGAAGCCTTCGCCTTCCAAGCCAAAACGCTCGGCGCGACGTCATCCTGCAACTTCGAACAGCACAGCAAAGAAGAACCCTCCTTCTTCGACAGCCCAGCCGCCGACGCCCGCCGCTCCGGCAACTTCGACGGCATCGGCGAAGCCTCCCGATGCTGACGTCGGACAGATCTCTCCCGACATGTCGCGGACTGCGGCATCGCAGAGGCAGCAAAGCACCACACAGTTGCTCGACTCAACCGAGCAGAATCTGCGCGCTCTCACACGCACGCTGAGCAATGATGAACAGAATACGGTGTCTCAGATTCGCAGCTACATCGTCCAGTCGCGTTCAGCGTTAAAGGACTCAGACCTTGATCGCGCCTACAATCTCGCCCTCAAGGCGCATCAACTCTCTGACGTATTGCTGAGGCAGCAGTAACAGAGCCGCCGGCGGTGTCCACAAAGTCCACTCAGTCCGCCGAGTCCACGGGCCCCTTCTGGCTTCCCGTGAAGATCAGAAGTCGAGGCCGGGAAACGTGTGCCGATTCTCAATCGTCTTTCCTCGGCACATATCCACGGCGGTAGTACACCTGCAGAGGGAGAAAGCTGTCGCTCCGGCTCACGCGCACGCGAATCTTGCGGAATTTATGATTCTCCGTTGCCGGCGGAGGCCGATAGCCGAGCACATACTGGTTGCGAAGCTCGCGGCTCGCGCGTGCGGCAGCTTCGGGAATGGCGGCGGGATTGTCCAGCGCGATCGTGCGTCCGCCGGTGGACTCGGTCACCTGAGTCAACCATTGCCGACCGAATCGCTGCTCCAGCTTTTCCGTGAGCAGAATGCTGGGCGCATCGCAGATGTCGATGGCATAAATCTGGACATCCGATTCCCGCGCGATGTTCTTGATCTGGCGCAGGCTGTGGCGGCTGTTGTTATCGCCGCCATCGGAGATCACCAGCAGCGCCTTGCGCGAATAGCGCGCCTTCCGCAGCTTGGCCATGCCCATGTAGATCGCATCCGCCAAAGCCGTATTGCCTTTGGGCTGCGCGGCGTTGAGCGACGCCTGAATCTTCTCGAATGATTGCGTGGTGTCCGCGAGCAGCTTGGGCTTGTCCGCAAAAGTGATAACAAAATAGTCATCCTGCGGATTGGCGTTGTTGAAGAATTCCGCTGCCGCCTCGCGCACCGCATCGATCTTGTTGGCCATGCTGCTGCTCAAATCCACAAGAATGCCAACCGAGAGCGGCTCGTCTTCCGTACTGAAGTACTGGATCTTCTTTTCCGCGTCGCCTTCGTAAAGTTTGAAGTTGTTTTCGGCGAGATCGACCACTGGATGGTTCTGAGTGTCAGTAACCGTGACCGGCACCAGCACCATCTCGACATCAACTTTGAGCCGCTCGGCTGGAGTCATGCCCAGAGTCGATTTGTGCGGTTCCGGTTTGGGAACGATGTGTACATCGTCCATCGACTGAGGAAGCGCGCCTGCGCCGATCGCCAGCAGCGCAGCAAAACCCAGGAAGCTGGTAAAGAATCTGGCGGGAGAACAACGGAAACACGAACGGCAGAAAACATGACACAAATACATGGCCGGTACCCAGGGTCGTGCTTGGAAATGTGTCGGGAATTATGCGACGAACAGCAGAAATTCGGAAGCACTTTTTTCGCCGCGTATCCGCCAGCGTTTGTCGCCACGGAGTCACGGAGACACGGAGGTTTTTTGGGTTGTCATTCCGAACCGCCGTCTTTGACAGTGAGGAATCCCTATAACGTCCAAAGCGTCTCGTCGCGCGATTGACGTTTAATTCGCTTGCCTACATTACAGCGTGAACAATCGCTTTAGGATTTTCCTCGCTTAGATTTTCCTCGCTTACAGGGATTCCTCACCGCGATACCACCGCGGTTCGGAATGACAGCCAAAAAACCTCCGTGCCCTCCGTGCCTCCGTGGTGAAAATTCACTTAGCCTCTCGACTGCGCGACAGCGTAAAATAGTAGGCAGATATGAGCGAACTAGAGCGCTACCAGGAATCCTTGAAGATGCAGAACAACCGCCGCCGGGTGGAGGAGGTGAACTTCGGCGAGGATGTCCCCGAAGGCGTGCTTCTCACGTCGCTGGACAAGGTTGTGAACTGGATGCGCAAGAGTTCCATCTGGCCCATGACCTTCGGCCTCGCCTGCTGCGCAATCGAAATGATGTCGATGGGCGCCTCCCGCTTCGACATCGCGCGCTTCGGCGCTGAAGTCTTCCGTCCATCACCGCGGCAGGCTGATCTGATGATCATCGCCGGTCGCGTCTCTCAGAAAATGGCCCCGGTAATTCGCCGCCTCTACGAGCAGATGCCCGAACCCAAGTGGGTCATCTCCATGGGCGCCTGCGCCACCTCGGGTGGAGTGTTCAACAACTACGCGCTGGTGCAAGGTGTGAATCAGGTAATTCCGGTGGACATCTACGTCCCCGGCTGCCCGCCGCGCCCGGAGCAGTTGATCTACGCCATCACGCTGCTGCAGGAAAAAATCATGAACGAGCGCGGCTCGTTCAAACGCGCGTTGAATTTGGCGTAAAGCACCCGCGCATTTCTTAAGTAGAAGTCTTCCTTAATCGCGCGCTGGCGCGATCTTCAGGTGGAAGCCCCGACTTTAGTCGGGGGAACACGGCGTAGCCGTGTGTCTAACGCAATGCCCATGCGAACCGCGCTTTAGCGCTGGCTCACGTGCGAAGCGCGCTTACGGGATGGCGACGAGTTAACAACTGTCTACACGGAAGCTCGCCAACGTTATTCAAACGTGATTGGCTTCCGCGGTCCTCGAATAAGCTCTTGGCTTGGAGATAAATGCGTCAAGCGTAAAACTGGCAGGATATTGCGAGGAAGACGTACCGTCGAGAAACAATCATCACCGAGCGCGCTGGGCGCATAAGCCAGCGCTAAAGCGCGGTTCTACTTATCGTTGCCTAGACACACGGCTTCCGCCGTGTGCCTCCGACTCAAGTCGGATGCTTCCACCAAACCGGACTGCAATTCTCGTATCGTTTTGAGAACCGAGCGGAACTTCAGCAAATCCAACCACCGCCCACAACCACATCGCCGTCGTAGAACACCACAGCCTGCCCAGGAGTAATCGCCCGCTGCGGCTCTTCGAATGTAACGACAGCTCGATCGCCCTCCATCCAAACCTCTGCATCCGCTGGCTCGTGGCGATGGCGGATCTTCGCCTTCACGCGAATCGGCGCATCGAGCGACTCGTAGGCGATCCAGTTCATGCGGTGGGCGTACAACGTTCGCGAGCGCAGATCATCGCCGCCGCCTACTATCACCTGCCGCTTGTCACCGCGCAGCTCGATCACATAGAGAGGTGAACCTGTTGCGACGCCGAGTCCCTTGCGCTGGCCGACAGTGAAGTTGTGAATGCCGGCGTGATGGCCAACGACCTCACCAGTGGTGGTCACCAGCTCGCCAGACGTATCCGGCAGCTCCTCGCCTTGCTCGTCCAGATAGGCATCGATAAACCGCTTGTAGTCACCGCCGGGAATGAAGCAAATCTCCTGCGAGTCAGGCTTCTCAGCGAGCGCGAGTCCGTACTCGTGCGCACGCACGCGAACTTCGGGCTTGGACATGTTCCCTAATGGGAACAGCGTCTTGCTGAGCTGCTCCTGCGTTAGCCCAAAGAGGAAGTAGCTCTGATCCTTGCTGTGATCGCGTCCGCGGAGCAGCAGCCAACGTCCGCGCTCCGCCGAGTACTCGATGCGCGCATAGTGGCCGGTCGCCAGCATGTCCGCGCCGATCTGCCGCGCCGTAATCAGAAGCTGATCGAACTTCAAGTGATTGTTGCAGAGCGAGCACGGAATCGGCGTTCGGCCTGAGAGATACTCATCCACAAACGGACGCACCACGTCGCGCTCAAAGCGCTCCTGATGATTCACGACGTAATACGGAATCCCAAGCTGCTCGGCGACGTGCCGCGCATCGTAAACGTCCTCAATCGAGCAGCAGCGCCCCTGCACATGCTCCGGCATGCCCTCGCGTCCGGCAAGCCGCCGCTGGTTCCAGAGCTGCATCGTGAGCCCCACAACCGGATGCCCCTCGGCACGCAGCATGGCCGCGACCGTGGAGGAGTCCACTCCTCCAGACATAGCAACGGCAATGGTCGGCTTGGGCATAGCTAAAGCTCTCGGGGATGCAGTCGCAATGAAGAACCAGAATGGCTCAGGAAGGACTGACTACCTCTAATAATTATAAAGTGCGTATGGGGACGCGCGCTCTTAGCAGATCCCTATCACTTGAGTCCTCACGGTTCGGCAGACCAGCGTAATGGACGTAGTTCCGGTTTCACAACAATCATCGGCGGAGTACCCTGTTGTTGGCATGAAACGGGCTCCTGTCGGTTTCCTCATGGGGCTGCTCTTTGTATGTACGGGAGCGACTTCCCAAGGGGCTGCCCAGATTCCGCGAATATCGATTCAACGGCTGGCGGCGCCCACGTATCCGCAGATCGCGAAAACAGCGCGAATCTGGGGAGTTGTGAAGTTGGATATAGCGGTGGGCAAGGATGGAAGGCTTGAGTCAGCATCAGTCGTCAGTGGCCATCCCATGCTAACCGAGGCCGCCTTAGAAAGTGTTAGGAAGACGCTCTTTGTTTGTACGGACTGCACCGCGCCCCTAACAAGAAGCGCCCTAACGTACCGGTTTGAATTGGGCGACGTCATTTACTGTTCGGAAATCGATTCCGTTGGCGCAGCACAATACGAGAAGTTGGCACCCCAGATCACGTATGACGAGAGTACCGTTACAGTTAGAGACAGGCCCATCGGCACGTGTGATCCAGCCGCTAAAGCAATTCGTTACCGAGTACGTTCCGCCAAATGTCTATATTTGTGGAGGTGCGGCCTCAATGGCCCTCCGCATCGAGATTGGCGATGACGGGCATTCCCTACTCTATGAGTGAAATTGCGATTTTCACCAACTACTCGCGGTTCTTGTTTTCGCGCCGTACCACTTCCATCAAACTTGTTTTGCCAGCCCAAGCCCTCTCAATTTCATTCCATGCTTGACGACACTGCGGCCCGAGAAATGGAAGGAACGCTTCCTTTCCAAACGCCTGCCAGGATGCAACATTCTGAACAGACTCTAGAAATCCGATTGCAATTAGATTGCGAAGATTTTGGTCTCCATTTACGAGCCAGTGTTCCATCAGATCGAACGCACGTTGGATGTTCTGAGTGTCACCGCTTGGATAGAGATCTTCTACGACGAAATGAACAAATTCGGCAATGTCGTTGTAGCTTCCTGCGGGTTCACCCTTCCAGAATTCGAGGTGCTTTTCCCATCGGGATTGAAATCCCGGAAACTCTGCAACCAATCGCGGCATGACCTCTGCTTCAGTCGATCCGTCGTGGTGATAGAAGGTCCAATTCGGGTTGTCCATGTTCACCAAGATGATTGTTGTTGAAATCAGGCGATAACGCTCATTGATCAAGTGGCAATCGTCATCTTGACTACGAGCTTTGCTTCACCTTTCTTGTCAACTCGTACTCTGATTCGGAGGCGATTGAATCCTGGAGATGAGAATTCCAAATGGATGATCCGGTTTCGATGCCGTGAGAAATGAAACCGTCCTTCTTTGTCACTGTGGGTTGTGCGAAGCACAATCTTCCAATCGTCCGAGCGCTCTTCAATGGTCACGTTGGGTATGGTTGCGCCAGCAGGGTCAATCACGACGCCAGCGTTCGATCTCGATAATTGCACTTCCTCAACTTCAATCAGCTGCATTTGGGCAGCAGCCGAAAACTTCAACACGAAAACAAACGCTAGAATAGTGCCTTTGCGAAGAAAAGCCATAGTGGCTGGCATATTGTGCCTCGATACTGCCCATTCTGATACACCGCACACATGTCCAGGACTCGGGTGCCCCACTCTCGCGTGTTGTTCGCGAGGATGGGCTGCGAGGACGATGGCACGTCTATAATGGCGCGCCGTGCCATCGCGTCTGAAACGGATTTACGGTCATCATGACCTTCATTTCATTACCTGTAGCTGTTATAAACGCGAGCAGCTTCTGGGAAGCGGGCGTTCTCGCGATGTTTTCCTCCGCATTTTTGAGCAAGTTCGGCGGAAGTATCGGTTTGAGGTTGTCGGCTATGTCGTCATGCCCGAGCACTTCCACGTTTTGATCGGCGAGCCTGAAATCGGCACGCCTTCCACGGTGATGCAGGTATTGAAGCAAAGAGTGGCTGATCGCCTGCTGCCTCCGCTGCGAAAGTTCCAAAATCAACCCACTTTATGGAGAGAAAATCGAAAGCAGAAGAAGCGTCATTTATTTCAGCCTCGCTTTTATGACTTCAACGTCTACACTCGCAGGAAGATGATCGAGAAGCTGCGCTATATGCATCGTAACCCCGTAAAGCGAGGATTAGTGCCATCTCCGGAACTGTGGGCGTGGAGCAGCTTCCGCGCTTACTATCTTGGCGAGAAGAGCGTGGTCTGGATCGAGGGACTAAACCCAAATCCCAGGCTGCGCATAGTGAAACCAAACAGGGTTGCAGGTGATTGACTTTATACCCCACCCTCGCGAACGGCACGCGAGAGTGGGGCACCCCGAGCCGTCGAGAATGATGCGGTGTACCAGAATGGGAACAGGGCGGGGCACCCGGCCGTCTATAGTTCAACGAAGATGGATCTGCTTCATTCAATTCTCATCGTTTCGGAGGTGGCTGTGGCTAAGAGGCGCGCTTTGAACTTGATGATTATCGAACGCAATCTTGATGAAGCCATTGAGGAGCTTACAAAATTGAAGAAAGAGGCCAAGAAAGGCACGATTCACGTTGCACGATTACAGGTTGGGCTGCGCCACGCGTACCATCACGTCAATTTCGCCTGGAATGCTCGTTATGCTTCGACTGAGGCGTATAGCCATCTGACGAAGGCTCAATTCAATCGGTGGGGCAGATACCCGAAGAATATCGAGAATCTTTAACGACACGACCTAGGGCAGGTGGGTATCCTACTTCGAATCAGGGCTTTGACTTTTGTCTGCCATACCTCGCTGTGGGTGCCACACTCCGAAACAAAATCAGGCCACTCCACCGGCCTACCTCTGGGCGTACTCCCACACGCTCACTCCCGCGAAAGCGAGGGCGATGAGAGCGACCGTAACGGCACACGCCAGCGAGAGCTGATATACCAAGCTTCTCGGATACAACGTCTTGTAAGTGTCTCTGACGAGGCTCCATCCACGCCAGAAAAGTGAATGAGGGATTCTCTCCGACGGCTCGACGTTCCTGTTCACCGAAAAAACCATGAACTGGTATAGGCCGAAAGCAACAAAGTAGAAGGGCAGAAGGACGATAAGCAGTATGGTCTGATCCCAATTCATGGCGTTTGAGTGCAGCGGGTTTATCACCAGTGGTCCTACGTACCGCGGGCGTGATGCTCTGCTACGAGCTGCGCTTGGTTGGTTTACAGGTTCGAATCGCTTAGGTTAAGCTCTAGCCCTCTTCTTCGCCGTCTTTCGCGCCGGAGCTTCTCCTTCGCCCATCACGTGCACGCGGCTCTCGTGCTGAGCTTCGGTCGCGCGCTGCGGTCCTTTCTTCTTGCCTTCCATTTGCGCGAGGCTGGCTTTCAGAGCGTCCATCAAATCGACAACAGGAGCGGCCTTCTTCGGCTTCTCCACTGCGCTGACTTGCTTGCCTTCGAGATGAGCCTTGATCAGTTCCTTCACGTTGGCTTCGAAGGTGTCGTAGTACTTCTCCGGCTCCCAGTCGGCTGCGAGCGCTTGCACGAGCTGATGCGCCACTTTTAGCTCGGCTTCCTTGATCTCGACATCGTGCTTGCCGAAGTCCTCTACCTTGCGGATCTCATCCTCGTAGTACATGGTGTGCAGCATGAGACCGTTGTTGTACGGACGCAGAAATACGGTGTACTCGCGGTTGTGCATCGCCAGCTTCGCTACCGCGACATAGCGGCTGTCGTGCAATGCTTTTTGCAATAGTGCATATGGCCGCTTCCCTGCTTCTTCGGCGACGAGGTAATACGACGATTCGAAGTAGATGGGGTCGATCTCATCGGCCTTCACGAACTCGAGGATCTCCATCGACTTCGCCGTCTTTGGCTCGATCTTCTTGATCTCTTCCGGCTCGATGATCACGTACTCGCCTTTGCGGAACTCGTAGCCCTTCACGACCTCATCGCGGCTGACAACTTTGTCCTCTTCCGGGCAGATGAGTTGCTGCTTCACGCGCACGTGATCATCGCGATGAAGCATGTGAAATGAAACGTGATTCGCGCGCGCGCCGGAAAACAGACGCACAGGCATGGAGATCAAGCCAAAGGTTAAGTACCCAGACCAAACCGAAGCAGCCATTGAACTTTCCTCTCATTCAGCGGACACGCGACGATGCGCGCGTTCGCCATCGCAGGGCAGAGCTTCTGCACAGCGCAGGAGCGTAATTCTCAACCCTTAGACGCGCAAATTCAAGATTACAGACAGTCTCCTTTGTTACGATGCAGGTACCCCCAATCGTGCCGTCCTCCGCGCCTTCCAAGCTGAAACCCGCCTCGCGCAGCCTCGCCGCGCAGCTTTCCCGAATCGGATGGATCGCGTTTGGATTCGCCATTGTGGCGCTGTCGGCAGCGTTACTTATGAACTCGGCACGGCCGCATCAGTGGGGATTCGCTGCTCTGGTCACGGTGTTGTTCGCGACATTGGCGTACGTGCTGCGCGGGGTGAACCTGACTGGAGCCGCAGCGGGACTGATCGCCACCTTTGCGCTCACGCTCGCAGGCGGTCCACCAATGTTTTGCGCCGTACTTCTGGTATTTGTCCTGACGTATCTCGCGACCCGCTTT
>Ga0209581_1001360_pt1 | contig 29330 bp, 23 predicted proteins | sample Coa_R2_FD_187160 | JGI IMG/M metagenome (GOLD analysis project Ga0209581, IMG submission 187160) | Surface soil microbial communities from Centralia Pennsylvania, which are recovering from an underground coalmine fire - Coalmine... | ecosystem: Environmental > Terrestrial > Soil > Unclassified ...
CGGAAAAAACTGGCGAGAAAGTCGAACGTCTCGGAAAGGTATCTGGCACAGCTCGAAGCGGGAAAGGGAAATGTGTCCATTTTGTTGCTGCGCCAGATTGCGCGCGCGCTGGAGATGCCTCTCGAGGCCCTAATCCACGAAGGGGCGGAACAAAACGAGGAACTGCTGCGCGCTACGGAGATTCTGCGGCGTTTGACGCCGGAGCAGTTGCAGCGCGCGCGCCAGGGACTGCTCGAAAAATACGGAACCGACGAGCGTGAGGCACGCAGGTCGCGGATTGCGCTGATCGGGCTTCGCGGAGCGGGGAAGTCTAGTTTGGGCGCGCTGCTGGCGGAGCGGCTCGATCTGCCGTTTTTGGAACTGGACCATCTGGTGGAGCAGGAAAGCGGGATGACGCTGAGCGCCATTTTTGATTTGTACGGCCCCGGAGGGTTCCACCGTTACGAGCGTCAATGCCTGGATCATGTGATCGCCCGGTATTCGCGTTTTGTGCTGGCGGCGGGCGGAAGCCTGGTGACGGAACACGCGACATTTGAGACGCTGCTGAATGCGTGCTATACGGTCTGGCTGAAAGCCAAGCCGGAAGACCACATGAACCGGGTAATCGCGCAGGGAGATCGGCGACCGATGGCGGCTAGTCCGCAGGCGATGGCCGACTTGCGGAGGATTCTGGCGAGCCGGGAACCGCTCTATGCGCGGGCGGACATGACACTGGAGACGAGCGGAAAGACCGTGCAACAAAGTTTGCAGGAACTGCTCAAGGCGGCGGGAGCTGCCAAAAATAGCGGAAAGAACGCGGCAGTATAGTGCTTGCGTGACGCCAGTCACGGATTTATATTGCATATTGGGACAGAAACCGAAAGGGTTAGGGGAATTTCATCCATGCCGAAAGTGGACGAACGTGAACTGGTGCTTTTCGAGGCGGATCCGGCTTGCTACCGGCACTGGAGGCTGAGCGTTAGCGGACGAGTGGCTACGCTGGCGATGGATGTAGAGGAAGAAGGAGGGCTACGCCCGGGCTACAAGCTGAAGCTGAACTCCTACGACCTGGGAGTGGACATCGAGCTTCACGACGCATTGCAAAGGATTCGATTCGAGCATCCGGAGGTGGCGTGCGTCGTAATTACCAGCGCGAAGGAAAGGATGTTTTGCGCTGGGGCGAACATCTACATGCTGGGCTCGTCTTCCCACGCTTGGAAGGTGAACTTCTGCAAGTTTACGAACGAAACCAGGAACGGGATGGAAGATTCGAGCCGGCACGACGGATTGAAGTTCCTCGCGGCATTGAATGGAACGACGGCGGGCGGTGGGTACGAATTGGCGCTGGCGTGCGATGAGATCCTGATGATTGACGACCGGTCGAGCGCGGTGAGCCTGCCGGAGACTCCGCTGCTGGGAGTCCTGCCCGGAACAGGCGGCTTGACGCGTGTGGTGGACAAGCGCAAAGTGCGTCGCGACTTGGCGGATTTGTTCAGCACGAATCCGGATGGAGTCAAGGCAGAGCGGGCCAAAGCCTGGGGGCTGGTGGATGCAATCGCGGCGCCCGGGCAGTTTGCGAAGCTTGTGGAAGAGCGGGCGCAGGCGCTTGCGGCGGCTTCGACCCGCGGGAAGGATGCGCGCGGCATCAAGCTGAATCGTCTGGCGCGAAAGATTGACGACACCGGATACCACTACACAAACGTTGATGTTGTCTTCGATAGGGAGGCCCGGACGGCCACGCTGACGATTCGGGCGCCGGAAGGACCGCAGCCGGAGACGACCGACGAAATTCAAGCGGCGGGCGACGCGTGGTGGCCGCTGGCAATGGCGCGGGAACTGGACGACGCCATCCTGATGCTGCGCACGAATGAACTGGAGCTCGGCTTGGTCCTTCTCAAGACCGAGGGAAGCGCGGAACCGGTCTTGGCGTGCGATGAGGCGATGCTGAGGCTCAGGGAGTATTGGCTGGTGCGGGAAACGATCGGACTGTTGCGGCGCGCACTGGCGCGGCTGGACGTGACCTCGCGCAGCCTCTTTGCCATCATCGATCCGGGAACGTGCTTTGCGGGAACGCTGTTCGAGCTGGCGCTGGCGGCGGACCGGAGCTACATGCTGATGCTTCCCGAAGGGGAAAGCGAGGCGCCGAAGATTGCGCTCAGCGGGATGAACTTTGGCCTATTGCCGATGGTGAACGGGCAAAGCCGGCTGCAAACGCGATTTCACGACGACGCATCGAAACTCAGTGAGTTGCAGGGGCTGACGGGAAAGCTGCTGTCGGCGGAAGAAGCGACGGAAGCAGGTCTGGTAACGGTTACGCCGGATGATTTGGATTGGGAAGACGAAATTCGGATCGCGATTGAGGAGCGCTCGAGCCTGTCTCCGGACGCGCTGACCGGCATGGAGGCGAACCTGCGATTTCCCGGCGCGGAGACGCTGGAGACGAAGATTTTCGGACGGTTGTCCGCGTGGCAGAACTGGATTTTCATCCGGCCGAATGCGACGGGGGAACAAGGCGCTCTGAAACTTTTTGGAAAGGGATCGAAGCCGAAATTCGATCGGGAGCGTGTGTGATGGAAACGAATTATCAGGACCGGATACCGAACAACGTCGATCTCGGATCAAACCGCACGCTGCAACGCGCACTGGAGCACTGGCAGCCGGAGTTTTTGAACTGGTGGCACGGGCTGGGACCGAGCGATTTCAACGCGGCGAACGTGTATCTGCGAACGGCGATTTCCGTGGATACCAAGGGCTGGGCGACCTTCGGGTACGTGCGCATGCCGGAATACCGCTGGGGGATTTTTCTCGCGACGCCGGAGCCGGACCGGAGAATCGGATTCGGAGACGAATACGGGAAACCGGTTTGGCAGCAGGTTCCGGGCGAGCATCGCTCGACCCTGCGGCGATTGATCGTCACCCAGGGAGACACGGAGCCCGCGTCCGTGGAGCAGCAGAGGCTGCTGGGACACACGGCGCCGTCGCTCTACGATTTGCGGAATCTGTTCCAAGTGAACGTGGAAGAGGGAAGGCACCTCTGGGCGATGGTCTATTTGCTGCACGCGTACTTCGGACGAGACGGGCGCGAGGAAGCGGAGGAATTGCTGGAGCGGCATTCCGGCGACCAGAACAAGCCGCGAATTCTGAGCACATTCAATGAGCCGATTGACGACTGGCTGAGCTTCTACATGTTCACGTACTTCACGGATCGCGACGGGAAGTTTCAGCTCAAGTCGCTGGCGGAATCGAGCTTCGATCCGCTCTCGCGAACCTGCAAGTTCATGCTGACGGAAGAGGCGCACCACATGTTCGTGGGTGACACCGGAATAGCGCGGGTTATCAGGCGCACCATCGAGGTGATGAAGGATCTGGGAACGGACGACCCGATGGCGGTTCGCAAAGCGGGCGCGGTGGATTTGCCTACCATCCAGAAGTACCTGAATTTCTGGTTCAGCTCGTCGCTGGACCTTTTCGGAGGGGATACGTCCTCGAACGCGGCTTCGTACTTCGCAACAGGGTTGAAGGGCCGCCCCGACGAAATCAAGTACGAAGATCACATTGAGAAGGACACGACTTATACTCTGGAACTGCCGGACGGGAAGGGCAACGTGCGGCAGGAAGTGATTCCAATGCGCAACGCGATGAACGAGGCGGTGCGTGAAGCGTACGTTCGGGACTGCGAAAAAGGGCTCGCGCGGTGGAACCGGCTTCTCGAGGAAGCCGGATATCCGCAGCGGATGGCGCTGCCTAGCACGAGGTTCCGGCGGACGGTGGGAAGCTGGGCCAATATTCCGACGGACCTTGCGGGGAATCCGATTTCTGTGGAAGAGTTCAATGCGCGGATGGACGATTGGATTCCGACGGTGACGGACCGGGCCTTCGTGAAGAGTCTGATGCACGGCGTGTTCGAGCCGGGGAGGATGGCGGGTTGGATCGCGCCTCCGGAGCGGGGAATCAACACACAACCTGTGAACTTCGAGTACGTGAAGTTTCACTGAAGAAGCGACCAGCGACCCGCAATCAGAGACCAGTAAGTGAGAAGAGCCGAATCGTGCTCCGCCGCTATTACGGCGCGTCCGCAGCGAAGTAGCGCTCCGAGAGGTCTCAAGTATAGGTTAGGAACTGGTTGGGAAGAGTGTGCCCCCATCCCCGTTGTTTTTGTGGAAGAGAATTCGCGCGTGCGGGAGCAAGGAACGGGCAGAAGGACGGATTTCACGGCGAACAATAGCACGCGTTTGTTGGCTTAAATTAGCAGTACTTACTTTTGAGATATCAAGGTAAGAGGGGGAATGCGCGGTGTGACTACGTCTAGACCCGTAACGAGCCGCGGAAGCCGCGAGCGGCATAGTAGGAGTCGGCGCCGTTGTGATACAGGAAAACCGCGTTGTAGCGGCGATCGCAGAAGAGGGCGCCGCCGAGTTTTCTGATCTCCGAAGGTGTCTTCACCCAACTGGACGTCTTCGTATCGAACTCGCCAAGTTTCTGCAACTCGCGATACTGCTCTTCGGTGAGAAGTTCGACGCCCATGGCGGCCGCCATGCTCATGGCGTCGTCTTTGGGTTTGTGTTCTTTTCTTGCGTGCAGCGCTTCGCGGTCGTAGCAAAGGCTTCGGCGCCCGGTGGGGCTTTCTGCGGAACAATCATAAAAAATATATTCGCCCGTTTTCTTATCCTGATCAACTACATCCGGTTCGCCGCCGGTTCGTTCCATTTCGCCGAGGGACCAGAGTTTTTCCGGGTGAGCTTCGAGCCTTGCCTGCACTTTGACCCATTCCAGGTCTATATGGCGGTCCCTGCTTTTCTCGAAGCGGGCTTTCAGTGTTCCGAGCAGGTCTTTCCGTTGTTCCGCTGAGAACTGCTTCTGACCACTCTTGTGTGCTTTGGGCATGATTTTGCGATTCCTTCGATTGACGACTCTGCACTGGGCACGCCAGTCCGGAGTCTACAACCGTTTGATTGTGGAGAGCCAGGCGGGAGCGCCATGGTCGCCATCCCAAGGCGCAGGCTCGTCGCGAAGGTACGACGCATCCCAGGGTAGTCCGGTTATATCCGTTCATGACTGGTGGGTTTCCGGCCTTTGAACGGGTTGTCAGCCGCAGCATCAGCCGTGTGTTTTGATCGTTCCGGCAACTTCGTTTCTTCCTCGGCCAGAGTTGGAGCGTTCGAACAGCCGTGGCGTCCAACCGAACCTAACGCTCCATTGTGGCGCGTCCATCGTGCGAATTTCTCCGATGCTCCGACTCATCGAGACCTGGCGTTATGTAGATTGGGTTACTTCCTAAGCATTAGAATAACCCAACTGCATCCGCTGTCGGACTCCGTTATCTCAAAATGGAAACCGACCAAAGAGAGATTTTTCGCATCGCTCAAAATGACAGACGCTTTGAGAGCCCAGCTATTTGGTACCAACTGGAAGGCGAAGAAGTTGGCGGCTTAGGCGGGATGGCTTTGCCAAGGGGAAAGGCGGAGAGTAGAATCTCCCGGAAAGGAGCAGGGACTAACGAATGCGTCGTTGTCCGAGACGGTTTTCCGAGCAGAGCCTTTCCTGAAGGGGCTCACCACACCGGCGCTCGCGGCGGGCAGGGGCTCGCTCCCTGCAGCATCCAAGCCGCCAATTCGTCGAACATGTTCCAAGCAGAGCCCTGACCACTATTTTTCCGACCATGCACAAGGGCCTTCTTCCTATACACGACGTCGCGCGCAAACTCGAACTTCCGGAAAAATACATTGAGCAAGTCGGGCCGTACGGAGCAAAGGTCAGGCTGGAGCTCCTGACCGATCCCGCTTACAAAAGACGGGGGAAGATCATCCTCGTCACGGCAACAACTCCCACGGCTTCGGGAGAAGGGAAGACCGTGACCGCCATCGGGCTGACGCAGGGACTGGCGCACATCGGGAAGAAAGTGATCATCACCTCGCGCGAGCCTTCGCTCGGTCCGGTTTTCGGAATGAAGGGAGGCGCGGCGGGTGGCGGGCTTTCGCAAATCGAGCCGAGCGAGAAAATCAACCTGCATTTTCACGGAGACTTTCACGCCATTTCCAGCGCGCACAATCTGCTGGCGGCGCTGATCGATGCACACCTGTTTCACGGCAACGACCTGAATCTGGATCCGGACCAGATCATTTGGCCGCGCGCGATGGATATGAACGACCGCGCCCTGCGGCGCATCGCCGTTTCCCTGGACAGCAAGAGAGAGGGCGGCGGACGCAAAACGGGATTCGTGATCACGGCGGCTTCGGAAATCATGGCGATTGTGGCGTTGGCAAAGGACCGCAAGGACTTGCGGCAGCGGCTCGACTCCATCGTCGTCGGCATGACGCGCGACGGGAAGCCGGTGCGGGCGCGAGATCTGGCGGCGACCGGCGGCATGATGGCGCTGCTCACGGACGCGATTCTTCCGAATCTGGTGCAGACGACGGACGGCACTCCGGTGTTCGTGCACGCCGGCCCCTTTGGAAACATCGCGCACGGAACAAGCAGCGTGCTCTGCCAGCAGATGGGGATGCGGCTCGCTGATTACGTAGTCAACGAGTGCGGATTCGCCGCCGACCTGGGAGCGGAGAAGTATTTTGACATCGTGATGCAGCAATCGGGTAACACGCCCTCCGCGGCGGTGCTGGTGACCACGGTGCAAAGCATTCGCAATCAGGGTGAAGGCGACCTGGAGCGCGGCCTGCCGAACCTGGGCAGGCACATCGACAATCTGAAGGGATTTGGCGTGCCGACGATTGCGGCCATCAACCGCTTCCCGAACGATGCGGACGCCGACCTGAAGCGGCTGGCGGATTATTGTAAGGAGCACAGTGTTCCCGCGGCGCTTTCGGAGGCGTTCACAAAAGGCGGGCCGGGATCGGAGCAGTTGGCGGAAGGGGTTGTGGAGTTGATCGAGAAGAATCCGGCGCCAGCGGTGCGGCCCACCTACAGCCTCGAAGACCCGCTTGTCCAGAAGATTGAAAAAGTGGCGAAGAAGATTTACGGCGCGGGCGAGGTCAGCTACAGCGACCAAGCGAAGGCGAAGTTGCAGCGATTCTCGGATTGGGGCTACGCGAAGGTGCCGGTCTGCATCGCCAAGACGCAGTATTCCTTCACCGACGATCCGAAGATTTTGGGCGCCCCCACGGGCTGGACGCTGCGAGTGACGGACGCTTCGCTTTCGGCCGGAGCGGGCTTCGTCGTCGTTATCTGCGGGAACATGATGTTGATGCCCGGTCTTCCGAAGGTGTCGCGGGCGGCATCGATTGACGTGGATGATGAGGGCGTGATTAGCGGCGTGTAGGCGCGGCCACGTTGGGGCGAGGCAGTCGCTATTTCGGATTGCGCGCTTGGGCCGCGGAGGGACTGACGGCTTCGGGCCCTTTGTCTCGGATTTCCACGAATTCCCAACCGAAGCGTCCCTTGATGCAGAGATGTCCGCTGGTTACGGAGTGATCGAGCGGAGAGGTGACGCGCACGATGCGCCCATCCTGCTCGTGAACAGTAAGTGTGCAGCCAACGCCGCAATAGGGGCAGATGGTGTCGGTTTGGGATTGCCGCGATTGGTCCCAGCTTCCCGCCTTGCGCATGTCGAACTCGGTTTTGAACACTAGCGCGCCCGTCGGGCACACGCCGATGCAGTTTCCACAATAGACGCAAGCCGATTCCGGAAGAGGAACGTCAAACTCCGTCGCGATGTGCGCGGAAAAGCCGCGCCCGGCCGCCGAGATGGCAAACGTGTTCTGGGCGTCCACGCCGCACGCTTCGACGCACTTGTAGCAGAGGATGCATTTCGCGTAGTCGCGCACGTACAGGTCGTTGTCGATTTTGGGGGGCTCGGCGGCGCGAGTGGCCGCGGAACCGAAGCGGCGCGGATCGGCGCCGTAGCGGCGCATGTATTCCTGCAACGCGGGCGCGGCAGAAACGTCCACGGAGGAAGCGAGAAATTCGAGGACTAGGCGGCGGCTGAGGCGCACGCGTTCGGAATCGGTGTGAATGCGCATGCCGGGCTCGACCTTGCGCGAGCAGGCAGGAACGAGCACTCGGGAGCCTTCGAGCTCGACCACGCAGACGCGGCATACGTTGACGGGAGTGAGAGTTTCCAGGAAGCACAGCGTGGGCGTGTCGATGCCGAGTGGCCGGGCGGCATCAAGGATAGTCGAGCCTTCGGGAACGGAAGCCGGTTTGCCGTCGATTTGGATTTCAATCTGGGGGCGCGGCGCCGCGGGAGGGACTTCAGGCACCGGACCTCTCGGCACGGGGATCAGAGGAGCGGGCGCATTTGTGGATTCGCTCATGAGAAAAGGCTCCAACGATTCACGGCGGAGAGGAGCGCGCTGGACGCCGTCTGGCCGAGGCCGCAGATCGAGGCGTCGCGCATGGCTTGCGCCATTTCCTGAAGCAGCCGAAGTTCCTGTTCACTTGTGCCCAGCGGCTTCCTTGCGATCAACCGCTCGAGCGCTTCTTTCTGGCGAGTCACACCGACGCGGCAGGGGACGCATTGGCCGCAGGTCTCTTCGCGGAAAAATTCGGCGATGCGGAGAAGGATGCGCTTCAAGTCCACGGTATCGTCGAGAAGCAAGATCACGCCGGAGCCTAGGGTCGCGCCGATGGCGCGCGTGCCTTCGAATGTTAGCGGCGTATCCAGTTCGCTGGGAGAGACAAATGTTCCGGCGGCGCCGCCGAGCAGAACAGCCTGGAGTTTGCCGGAACCTCCCACGCCGCCCGCAAGGTGGATGACCTCGCGGAGCGTGACGCCGAAGGGGACTTCATAGACGCCCGGGCGGGCAACATGGCCGGAGAGACAGAAGAGGCGCGTTCCGGAAGATTGTTGCGTGCCTGTGCGGGCAAAGGCCGCGCCGCCATGGAGAATGATTTCGGGAACGTTCACAAGAGTTTCGACGTTGTTCACCACTGTCGGCTGGCGGAACAGGCCGGCTTGCGTGGGGAAGGGCGGCTTATTGCGCGGCTCGCCGCGATAGCCTTCGATGGAATTGAAAAGAGCGGTTTCCTCGCCGCAGATGTAGGCGCCGGCGCCGCGCCGCAATTCGACGTCAAAGCGAAACGCGGAACCGAGGATCTTTTCGCCAAGATAGCCTTGCGCGCGGGCCGTTTCGATGGCATGCGTCATGCGCTCGGCGGCGAGCGGATACTCTCCGCGCATATAGACGTAGCCCTGTTCGGCGCCGACGGCGAGGGCGGCAATCGTCATGCCTTCCAGGATGGCGTACGGATCGCCCTCCATCAGGACGCGGTCCTTGAAGGTGCCCGGTTCAGATTCATCGGCATTGCAGACGACAAAGTGCGGGCGGCCGGAGTTCCGCTGGAGAAGCAGAGCCTCCCACTTTTTTCCGGTGGGAAATGCGGCGCCGCCGCGCCCGAGAAGGTTGGAGTCGATGACTTCGCGGACGATTATTTCCGGGCCCAGTTCCAACGCGCGGCGCAATGCCTGATAGCCGCCGTGGCGGATGTAGTCCTCGAGACTCTCCGGATTTACGGCCCCAACGCGGCGGAGAAGACGGCTTTGCGGAGAGTTCGCCAGCGGAGCAGAGACGCGCGCGTCGAGCGTATCCGGTTTGGGAGGGAGCTTGTCTTCCGATGCGTTGCGCAGCGTGGACTGAATGGCCTCCAGCGACGCCGGGGCAACCACCGATTCACGCGGAGATTCGCCGGCAGCGGAAAGTAGCGCCGCCGGAGCGCGTTCACACAATCCGAGGCAAGGAACGCGCAGCCAGGTGACGCGGCTGTTTGCCGCGGAACTCCCTGGCGGACCGAGTTTCGCTTCGAGCTGCGCGCAGAGTTTTTCCGCACCGCGAGCCAGACAGGCAATGTCGTCGCAGACATGGGCAACTACTGGCGCGCGCGGCGTGAGCGAGAACATCGCGTAAAAGGAAGCTACGCCGTGAATTTCCGCGGGCGGCAGGTTCATGCGCACGGCGACGTAGTTGATTGCACCCGGGCTGATCCAGCCGATGCGCGATTGAATGGCGTGCAAGACAGGAAGCAGGAGATCGCGACGGGAAGGCGCAGCAACAACCACGCGGCCGTCATTCCTGGCGGCCTGTGCGTCAATTGAGCCATGCGCTCCTTCGCGGCCGAGTACACTGTCAACGGCCGCCTTTTCGGCGTCGGTTGCCCGGTGCTCGGTCAGGTGAAGGTCCACTCAGCGCTCTTGAAGTTTTTCAATCCGGATCGCCGTCGCTTTGAATTCGGCGGTGCCGGACTTGGGATCGACGGCATCAATCGTAAGATCGTTGGTCGCCACCTGATTGTGAAAATGCAGCGTAAGAAAGGCAAGTCCCGGGCGCAAACCTGCATCGAAGCGGACCGGAGCGACAACGGAGCCGCGTCGCGAGCTGACGCGGACTTTTTCCCCTTCGCGCACATTGTAGCGGGCGCCGTCTTCGGGGGAGAGATCGAGAGCCTCCCCGCGGCGCAGGGGGGAGGAATACCGGCTGCTTTGCACACCGGTGTTGTACGAATCGAGGCGGCGGCCGGTCGTCAGGCGAATTGGGAATTCCGCGTTAAGCTGATCCATGGGCGGTTCAAATTCAACGGGATTGAAGGGCGCGCGCGGGCCGATCAACGGTTTCTGCCAGAGCCGGCCGTGAAGGTACATTTCCCCCGGGTGCGACTCATCGTAGCAAGGCCATTGAATGCCGCCGAGTTGTTCGAGGCGCGCGTAGCTCATGCCGGCGTGCATGGGACTGAGCCGGCGAAGCTCGTTCCAGATGCGTTCTGCGTCGGGCTCGCCCCAGTCGTGACCGAAGCGACGGGCAAGCTCGAAGAGAATTTCCGTATCATCGCGAACGCCTTCGGGAAGCGGCAAAGCACGGCGGACGCGCTGCACGCGGCGTTCGCTGCTCGTGACCGTGCCTTCGCTTTCGCACCATCCCGCCGATCCGGGAAGAACGACGTCGGCTAGCTCCGCCGTATGCGTGTAGAAGAGATCTTGAACGACTAGGAATTTCAAATTGCGAAGCAAACGAAGCGCGCGATGGCGGTCTGCTTCGGAATCGGCGGGGTTCTCGCCCAGGACGTAGAGCGCCGTCAATTCGCCGCGGTCCATGGCTTCCAGCATGCCGCTGACGTGCCAGCCGCGCTTCGGGTGAATCTTGCATCCCCAGGCTCTTTCAAAATTGGCGCGCAGCTCATCGTTTTCGACGTGCTGGAATCCCGGGAGACGGTCGGGAATCGCGCCCATGTCGCCGCCGCCTTGAACGTTGTTTTGCCCGCGCAGGGGATTGATGCCGCTGCCGTAACGGCCGACGTGGCCGGTGAGAAGCGCGAGGTTAATCAGGGCAAGGACGTTGTCCACGGCGTTGTGATGTTCGGTGATGCCGAGCGTCCAGCAGAGCTCGGCGCGAGGCGCCTTCGCGTAAGCGTGGGCCACTTGACGGATGGCTTCGGCGGGGACGCCGGTGTCGCGCTCGGCGCGCTCCAGCGTGTACTTCTCGACGCCCGCTTTGTAGGCGTCGAAACCGCTCGTGGCGTGTTCAATGAATTGGCGGTTCGCCAGGCCGGAGACGATGATTTCCCGCGCCATGGCGTTGGCCAGGGAGATATCTGAGCCGACGTCGAGACCAAGCCAGAGATCGGCCCATTGCGCGGAACTCGTACGGCGGGGATCGATGACGAAGAGTTTCGCACCCCGGCGCAGCCCTCTCAGGACGTGATGAAAGAAAATCGGATGGGTCTCGCGGGCGTTGGAGCCCCACAAAATAATGACATCGGTTTCTTCCACTTCGCGGTAGGAACTTGTGCCGCCTCCCGCTCCGAAAACCGCCGCCAGACCGGCGACGCTGGGGGCATGTCAAGTCCGGTTGCAACTGTCGATGTTGTTGCACCCGATGACGGAGCGGACGAATTTCTGCGCGACGTAGTTCAGCTCGTTCGTGGTTTTGGAACAACTGAACATGCCGAAGGTGAGCGGGCCGCGGCGCTCGACCTCGGAGCGAATTCCCGCCGCAACGCAATCCAGAGCTTCCTCCCAGGTCGCGGGGCGGTGCGTTCCGTTTTCGCGGATTAAAGGAGCGGTGAGCCGTTCGTTCCGGGCATTTGGCACGATGTCACCTCGTCTGAGGCAGCGCGCTCGGGGCGGACTTCTGAAAGTCCGAGCAGTACACAACCGTAGTCCGTCCGGGCTGCAAGTAGATGGTAACTCCGAAGAAGGCAGGCGGGAAATCAAATCCGCAGCGACTGATTGTTCAACCGGCAGACTGGGATGCCTCGGGTGGTCAAGCCTCGCGCTTACGGAACGTTCCGGTTGCTGCGCGCTTGAATGTAACTGGAATTTAGCGCCGAAACGGAAGTACAGCCGAGTAGCTTGAGAGTGCGTTCCACGTCCTCCCTCAGGATAGCCAGCGCGCGTGCGACTCCGCCTTTGCCGGCGGCGGCCAGGCCGTAGGCGTACGCGCGGCCAATGAGCACGGCTTTTGCCCCGAGACAAAGAGCCTTCACAATGTCGGCGCCGCGCCGAACGCCTCCGTCCATCAGCACTTCCGCTTGTCCGCGGGCAGCCGCGACCACCTCCGGCAGCGCGCGAAGGGTCGCGGAGACGCCATCGAGCTGCCTTCCACCGTGGTTCGATACGACGACGGCGGCAGCACCCGCGTCAATCGCATGCCGGGCATCATCGCCCGTCAGGACGCCCTTTACGATGATTGGCCCGGGCCAGATCTCGCGAAGCCAGCGCAGGTCTTCCCAGGTGACCATGGCCTGGGCCAGCGCCGCTCCCACGTCCATCAGAGGCATGGGACCCTTGCCGGGGAGCACGACATTTTCGAGAACCGGCAGCCCGCCATCCAGCAAAAAGCCCAAAAGCCAGGAGGGGTGAAAAGGAAATTGCCGCAAGTAAGGAAGTTTGGGAAAAACGGAATTTCCAAGCAGCTCTTTCATCCCATTGCGGATGTCGCGTTCGCGCATTCCGGCCACGGGAGTATCGATCGTGACGACGAGGGCCGAGTAACCCGCTTTCTTTGCGCGTTCGAGAGCCGGCTCGGCCACCTCGCGGCCACCCACAAGATAGAGCTGATACCAAGCGGGGCCATTCGTGGCGTTGCGAACATCTTCGAGCTTGTGACCGGAGATTGTGGACAACGTGTAGATGGTCCCTGCCGCGCCGGCCGCAGCGGCGGCGGCGACTTCGCCACCCGGATGCATCACGCGGCTGTACCCCACGGGTGCCAGGATGGCCGGAAAGGATATTTCAGAGTTCAAAACACGCGTGCGGAGATCGCAATGCGGAGTCGCGACCGCTTGCCGCGGCCGGAAAATGACGTCTTCAAAGGCGCAGCAGTTTTCGCGCAGCGTGATTTCTCCCTCCGCCCCGCCGTCGAGATAGTCGAAGACGACTTTGGGGAGGCGGCGGCGCGCCATCCGGCGCAAATCCTCGATGTTCACGGCGCGGAAAAGTCGCCCTTCACTCATAGGCCGGTCTTACGATGTAAAGAAAATCGTGCACGAAAGACCCTTAGGAATTTAACGATGTTTGCAGCCCGCGCCCCGCATGATCTCGCCAGTTCACGAGTCACGGACTGAGCGCCAACGAATGTTCATCCTTAAGGAACGCTTGCTCGGAGCGGACAAAGCCTGACTAGGGCGAGAACTCCGAGGAGCGGGAAGATGATGCTAGACGCGCGAGGGAGCGTCAAGACGGAAAAGCCGAAGCAGCGATGAAAACAGAGACTCGACTCTGTGCTTCTCCAGTGGGGAGAAAAAATCGATTGGCGTTGCCGAATCGCAACGCTCGTCGCTGGACTGCGCTTTTAGTGCTGGCTGTGCTTGGCGCTTGCGCCGCGTGCCAGCAGCTTCGTGACATTCCTGCCGTCCGGCTTCCGGATACGCTTTTTCATTAACTCACCAGGGTGATAAGAAGTTCGTCCACTCGCTCGATACTTCCCGCCCGCTCACGTTGGCCTTCCCCGGCCTCACCTCTGCTGCCGAGAGCGGGCAACTATCTTCATCCTGCTTCGCAGGCCTCGTCGCGACTGACTCCTTCCTATTTGGGTAGGAGGAAGCGCTCGACGATCTCCGGCATCATCGGATCGACGGCGAGCGTGTAGTGGGTGGCGTTCGGCACGATTGCGAACTGGTTTGCGGGCCGCAGTGAGCCATCAATCCCGGCATCGCGCTGGCCGCCTCCCAACGTCTTCCAGAATTCGACCATGCGTTCGGGCGGGATGTAGTCAGCGTCGGCGAAGACCAGCAGTGTGCGAGTCTTGAGCTTGGCGATGTCGGCGCTCCAGTCAAAGGGGCGTTTGGTCATGTCACCAACCTTCCTGAAGAGGTTCGCCCAATCGACATGGGGATAGGCCTGCCCTAACGGCGATGCCTTAACGCTACCGCCAAGCATCGCAGCGTTGGCCTCCAACTGATTCAGGGAGGCCACCACCTCTGGAAAAGCGTCGTCCTGCCTCATCCTCGCGGCCAGGAGCACGAGCCGGTCGACTGCATCCGGATGGCGGATGGCCGTCTGCAGCGCGACGAAGGATCCCAGCGAGTAGCCCATTATGTCAGCCTTTCCAAGCTTCAGATGGCTGATCAGAGCGGCAACGTCGTCGCCCATCGTTTCACAGCGCAGTGGCCTGTCGGTGTCTGGCGTGCGCCCATGCGCCTGAAGATGGACGGCGATCACCTGCCGGCCTTTGGCCAGTTCGGCCACATTGCTCCCGAAGCTGTCTGGGTTGATGCCGCCGTGAAGAAGAATAAGTGGCTTGCCGGCGCCATGCACGCTGTAAAAGATATGCTGGCCATTGACGTCGGCAAAACTCTCTTTTGCCATCGTGGGCGTCTCCTTGGATTGAACGGGAATGGTCGCAGTCAGCACTGCGGTGGCTGTGGCAGTCTTCAGGAAATCGCGTCTCGTGTGTGTCATCATCATCCCTTCCACGCACCGTAGGTCGCGGTGTGTCACGACCTGCCTGCGAGCAACTCATCCAGCTGCGCGAACTGTTCGGGCAGGCCTTGCGCCGAACCGGCGAGGGCTTCCTCGAGGGCCGCTGTTGTGGGGTAGAGTTCGTGAAAGGTGACCAGGGTCTTGCCGCCATTTTCTTCGAATGTCACCGTGGTCACTGCGCCCTGATCGCTCTCTTCGTTCGTCCAGACGATGCGTTTGTGTGGCGTCACTTCTTTGTACGTGCCGAAGAACGCCATCGGTTGGTCGAAGGCCGGATGGCGGAACACCAAGCGATACCCGCCCCCGGTGCGCACGTCCATGTCGCATGAGACCAGCGACATGCCCGCCGACTTCGGAACCCACCAACGCTTGAACAATTCTGGTTTGCTCCACGCTTCGAAGACAATGTGCGCCGGGGCATCGAACGTTCGCGTCACGACGAGTTCGCGGTCGGACTTGCGTTCCACGGTGGTGCGGTTCATGGCGGCGCGACTACCTTCTTTTCCTTCGGGCATCTGCCTTCTCCTTTGATTTTAAGTGCTCGACAATCTTGTCCAGTTCGTCGAAGCGTGCGCTCCAGAGCTGACGTTGCCGCTCGATCCAAGCGGCCTCTTCTTCCAGCGCGCGCATGGCAAGCCTGCAGATTCTGACGCGCCCGGCCTTTTCAGTAGTGACCAGCGCCGCCCGCTCCAACACGGCAACATGCTTCTTCATGCCCGTCAGAGTCATGTCGAACTTCTCGGCTAGATCCGTTATGGAAGCATCGGCCCGCCCGAGCTGCTCCAGAATGCCGCGTCGCGTGGCGTCCGAGAGCGCGGCGAATGAGACATCTAGTTGGGCTGGCTGATACTGAACCATGTGGTTCAGTATATAACACCGCCGGGCGGGATGCAAGGGAGCCGAGCGCGAGATTTTTAGGCCCGGCCAATTCACTCTTGGGCGACCCTTGACGGTGTGCGCGGCGATGCGAACGACTTTGGCCAAGGGTAGCTCTGGAGCCTTTGAGGGTAGGCACTGAGCGTTCTAGGCATGGCGTAACGCGATATGGAGTCGTCCAAACGAAATCTGGCAGACATGACCAGAGTGTGGGCCGGCCCATCGCTGGGTTGGGCTTACCTGGTCAGCGTGATCGACTGTTGCACGCGAGAGATCATGAGCTGGAACCTCTCACAGCGCTGCCGGGCCGAGGACGCCTTAGCCGCAGTCGATCAGGCAGTGCTCGAACGGCTACCGTCAGGCAGTTGTGAAGGCAACCTGACGCTGACCACCGACAACGGCAACGCAGCTCACTTCTTCCCGGTTCCTGGAAACGCTGGCTCGCCTCCCCATCACGCACCGCCGCACCGCTTACCATCACCCGGATAGCAACAGCTACATCGAACGGTTCCATCGCAGGTTGAAGGAAGAAGAAGTCTGGACCGCGGAGTATCGAAGCTTGGAAAAGGCGCGGGCCGCGAGCGCTCGTTGGATCGAGGAGTACAATCACGACCGGCCTCATTGCGGAGTCGGAAATCGCACCCCGCACGAGGTCTTCTTGAGTTTTGCAGTCGACCTAGAAAACGAGGCACTGACTGTCTAAATTGGCGGGGTGCACTACAGGAACTGTTGACAGTCGTGACCTCATCCAACAGGTCGCACTTTCCATAAACTGGTGAGATGAGGTGCACAAGGACCGCCTACTTGGGACGCAGGCTGTCGCAGGCGGCCCGCTCTTCATCTCAACATTTCCAGTTACTTGCGCTAGCTTACGCGACCTCTGAAGACTATTTTCGGCTTGAACGTTCCCAAATGTTCCCAACTTGCACCAAAATGCAGCAGGGGCGGAAACAGGCCGGATGCTAACTCAATGATTCGCTTGGGAGTATTGGTCGGGGCGCCCGGATTTGAACCGGGGACCTCCTGCGCCCAAGGCAGGCGCGCTACCAGGCTGCGCTACGCCCCGACATGCGGCGAAGACTTAGTCTAGCGTATTTCCTCAGCTCGTTCCTAAGAGAGATATCCTCGTTTCTCCGACAGGCGCACTGTCTTCTTTGCCAGTCGCGCCACTTACGAGGCGCGCCAGATTTTAGACCGTTTTGTCCTTGGAATAGCAAAGCGTCTGCAGATTGCACACTTGGCATTTCGGCTTGCGCGCGGTGCAAACTCTGCGGCCGTGCCAGATCAACTGGTGCGAAAACTGGATCCATTTTTCCCGTGGAATCACCTGCATAAGGTCTTGTTCAATCTTCTTCGGGTCTTCGAGGCGGGTGAGATCCAGACGGTTCGCCAGCCGTTGCACGTGTGTATCCACCACGATCCCGCTCGCGATTCCATACGCTGTTCCCAGGACGACATTCGCGGTCTTCCGCGCGACGCCCGGCAGCGTGAGCATCTCCTCCATTGTGCGGGGCACCTCGCCGCTGAAACGCTCAAGGATCGCCTTGCTTGCGCCCATCACGGACTTTGTCTTGTTGCGGAAGAAGCCGGTCGGCCGAATCTCTTTTTCCAATTCGGCTGGATTCGCGTACGCAAAATCCTTTGGTCCGCGATATTTCCTGAAAAGCGACTCCGTCACCTGGTTGACGCGCACGTCTGTGCATTGCGCGGAGAGAATCGTGGATACGAGAAGCTGGAAAGCGTTTTCGTGCCTCAGTTCGCAGGCCGCGTTTGGGTACGCTTCATCCAGCTTTGCGAGAATTGCGGAGACCCGCTTCGGGTCCGTTCCTGCTGCCCGCGGGCCGCTTGATGATTTGCCTGGTTTCTTCAGCTTGGAGCCGGACTTGCCCGGCCTGGCTCTCTTTGCCTGCGGCTTTTTTTTCGGTCTCTTAGCCATGGCCGAAAAACTATAGCACGTCCGGAAGCGCCGCCAGCAATCGCAGGAACGCCTTGCCCCGGTGACTATGGCGGTTCTTTTCTTCTGGTGAAAGCTCCGCGAATGTCTTATGGAGGGGCGGGTAGTAGAAAACCGGGTCGTACCCGAAACCGCCACTGCCACGCGGCGCCTCGAGAATCACCCCATCGACACTGTCACTTACGATGGCCAGGGCCTTCCCTTGCTGTGCAAGAGCGATCACGCAAACGAAGTGCGCGCTTCGTTGTTCTGCGCTCTTGCCGCGCAGCTCTTCCAGGAGTTTTTCGATTCGCTGGCTGTTGGTCGCGCTCGGGCCCGCATAGCGCGCCGAATGCACTCCCGGCTTTCCGTCCAATGCCGGCACGACCAGTCCGGAATCGTCACAGAAAACTGGCTCCGTGCTATGACGCGAGTAATGGAGCGCCTTCCCGAGCGCATTTTCGCCGAAGGTGTCAGCGTCTTCCTCGTGGGGAGCCAGGCGATCGATGCCGGGAAGCGATTCCAACTCCAGGTGCGAGCCGGCGTCTCGGGCCAAAGCGCGGAACTCCTGCAACTTTCCCGGATTCGACGACGCGAGAAGGAGACGGAGATGTTTCTTCAGCTCAGGGGTTGAGCCAGAGGTCAAAGGTTCCAGAGGCTGCATCCGCGAATCTCAAAAGGAAAAGTCATCGAAAAGTTTCTTCAGCCCAGGCATTGCGCGCAAACTACGCGGCGGGCGGTGCCCTTCGTAAGCGCGGTACCGCCCTATCTTCCGCGCGCCAAATACTTCGCCGGCAGTACCGCTCGCTGCGCATCCGTAATTCTTCGGATTCCCGCCGCGGCCAACGCCAGCAAGTCCTGCATTTCGCCACCAGAAAACGGCCGCCCTTCCGCCGTCGCCTGAATCTCGACAAAATCGCCGCGGCCGGTCATGACCACGTTCATGTCCACTTCCGCCCGCGCGTCCTCTTCGTAGGACAAATCGAGCAAAGGGCGGTCATCGACAATCCCCACGCTTGTGGCGGCAACGGAGTCGATCAACGGCGAGCTTTTCAAGATGCCCGCCGCTACCAGCCGCTCCATGGCCAGCGCCAGTGCAACGAACGCTCCGGTGATGGAAGCGGTGCGCGTGCCGCCATCGGCCTGAATTACGTCGCAATCCAGCCAAACCGTGCGCTCGCCAAGGGCTTCCTGATCCGTAACCGCGCGCAACGATCTGCCGATGAGCCTCTGAATTTCCAGCGTGCGACCGCTCTGTTTTCCCCGGGACGCTTCACGGGGCGTGCGCTCTTCCGTCGCGCGGGGCAGCATGCCGTACTCGCTCGTGACCCAGCCTTTGCCGGATCCCTTCAGAAAGCTTGGCACTCCGTCACCCACCGTCGCCGTGCAGATCACGCGCGTTTTGCCCAGTTCGATCAGGACGCTGCCTTCGGCCGTTGAAATGTAGTCGGGCGTAAGGACCAGCGATCGAATTTGGTCCACGCCTCTTCCGTCGCTTCTCACTTATCCTCCGGCTGCGGCAAGCCGCCTCACGCAACATCATCCGTCAAACAAGACGGTCCAATGCTCGCGCTCAGTTTGCAGGCCGTCGAACGAAGTGTCAACGGCTTGTCTCCTCTACCAGGGAATCAGACGCCCTCAAGGCTTGGCCGGTGGCGCTGCCTGCGGGTTCGCGGATGCGGGTGCAGGCGCGGTCGTTGGCGGCGTTTGCACTGCGGCCGGTTTCGCGGGAGCGAATGGCGCAGGGGCAGTCTTCGTGTTCACGGGAAACGGCTCCAGCAAATCCACGTGACCCGCCAAGGTATCCACTTCCTGCCCGTGAACCAGAATCTTCAGTCGCCGGATCTGGGGAACGTTTGCCGCCAGCGTTTGCACGATGGAATCCACCGCCAGTTGTTCGCTTTGAATTCCCGAGGGCATCGAGGTCGCCAGCGTTTCGGAAAAATCGGCAATGCCCGTGCCATCGGGCAGCAGATAGAAGGCGAGAAGCTCCGCATCCGGCGGCAAGGTACGCAGGTCGGTGTCCACCGGGCCGGCAAGCAGTGTGTTCAGCACCTGTTTTGCGCGAAGGACAGGATCATCCGAGAGCGGCAAATCTACCATGACCGGCGCCAGGGAACTGTCGTCCGGATTGGCTGCCCAGAAGAGCTTGGCTTTCACACGCGGGGCTGAAGCGTTCGCCGCAGCTTCCTGCGCAAGTTCTCGCCGCGCCTGCTCTTCCGACTGTTCCGCGCTGCGCGCCTGCTGGCGAACGCGCTTGCGCAAGACGGGGAAATAGAGCGCTGCGATCAGGACCGCGCCGGCCAGCGCGGCAATCAACCATGCCCGCCAGCGAGGGTTCACGGCTGCCCTCCGGGCGAGACCGGAGTCACGTAGTACGGGCGGAAGACAGCCACTCCCCGGGCGATTGCGTCCGCCACACCGGGCATCATGCGGTCCAAATCCGCGCGGTCCTGAATGAGCACGCTGGAAATCTCCACCGCGATCGCCGGCGCGGCTGTGGTCCTCAATTGCCGCACCGCGGCTAGCTGTACATTGTTCGGCGACCCTTTGAACTGCAGCGCCAATTGGCCCTGAACTTCGTTCCCGAGTTTCCGGCTCAGCTCGAGATACGGCGCCTGGGCAAATTCCCAGGGGATCAGCCCGTCCGTGGCCGCCGGGGCCGCGAGATCCGACATGGCATAAGTGCGGACAGTTCCGGGAATGCCCGTCGAGGCGATGTGCAGCGTAATAAATACCGCACCATGCTGCGCATTTGCTATGGAGGAGCGATCATCGAAGGAGGGATTATCGTTGCCGCTGCGCGTCTGCATGACCTGAAAGCCCTGCGATTCGAGCGCCCGCCGCACTTGCGCGGCAAGATCGAGCACGATTTCGCTCTCTCGCAGTCCGCCGGCTCCTCGCGCTCCTGGATCCGTTCCCCCGTGTGCGGGATCAAGTACGACCATGTTCAATCCCGGTTTTTGTGGCGCCGGGGCGGGATATGGGCGCTCCACAGGCGCGGGAGCCGCAGCCGGTTGCTGAGTGGAACCAGGCGGAGCCTGCGGTGGCGCTTGCCATCGAGCAACGGCCGCGGCGCCACACAAGCCCATGAAAAAAATTGCCCCCAAGAAAATCTGCAATCGGCGGGATGGGACTCGTATCTTGAATCGCACGTCGAGCAGGATATCAAAAGTTCGGTGCCCTCGCTTCGTGCCGCGTTGGTGCAAGATGCCTAAAACAAACCGGAAGCGCAAACGGCAGGCTTGCAGTTTTTGGAAAGCCGCGGATCGCGCGTCTCAGGAAGGCTGCTGTTGATGCCTTGCAGCCCGCCGCTGTCGCATCTCTTCGCGTAACTGCTGGCGCTGTTCCGGAGTCAGGACCGCGTGCACTTGTCTCATTGTGGACCGGCGTATCTCCTGAATCTTCGCCTTTCTTTCAGCGTCGGAAAGGGACGAATCCGTGCGGATTGCGTCCATCTTTGCCCTCGCGTCTTCGTGAATTTTCTTGATCTGAGCCTTCTGGTCGTCGGTCAGATTCAGCCTCTCGAGCATTCTCTGACCATGCATACCCTGTCGTGGGCTCGGAGCAGGCTGTTGCGCTGAAGGCGCCGGCTCCTGAGAGTTGTCCTGCGCCGTCGCGATCCGGGGAAGCCCTGTAAGCGCCAATAAGCCCGTGCCAAGAAGCACCGATACGCGAAATAGACGGCTGTTCATCGTTCTGACCTTTCCGAGCAACGTAGATCCTCTCCCTTAAAACACAGGCCCAGGGAAAAAGTCGCAAACGTTCGTCCAGGCAAGGGGAATCAGAAGCTGAGGGCATGTTAGAGCAAAATAGGCGCTGGCTTATGCCGTCTCGAAACTCCGGGCATCTTCCGGCGCTTCGGGGGTCGCTTCCCGCAATCGTCCGGTGGCGAAGTACAGCAGGAAGCCCGCGAGGATGATCAGCGCGCCAAAGACCAGCCCGTTCAATCCCAGCACGGTTTCTCTCTGGCTCTTGAGCAGTGCCAGGCTCAACAGGCACAACGGAAAGATTCCGACCACGACCGCGCCGGCGAGCCCGCCTGGCACGCGAAATTCTCGCTTCAGTTCCGGTTCGCGGACTCGCAGCACCACAAGGGTCACGAACTCCAGCATGAGGCTCGCGCCATAGAGCATGATGTCCAGAGTGATCAGCCTTTCGAACCTTAGTCCCAGGCAAAGCGCCCAGCCTGCCGCGCAGACCAGGATCGCCACCCAGGGAGCTTTGGTTCCGCCGTGAACCTTGGCAAACACCTTGGGCAGCATGCCGTCCCAGGCCATCGCGAGCGGCAGGCGAGAATAGCTCAGCACCAGTGCGTTGAACATTCCGAACGCGCTCATCATGCCGCCGGTCACCAGCAGAAATCGCAGCCACTCGAAACCGAAGATTTTGCCCCCAATCAGCCCCGCAACCGTGGCCCAAGAACCGTCTTCGGCAAATCGAGCAGCCGGAATCTTGGTCAGATACACCGCCGCAAACGGCAAAACATAGGTCAGAGAGACAAGAATCACTGCGGCGATCATCGCCCTTGGATAAGTTCGCTGAGGCCGCTCAACTTCTTGCGCAATCGTGGAGGCGTTGTCCCAGCCCATGTAGTTCCACATCGCCACCAGCACGCCCCCAAGCAAACCCATCCCTGCCGCGGCCGGAGCCGCGTGCGGCTCAGCCAAGGATTCGGTCTTGAAGGGGGACATCACCACGATCAGGGCAAAGGGCGCGGACAGAAGGAAAAAGAGCCACAGCGAAGTCAGCCCCACTACGCGAATGCCCGCGATGTTCAACGCCGCGCACGCCACGATCACGAACAAACCCGCGTACAAATAATGACTGCCGATACCGAACCACGGCGCCACTTGCGTGAGATAGAACACGAAAAGCGTCGGATAAATCGCCATGTCAAAAATACTGGCGGCGAGCGAAAGCCACGCTTCCTGGAATCCCCAGAAATTCCCCAGCCCACGACGCACCCAGGCGTAATAGCCGCCTTCGTGCGGCAGAGCGCTTGAAAGTTCTCCGATCATGAACGCCGTCGGCAGGCTCCACAGCACCGGCAGGAAGAACAGCACCAGGATCCCGTGCCCATACCCCAGCCCGTGAATGATCTCTTCTGTCCCGTAAGTTCCTCCGGACACCATGAAGAACGTGGCGGCGACCAGAGGCCAAAGGGTCAGTTTCGCGGCTTTTCTCTTCGCTTTGGAAATCGTTCGGGAAGATAAGTGGGCGGGAACCGATATGCTGCTCAATTTATACTCTCGTCCTCCTCGAGCGATCTGGCTCTTTGCGGGGCTTCCACGACCTTGCTTCGAGCGCCGCGGAGCCGATTCGCAACGGCAGAATACAAGTTTTGCGCGCTGGTGCAACAAGAAAATGCAGGCACGCCGAAACTTTTTCGTCCGGGGATGATAGACTTCGCAGTTCGTTTTTAGACTTCGCTTTGGAGACTTCCTTCATGACCTCAACTCGTGCTTCGATCCTCGCGCTACTGTTGGCCGTTTTCCCCGCCGATCTTTTTGCGCAACAGGCCCCCACGCCGCCCCGGCCCATCACCATCGCGGATCTGTTCAAAATCAAGGAGGTTCACGACCCTCAAATAACGCCGGACGCTCAGTGGGTGGCTTACACCGTCACCACCACGAATCGCAGCGAAGACAAGACCGAAGACCGCATCTGGATGGTCCCCGTGGCGGGGGGCGACCCCGTGCCCCTGACCGCGGAGGGCGTCTCTTCCTCCCAGCCCCGCTGGAGCCCCGACGGCAAGTGGCTCGCGTTCCTCTCCGCCCGTGACGAGGGCAAGACCCAGGTCTGGCTCCTCAACCGGCTCGGCGGCGAAGCGCAGAAGCTTACGGATACGCCTCAGGATGTGGAGGACTTCGACTGGTCTCCCGACAGCCGCCGCCTCGTTTTGGTCCTGCGCGACCCTTCGCCCGAAGAGCTTGAAGCGGCTAAAGCCAAGGAAAAGGACGGTACGGAAAGCGCGAAGAAGCCCAAAACTCCCAGGCCCTGGGTCATTGACCGCCTTCAATTCAAGAAGGATGTGATCGGCTATCTCGACCGGCGCCGCACCCATCTCTACGTCTTCGACGTCGCAAGCAAGAAAATGACCCAGGTGACCTCCGGCGACTACGACGACACTGATCCCGCTTGGTCCCCGGACGGCAACCTTCTCGCCTTTGTCAGCAACCGTTCCGTTCCGGATCCCGACCGCACCTACAACACGGACATCTGGATCGTCGCCGCGGACAACACCGACAAGGGCGCGCTTCCCACCCGAGTGACCAGCAATCCCGGTTCTGACCGCACTCCCGCCTGGTCTCCCGACGGCAAGTGGATCGCCTATTCCACGCAACTTGATCCCAAGCTCTTTCAGTACGCCACCCATCACATCGCCATCGCTCCTGTGCCGGATCTTGGCGGAACTCCGGGCGAAGCCAGGGTGCTGACTCTTGCGCTCGACCGCGACGCCAGCCAGCCGCAGTTCTCGCGAGACGGCAAAGGCGTTTACTTCGTCGCCGACGATGACGGGACCCAAAATCTGTGCCTTGTGGAGATCGATTCGAAGAAGATTACGCGTCCGATTGGCGGCCGCCTGATGCTTTACTCCTTCACGCTTTCCAAGACCGGGCAAATCGCCGCCGACGTCGTCACCCTGGATCGCCCCGACGAAGTCTATACCCTGCTGGACGGAAAGCTCGCTCGCGTCACGCACACGAACGATGCGCTGATGTCCCAGTTGAAGCTCAGCCAGGGCGAATACGTCCAGTTCAAGAGCAAAGACGGAACGCTTGTGCATGGGTATCTCTACAAGCCGCTCGACTACGAGCCCGGCAAGAAGTATCCGGCCATTCTCCGTCCGCACGGCGGTCCCGTCTGGGCGTACTACGCGGAATTCAGCCACCTCGCCCAGTTGCTTGCGGCCAACGGCTACGTGGTTCTGTTTCCCAACCCGCGCGGCTCCTCCGGCTACGGGGAGCCTTACTGCAAAACGATCTGGGCGGACTGGGGCGACAAGGATTTCCAGGACGACATGGCCATGGTCGATTACGCCGTCGCGCAGGGCATCGCCGATCCGGACAAGCTCGGCGTTGGCGGCTGGTCCTACGGCGGCATCTCCACGGACTTCATCATTGGGCAGACGCAGCGCTTCAAAGCCGCCATTTCGGGCGCCGGCGCCTCGGAATTCATCAGCCTTTACGGCCACGACCAATACCAGCTCGACTACTTCACCGAGCTCGGCTATCCGTGGGAGCACAAGGCGGTCTGGGACAAGCTCTCCTTCTTCTACAAGGTGAAGGACATCACCACGCCGGCTCTATTCATGGGCGGCAATATCGATTGGAACGTTCCCATCCTCGGCGGTGAACAGATGTATCAGGCTCTCAAGGCGCTGGGGCGGGAGACGGAACTGGTCGTTTATCCCGGCGAGTATCACGAATTCAAAGCGCCTTCGCATCTCGAGGATCGCTTGAAACGCTACCTGGCCTGGTATGGTCACTACGTCAAAGGAGACGCCGCGCCGGCTTCTTTGCCGCCGGACACTTCCAAAATGACCAGTAAGCCGGCGAATTGAGTTTTTGAACTGCCCACCCAGCGAGCACCATTGACCTGGGGATGCATCCCGGACCTGAGAAGTATGGCATTCATTCTAATGTACTTATACGGGGTTAGGATGGTGCAGGACTCTCAGATTCCTTCTGGCGCTAGGGCGTTCTCTGGCAGGATCGCGGCAGGACAAGCTCCTGTCCTGGGAAGATTCGGTTCGGGTCTGAGAGTTGCGCATTGGCCCGCGCCAAGCAAGTCCACGCCGCGCCGGAACCATACCTCGCATGTGCAATCCCCCAGAGAGTGTCGCCCTCTTGCACTTTCAGCAGTTTGTCCGGCGGCTTGGGGGGAGAATCTCCCGTCGCAGGCACAAGGATTTCACTGCCCGCGGCAAGGAAGTTGGGATCGGTCTGTCCGGGATTCAGCGCAAGCAGTTCGCGCCACCGCGATCCGCGGCCTAGGAATTCGCGCGACAGCTTCCACCAGGAATCTCCCGCCTTCACCATCACGCCCTTCAGCTTGCCTCGCGGAATTTCAACCATCGGCGCGGGCGGAGCGGAGGGCACGCCTAAAGCTCGCGGCGGCGGGCCGGGCATGATCGGCGCCACGTATGGCCGCGGCTCGAACGGAGAAATCCTTCTCCTTGGAAGCGGCCGCCGCGGCGTCGCAAAGTCGCGGGGGGCGTTCGCAGAAACTCTTGGCGCAACGGCGGAAAACGCAACGGACGAGTTCGGGGCGGGGTTCGGAGGAGCGCTTCGCGAAATCCTGTCGCGAAAAACGGGTGGCCGAATCTCTCTTCGCAAAACCGCGGGCGGCTTCGGTGACGGAAGGATTTTCGGAGCCCCATACGCTGGCGCGGGCACGTTCATCGGATATCCCTGGGCCGGTTGTTTCTTCAGAGCCTCTTCGGCTTCACGCGCGGCTTTCTCTTTCCGGTAACGCCGCGCGATTTCTCCGAGCGATCCTGCAGCCGAATTTGTGTTCGCATCCATTGCCGGCTGCGGATCGCTTGCCGGCGCCGGCAAATTCTTCTTTCTCGCTTCGGCGCGCGCTTCGTCGCTCGGCGTGAGAATGCGCTCGCGCTTCAAATCGTCGTTCGTATAGACGTGCCGCCGGCTCTTCTGCTCCGCCGCTTTCCGCGCGCGTTCCTGCCGCGCAGCTTCCGCAACGTCCTGCGCGCGAATCGGCAAGGCCGCGAACAGCAAGCCCGCGCACACCATGGCACACGGCATACACGTGCCGAGCCAATGGCGGACTGTGCGCAATCTTGGGCCGATCAAGCGCATCAACTCGAAGCAATCTGGATTTACGTGAACCGGGGGACAGAACCGAACGTCGAGACCGATTGTATCCCTAATTGAGGCTAGCCGGGCAATCCTTTTGTTCAAATAGTACTGAAGGGTGGGTGGGCCGTCCGCTAATCCCGCCAGCGCAAAATGTGGAACAGATCGGAATTGTCGTCGGTCCAAAGAATTGGCTTCATCTTATCCGGGAAGGGCAGCCCTTTCTGCATGAGCTCCGCCCCGGAGAGGAAACTGGCATCTCTCGACAGCAGAATCCAGTCCGACTGCGAAAACGGCCCGGCGGGAAGGAGCGGATAGACGCGTAAGGCGTGAAACCCGAATTCCTGCGCGATGCCCGCCAGGACGGGCCGGAGATTCAGGGTCTGGTTGCTGATGTGAACCGCAATCACCGATTGCGGGTCGCGCAGATGTTTTTCGTACAACGAAAACGCTTCTCGCGTCAGCAGGTGCATCGGAATCGCGTCGCTCGAAAACGCGTCCAGCACCAGCACGTCGAATTTCTGGAACTCTCCGCGCGTCGCTTCGCGTTGCAGCGAAACCCGCGCGTCGCCCAGCACCACCTCGATCTTCGCGGGAGAATCGCGCAGATACGTGAAGTACGGGTGCCCTCCGCTCGACCAGCGGTACACATCCGGGTTGATTTCGTAGAAGCGAAACGTATCTCCAGGCTTCCCGAGCGCCGCAAGCGTCCCGATTCCCATCCCCACCAGCCCGACTCGCATCGGGTGACTCGGCCAGTCCCGGATGACGATGTTCGCTCCACTATTCGGACCATAGTAGCCGGTCGCTTCGCGCGATCGCGCTGCGTCCTGATACTGAAATCCGTGCAGCGTCTTGCCGTGCCGCAGAACCAGGTAGTTGTCCTTTTCTTCCTCGACGACGGACAGCACGCCATAGAAGTTCCGCGACCTCGCGATCACGTGATAAAACTCCGCCTTCTGCGGAATCACCAGTCCCGCTGTTACGAGCGCCAGCCCCACGCGAAACGCGGTTCGCACCGCCGTCGGCGCGGCTCTCGCGCGCCCCGTGCTTCGTTGAACGAGGTACCAAATCACTGCGGCAAGCGCCAATGCCGCCGCAACTGCCTGACTGGCCTGCTCGGGGATTCGCTCCACGCCTTCCCAGACCGGCTTGGCCACCAGCGGGGCGAGGAAAGCCACCTCGCTCAAGAGCAACAGCGCCGCCGGCCCCCCGCTTGTGTACCACCAGGAGGAAGCGTCGCGTTGCACGAGAACCAGCAGCAAAGCCACGCACGCCAGCACCCCCAGCGGATACTCCCAGTAATTCGGGAAGATTTGCGGAGCGATCAGGCTCACGAAAATTCCACCCAGCGCCCCTCCCAGGGCGATGCGAAGGTAAAAACCCGTTAACCCTTCGGCGGGAGGGCGCGTCAGCGCCGCCTCTCCGTGACAAACCATGCAGATGGCGAACAGCAAAGCGCTGTACCCCGCCACCTGCGCGACCACGGAGTGCGTTGTGTTGGGTATCGAAAGCCACAGCACCCACCCGAGGCACACCGCAAGCAGCGGATGAAACACCGCGCGGCGGTACCAGCGGTCGCTCTCGAAACAGAAAATGAAGGAAAGCAAGTAAAGGCTGAGCGGCAGAACCCAAAGGAACGGAATCACCGTCAGCTCCTGGCAGATTAGGTTCGTGCTGGCCAGCAGCATCACTGAAGCACACGCCGCCAGCGCAATCTGGAGTGCCGCGATCTTCGCGCCTTGACCAACCCGAAGCGAACCCTCGTGAGCGGGTTTCCCCCCTTCCTTCCCGAAATCATTCACCGCGCGGTTTGCCAGGGACGCGCAGCCTACATAGCCGAGCGCGAACAAGAGATAACTGCCCACCCAAATCCAGGCCTGTGCCTTCAGATGGAGGTGCGGTTCCACAAAAAAGGGATACGAGAGCAAACCCAGAAGCGACCCGGCGTTGGAGAGCGCGTAGAGCCGGTACGGGGAAGTGCCCGGCGCGACCCGTGAAAACCAATGCTGAATCAACGGTCCGGTCGTCGAAAGCGCGAAGAAAGGCAGCCCGATCGCCACCAGGAGAAAGCCGATGATCGACCACGTGGGATCGAGCGCCGGGCTCGCCTGCCACACATCGCCCGGAGTGATGGGCGTCTTCCAGCCGGAGAGGTGCCACGCCAGGACGCCTACGGAAACCCCGAGAAGCGCGACTTGCGCAACGACCTGGCCTCGGCTAGTAAGCTTGAGCGCCACCCCGTGGGAGTATGCGTAGCCCACGAGCAGCAGGAGCTGGAACGTCAGCAGGCACGCCGTCCACACCGCCGGTGCTCCGCCGAATTGCGGGAGAATCTGCTTCCCCAGGAGGAGTTGCACTTGGAAAAGCAGAAACGCGCTGAGAAAAATCGTAAATGCGAACAGCCATCCCGTTGCTTGTGTTCCGCTCGAACGCGCGTTTCGCTCTTTTGCCTCGGGCGATGTCTCGGCTTGCTTCAGGGACGCGGGCATGTCCGCGATAGATTCCATCACCAAATAGTGTAGGGGGAAGCAACCCGGCGAGCCGCAAAAGGGTGCCGCGGGTGTGTTCTAACGGAAATCAAGATCGAAGTCCCCCGCGTTGGATAACTCCGCTGGACAATTGCCCCATACAGGCATAACGTCGCCGGTTCACAAGGCGCAAATCAAGGGCATCCCGGGAGGAAGACGTGACCACGAACGCCGAGCGGGAATCGGTGGCAACTCGGCCCCTGGCCGGATTCGCTGGATGCTTTGATCGCCGCTACCGCCTTTCATACATTGCTGCTGGAAAACGAGCGCGTGCGCGTGCTTGAAGTGAGAATTCGTCCGGGGGAATTTGTTCCCGTGCACAC
>Ga0209581_1001364_pt1 | contig 29271 bp, 20 predicted proteins | sample Coa_R2_FD_187160 | JGI IMG/M metagenome (GOLD analysis project Ga0209581, IMG submission 187160) | Surface soil microbial communities from Centralia Pennsylvania, which are recovering from an underground coalmine fire - Coalmine... | ecosystem: Environmental > Terrestrial > Soil > Unclassified ...
TCCTGCTGGTCAGATGTTTAGGCCTTCCGCCTGTATTTACCTGTATAAACCCCTGTAAGAATATCCCTGTAGTAGGCAAAGCATTTCTGTGGAAAACGGCGGCTCCGCCGCCACCACAATGCGCGCTGCGCTGGGATGCCACTCTCAGCCTCGTAGCCCGTTGGGTGTTTCATCACGCTAACGCGGCGCGAAGGTATTGCGCCAGTTCTTCCCGGCCTTCATCCCCTGAGCTTTGGTGCCGCTCGCGAACGCGTCGGTGCTGCTCGCCCGCGGCGCTACTTCTCGAAATTGGCATCATCGAAATCCCTGTTGACGGAACCATCAGCGCTGGGGTCAATGATGTCGTGCGTCGGCATTTCCTAATGTCCCTTTGGATGCCCCCTGCGTGGGGGAAACAAGTCTGGAGACAAACGATGGCAGGCTCTCAAAGTGAACGATATTGCCACCGTAATTCCTCTGGAAGCTGCGGTCGACGTCCTGGGCCACCACGACGTTCTCGCCTTTCGGGTAAACGCGGCGAAAGGCCTGCAGGTTTGCCGCCTCGAAAGCCTCCGCAGACCACTTGCATTCTATCGCCAGAGGTTCCTGGCGGCGCTGGGGCAGAACGAAATCAATTTCATGTCCCCGCTTGTCCCGCCAGTAGAAAACCTGCCGGCTCTGCAACTGTGCCATGATTTCGTTCAGCACGAAATGCTCCCACAACTCCCCTAAATCCTGCTGGCGCAATTCCTGCCAGCCGCGATAGTAGCAGACAAAGCCGGTATCAAAAGCATAGACTCTCGGTGCGGAGACAATCTCGCTGGGGCGATGGCTGCTGAAGGGGCGAATCACATGGGCGACGAACGTGGCCTCCAGCACTTTCAGATAGTTGGCAATGGTTGTCCGGCTCACTTCGCACGGCTGGGCAAAGCGAGTGGCCTCAAACACGCCGCCGCTTTGCGCCATCACTAGCTCGGTGAATTTCTGGAATGGGCTGCGGCTCTCCAGGCGGAACAGCTCCTGGACGTCCTTGGCCCAATAGGCGTCCATCCATTCCTGGAAGTCGCGCTCGGGAAACTCCTCCGCCAGAAAGAAAGGCGGCAAACCGCCCCGCAGGAAACGATGCCGCAAATCACGGCGCTTAAAGTCTTCCAGGTCCGCCAGCCCCATGGGCGTGAGCCAAAGGTCGCGCTTGCGCCCGGCAAGCGTGTCCCTGAACTTGGCCGATGCGCCGAGCGTCGAGGAGCCTGTAGCCAGGATTCGCAATTGAGGATAATGATCTGCCGCGATTTTCAGCAACTCGGAAGGGTTGGGAAGCCGGTGGATTTCATCCAGCACAATCCGGCGGCCTTCCAGGCCGTCGAGAAAGCCCTGCGCGTCTTCCATCATCCGTCGCACGCGCGGGAGTTCGCAGTCGAAATACTCGATGTTGGGCAGCGTTTGGCACAGGCAGGTCTTCCCAACGCGCCGCACACCTGCCAGCCACACGACGGTCCGCTCGCGCCAGGCCCGCTCGACCCGCTGAAGCCAAAAGTGCCGCTGTACCATATGCAGACATACTTGCATATAGTAGCACTTAATGCAAGCTGATCACCGTTTGGCGCCATAAGGGAGCAACCCGCCCTCGCGCGGCCCGCCAACCAGGCCAGCGCCTACAGCCCATAAAGCGCGGCCACACGCTCGTTGATTTCCTCTTCCCACTTTTCGCATCCCACGCCCTTTGCGTCGAGGCATTTCTGAGCGAGGGCGGCAAGGGCCGTGCGCTCGCTTGAGGTAGGCGCCGCAAGATCGGCAGGCTCGCCACGGCCGACGGTCTGATTCACGGCTACATCCCCGGAGCGATCATCCGCGAGCCACGCAAGCTCTACGAATCGCTCGCCGCGCTGACTGGCCTTCATGTGACCAAATACGGCGAGCTTCACACAACGAGCCGCAGCGAGAAGCCGACCGAAGCCCAATATCTAAAGCACCTGTACGAATACGTCGGCAGAGGCTCGCTCGCCGCCTGCCCGGAGCACGGCGCAGCTTTCCAATCGAAGCCCTATCGCAGCAAGGAATGGCGAACGCCTGACCACATCCGCCAAGAGCGCCTGAGTTACTGCCAGCGGATGCGCGAGTGGCGGAACGCTCAGGAAACGGTCAATTGGCTTCGCGCACAGCTTGCGAGTTTCGATTCCACTACGCAGGACGAGGAGGGCGGTCAAGGTGTGCCTGCCCGCCCGGCCGTTTGCAAGTGCAGCTTGCGCCTTAAAATCATTCCCAAACCGAGCAGGCCGGTTCCTAAGAGGAGCAGCGATGCCGGCTCGGGAGTTGCGATGGCGCCATTGATCGGGCCACTCGCGGCAAAGTCGAAATTACCAACCACCGTAGTGCTGCCGTTCGCTGGGTCGATGGTGAGGATCTGTTGGGTCGGATCATCGAATGCGTAATCCGTGCCATTGATGTCCACAACAGCGCCAATGCCTAAGGGGACGGATCCAATCGCGGTAGCCAGTCCCGTGGTTGGGTCTATTTCGTACAATTCATCCGGAATTGCAACACTGCCACAGAAGGGAATTGAGCTGGGGCATCCAGGACCGGCGCTTCCGCTACTAAAATTTTGCACCCATGCATCGTACGTGGCGTAGAGCTTTCCGCCGGATTGCCAAATGGCCTCGTCAGCCACATTCACTGTCCCATCCGGGTTCGTGGAGCCCAAGATAAACGGACTGGCGGGGATACCCGAATTTTGCGCAAGCAGCGCTGCGGAACCGGTCAGTGGATTAACAGTAAAAATGCTGTTCGCGAAATCGGTTGCATAGATCTTTCCATTTGAGCCGCCCAGTGTGAACACTGATTTCGGTCCACAGGTAGGACCCGAGCCAAAACAGGGGTTCATACCTGTGGGACCGACCCGGGTCGGGACGCCGGTTGCAGGGTTGATCGAATCCAGATTGCCTGCAAAGGTGAGCGAGACCAGCGAGCCATTTGGACCGGTAGCCAAGCCGTCATAGCCGTCCGGCTCTCCGGGACCAAGCGGCTGATATGCGCCCGTGTTCAGGTTGACCGTGCCGAATATACCGCTTCCGTTGTCTCCCGAACTCACTACGTACACCAGCGAGTCGGCGTTGGCTGATGCCGCGAGCAGAAACAGAAATAGAGTAAGCACCAATGAGGCGATCAGTTTTCGTGCAGTGATCATACGACTCCTCCTTTATGTTTTGAAATTCAAAGCTGCCCTGTGATCCAGTCCGCCTCGCCAGGTGGCGCGTGCATGGCGCTGTCCGCCATGTGTGCGATCACACGAAAGCCGCGGGTCGCACACGTCGCAACTGTGGCGATGTCTATGCCACCCGCGTGAGTTACGTTCCTTCCGCCGGCCTGCTGAGCAGAAAGCCATGGAAGTTGCCATCAGCGCCGATGTACCGCCCGAGGATGTCGCCCTGCGGATCGATACTCGTGTTGCCGGTGAAGATTGCGCCAGGAACATCATTGGTGCTGAATTGACCCGCGCTCAACAGAAAGCCGTGAACGACATTGTTTGATGTGTAGCGTCCGACAATCGAGCCGTCCGGGTTGATGCCGGTGGCCGTGGTGAAGGTAGAACCCGGAGGATCAAATGAAGTGTACGCGCCGCCACTCAGCAGAAAAGCATGGCTCACGCCCGCGCTTCGATATCCTCTGACAACGTCACCCAGAGGACCAATCGCGAGCGCCAGCGTGACGGCAGGAACGCCGGGGAGATCCGTGGCGCCCGGAAAGTCGATCGTCGTGTAGACGCCGTAGCTGAGCAGGAAGCCGTGGCGCCTGCCGGCTAGTATGTAATCCCCTACGATGTCGCCCTCGGGATTGATCCCGTTGGCTTCAGTAAACGTGGCGTTTGGAAAATCGATGGTCGTGTATGCGCCGCCGCTGAGCAGAAAGCCGTGGCCTACGCCGCCTGCTGTGTACGCTCCCACAATGTCGCCGCGAGGGTTAATCATGCTGGGAAACGTGGAGCTGGCGCCGGGATAATCGATCGTCGTGAAGCGGCCACCAATCAGCAGAAAGCCGTGGGTGACGCGGTTGGTGGTGTAATATCCCACGATGTCCCCGCGCGGATTAATCCCCCACGCTTGCGTGGAAGTGGCGCCCGGGTAATCGATCGTGGTCAACGCGCTGTCCTGTCCCAGAACGCTCGAGGAAAAGGCCAGCGCGATGCTGAGCGCGACCACGTAGTATCTCCATTGGTGCCTCATAGCTACCTCCTTATCCGCCACCGCGGAAAGCTGCGGTTAGGGTGATTTTGTGTTCTGCAAGCGAGCCAGCAGTGATGTCAGGCAAATCAGTGTCGAGCCATCGGCGGCCTGCGACCGGTGCAGCTGCCCGGAACCGAGCCACTCCTCCAGGGCCGTCCCTTCCAGGTTCGAGATCACGCCGGTCTCTTCCAGCGCGATCATTTCCCCCTCAGCCGCGCACAGCGGACACCATGCACGCCTTGAACTCCGGCCCCGGAGGATCAGCAACGAATCGGTTTCGATGGTGATCTTGGTCTGCTTCGCCATGAGCTTTCCCGCTGGCTCGCTTGAAACAAGCGCAGATTGACAGGGCGACGCCTTAAAAGTCCTTTGAAGCCCGGTGAAAACTTCTCCTAATTTCTCGCAGACGTGTAGGTCAGAGAAAACAGTCAGGATGTTGTTAGCCGAGAGTGAGCGGTCGAGTGCCGAATCGTGTTAGAATACTCGCCATCCTCATGGGAAAGCGGTGAAGGTGGGGGTGCGCCCAGTGTCTGGAACCGCGAGCCAGATCGGCAAAGAGCTATACGAGTTCGGCCCTTTTCGCGTCGACGCCCAACGGGAGGTCCTGCTTCGTGATGGCAAGCCTGTCCCCCTCACGCCAAAGACGTTTCAAATCCTGCTGGTTTTAGTCCGCCACAGTCAACAAGTCGTCACCAAAGATGATTTAATGAAGGCCGTCTGGCCTGACACCTTTGTGGAGGAGGCCAACCTAAGCCGTAACATCTTCATGCTGCGAAAGGCGCTAGGGGAGAGCCCTGAGGACCGGCGCTACATCGTGACGGTTCCCGGCCGGGGATATCGTCTGGCTGAGAGCGTACGCCTGGGCCCGGGGCTCGAACTCAGCATTGTCGCGGCGCAGCACACGAAGGTGCAGGCACAGGTCGCAGAGACAAAGCCCTGGGTATGGGGGGTGGTTGCCGCGGGCGTCCTGATTGCGGTAGCTGCTGTAGGACTTAAGTTTGCGCTTCATCGTTCGCCGGTGCTGACGGAAAGAGACACGCTGGTGCTCGCCGATTTCGCAAATTCGACGGGCGATCCCGTATTCGACGGCACGCTTCGCGAAGGGCTGGCGGTACAGCTTGAGCAATCTCCTTTTCTCAGGCTCATTTCCGAGCAGCGAGTCCGGCAAACACTCCGCCTGATGGATCAGCCCCCGGATGCGCGGCTAACGCCCGCGGTCGCGCGGGAAGTCTGCGAGCGAAGCGGAAGCACCGCGGTCCTCGAAGGCTCGATCACTCGCCTCGGAAGCCAATACGTGCTGGCCTTACGCGCGGAGGGGTGCCGGACCGAGAATGCCCTTGATGAGGAGCAGGTGCAGGTCACGAGGAAAGAGGATGTCCTCAACGCTCTCAGTCAAATTGCCCGCAAATTCAGAATCCGGGCCGGCGAGTCGCTCGCCACGATCCAAGAGCACAATGTCCCGCTTGCGGAGGCCACAACATCATCCCTCGAAGCTCTGAAGGTCTATAGTGCAGCCTGGAACCTCGCATTTTCATCTGGATCCGCTGCCGCTGTGCCTCTGGTCAAGCGTGCCATCGAGATCGATCCCAAATTCGCGATGGCGTATGCGTATCTGGGCCGCTTATACGGAGATATCGGCGAGTCGACGCTTTCGAGCGAGGCGATCAGTAAAGCCTATCAACTGCGGGACCGCGTCAGCGATCGGGAGAGGTTCTTTATCACCTTTAACTATGATCGCCAGGTGACGGGAAACCTGGAAAAGGCGCGCGAGACCTTGGAATTGTGGGCGCAAGCCTACCCGCGTGATGAGGGGCCGGGGCCCCACAGCTTCTTGTCGGGCGCTCCTTCAGTTGCGGTCGGCAGATACGAAACGGCGGTCGAAGAGGGCACAAAAGCTATTGAGCTCGATGCGGATTCTCCTTGGGGCTACTGCAACCGCGCCGCTGCCTACATCTTCCTGGGCCGCTTACCGGAAGCTCAAGCCACCATCGATCGAGCCTTCAAACTCAAATTGCAAACTCCTGCCCTTCTGGTCATGCAATACGAGATCGCCTTCCTGAGAGGCGATAAGGCCGGAATGGACCGCGTGGCGGCTCAGAGTGAGGGAAAAGTCGGAGCCGAAGACTGGATCGCTGACCTGGAGGGATCTAGCCTCGCATACTCAGGTCACTTGCGGGCGGCAAGGCTAATGACCCACCGCGCGATGGATCTAGCTCAAGAAGCCGGAGAGCAGGAACGGGCGGCGCAGTACGAAGCCGGAGCAGCAGTGCGTGAGGCCTTATTCGGGAATCGGCTCGAGGCAAGCCGGAGCGCGACGGCGGCACTCGAGTTGTCCAACGGTCGCGACGTGGAGTATGGCGCGGCTCTCGCGCTGGCAATCGCCGGCGATTCTACCCGGTCTGAAGCGCTCGCGAACGATCTGGAACAGCGGTTTCCGCAGGGCACTCTGGTGCAATTCAATTACGTGCCAACAGCCCGTGCGCTGGCTGCGCTGAATCGCGGCAAACCTTCAAACGCCATCGAACTGTTGGAAGTTGCCAGACCCTATGAGCTGGGCTTTGCCGGCAGCGACGATGTTGCATCGATTGGGAGCTTGTATCCGGCGTATGTCCGTGGGATGGCTTATCTCGCTCAGCGTCAAGGGGCGCAAGCCGCCGGGGATTTCCAGAAAATTCTATCTCACCGTGGTATCGTCTTCGCCGATCCGATTGGCGCACTTGCTCACTTGCAACTTGGGAGAGCGTTCGCGCTGGCGGGAAATAAGGCCAAGGCAAGGGAGGCGTACCGGAACTTCCTGATGCTGTGGAAGGACGCCGACCCGGACATCTCGGTGCTCAAGCGAGCCAAAGCCGAATACGCTAAGCTCCAGTGAACGATAGTGTCCCGATTTCCGTTGGAGATTGAGCGACGGTTCTCCGGCCCGGTTCGGATAGAATCGGGTTGGAGAAATCTCAAAGAAGGAGAACCGTCGTGGAGAAACCATATCACATCGCGGAGAAGGAAGACACCCAAAATTGGCGAAGTGGCTGACCCAGAACGGCCAGGCACTGCTGCCCATGGTCGAGTGGATCGAGCAGCCGAAGTTGGTGGTGGATGAATTGACCGACGTGCTGGGTCGGGCGCAGATCGAAGCGCTCCTGCGGTTGTCTGCCGAAAGCTTGGCTTGACTTCGGAATAAATGAAGAACGCGACCTGAGCATCGTCCTGATTGCGCCGTCTGACACCATAGAGAACGTCGTTCGGTTGCTGACCGACCTGCTTCACAATAACCAGCAGTAGCGCTCGCGGATGCGGTTCCAGTTTACTGCTTCAGCAGTTGCATGATTAGGATTGCTGCACGGGGCAGACGAAAGAGGTCCTTGACAGACAGGGAGATTGTCCTGCCCCAGCTGAAAATGGAGAGCTCTCCCGTTACGATAGCTACAACGAAGAGGGCTCATGAGCAACGAGCGCAAGCATCACAGCCCCGAGGAGAAGGTAGCCATTCTGCGCCGGCATCTGATCGACAAGATTCCGGTTTCCACTCTATGCGACGAACATGACCTCCACCCCACGGTTTTCTACCGTCGGTTGAAACAGTTCTTTGAGAACGGGGCAGCGGCCTGTGGGCTGGCGACTCAAACCAACGAAAAATTGGCCTTCTGGTGGTTCGACGCAACGGACCACCGGCCTGCGCGACCGCTACGAGGAATGCACGTCAAGAGTCGTGGCACGGTTCAGGGAATACGGGGCAGCGAGACTGCTGGTACGCGTGGAGAGATGCGCGACATAGCACAATTCCTGAGTGCGCCGCACAGTGCGTGAGCCGAAACCGGATGCCGCACTTCTGCTATATTGGGCCGGGAGACCCAGAGTCTCCCATCAGTAAAATCTGTGCGTTGATTTTGGTTCTCAGAGTCTCTTGTCGATCGTGGCGGAGGGCTGTTTCGGCAGCATCGTCGCGCAGGTATACCAACCCGCAGGAGGGATCATCTTCGCAATGAATGTGTACGCACTCAAGGCGGTATTGGTTCTTCCATTTCGAAGCTGGCTTCCGGAGTCCCCGTTCAGGGCAAGTTGGTGTTTTGGGGGCGATGATTGGAACACGGAAATCACTCTGTATCATTCCCAATTCTTCCTGATTCCTGTTGCTCCGGGCCGGGTTGACACGAGCCTCTCGACTATTACGGAAATATCAACTGGTCTTCCTTTCCAAGACGACAGGGAAGTAGCGAAAAAATGGGCGATGAACCACTCTGCAGATATTATCGCGGATAGGATACTTCCACGCCTTAATGATTTTCTGCTTCGCGTCAAGCACGCTTATCCAAACCCTCTCCAAACTGGGACGATGCGAAGCCTCGGAGATATTGATTTGCTATTCTCCCGGCTATTTTTCGAAGGCGAAATCATCGCGGCTCGGTCCGGTTCGGCATTCCTTTCTTTCTTAGGGATAACGGTCCCGCCCGCGCTGTTGCCGGGGCAGAACCTCACCACGGGGCGTGGTATAGCCGATGCCGTCCTTTCCCGTGAGCCATCGAAAGAGTGGGTCGCTATCACGCGTGCCGTAGACCTTGTTAACCATGGCTATTTTCCCGAAGCCCTCGTGGTGGGCTTCGCGCTTCTCGATGCCCTCGCGGAGGAGTTTGTAAAGGGGCGCTTGCCCAATCTAGCCCCAAAGGACGCAGACGCCCTCGTTGCAACAATTGCGCATGACCGCTTAAAGACGTTCCTTGGTCCCCTCATGCGACTCTGCCTAGGTGAGTCCCCACTCGATGACAAAGAAACGGAAGGAGATTTAGTCTGGTTGAACCGCAAACGTAATGCAATTGTGCATCGGGGTGACTCGTGTTCTCGCAAAGAGTCGCAACGGGGGCTTACGGTCGCCTGGCGCTTGCTCATGTATCTAAGCGAAAATGGTGCAAGCTATTCACTTCCGTCAAGGCTGGAATTCTGGACAGTTACCGACGCCACCCAGGGCTCGTAGGGCATCCGATCCTTTTTTTGTCAGGCTTCGGCTTGACTGGTCATTCCATCGCTCGCCTTGCAGAGTTAACGATCACGGATGGAGCTTGACGCTCATCAGTCAATTCCCGGTCGCGCTCCGGCATCGGCACGCGCTTGATCGAATCGCGGCTGCCGGTAAACCCGCAGGGTGGGCGTGCCATAATTGAATAATCAGCCCCCGGTTGGGAACTTCACCAGGGCGGACTCGACTTTGCACAAAAGGAATTCGGTTGACCGCTGCCGAAGGATGCCATTGGGCGAAGCGTCTGCCTCTGACGGATACAACTGACTCTCTCGCCGCTGGTGTTGGTCGCGGGGGTTCTCTCCGGAGCCGCGTGGCCCGGATGGGTCAGGTTCATCACCCGTTTTCAGGCGGGCACGATATCCATCACGATTGCCGCCGGCCTGACGGCCTTTAACTCGATCTTCCAGGTTTTGTTCTATTCGCTCTACGCCTAGATCTTTGTCAGCGCGATTCCCCGCTGGCTCGGCTTGAAAGGCACTGTCATCGCCATTTCCATGGAAGAGATCGCTCCCAGTGTTTTCCTCTATCTTGGGATTCCCATTTCTGGCCGGTATTCTTACGCGCCTAATGCTCATCCGGACCCGCGGCCGGAAGTGGTATGAAGAGAGATTTATACCTCGGATCAGCCCGCTAACGCTGGGCGCGCTGCTCTGCCTTCGCCAGCCTGCAAAGACGCGCAAACTCAGACGCTGCTCTGGGAATATAGCTTCCTCGGGGAAACACCATTCCCACCTCACAGTAAATTCGCAGGCCGCGGGTCGCAAACATACGGATTTTGGGGTTATAGGCGCGATGCCTCGATCGTAGCGCGACGCCGATATCGATTTCGATCAGCTTTTCGATGGCTTCCTCATTTTCAAGCTCCATGGCGACTCTCGGCTTCAGACCCGCGTTCTCAAAGAGCCGCTCGCATGTCCGACGGATATGACTCGTTCGGGGAAGCATAATGAGCGGATGCTGCGCGATCTCGCGCAGCGTGGCACGTTTTCGCCGGGCTAGAGGGTGCCCTTTGCCGACAGCCCAGAGAAACTCTTCTTTATAGAGGATTTCGTAGCGCGTTCCGTGACTTCCCGGCGGCACATCAGCAGGATTAAAGACAATCCCGAGATCCAATTTTCCATTCGCAATATCCTCAATCACGCCGTCGGCTGTCCCTGTCATCAAAAAGACTTCGACACCGGGAAACTCCTGGCGGTAGCGCTGAAGAATCGGAGGGAGAAAAGAAACCAAAATGCTGCTCCCTGTCCCGATGCTCAGATGCCCCGATAATAATTGTGTCGCCTCCCCGATTTGGCGCTGAGCACCGGAAATTTCATTCTGAATTCTTCTTGAAAGATTCACCAGGATGCGGCCGGCTTCGGTAGGCTCCACGCGTCTGCCAATCCGGACGAGGGTCTTCTCCTGTATCTCCTCCTCGAGCAGCTTGACCTGCCGATGGATGGCTGAGTGTGAGATATTCAAGGCTTTTCCCGCCTGAGTATAGCCCCCGGAATCCACGACGGCCAGCAGCATCGCAAGTTGTTGCAATTCCACGCTACACCTCAATTGCCGAGTGTATAGAAATGAGACAGAATCTGTCAAACAATTCTAATTGACTTTAAGAATTGGCAAATTTACACTTCCTCCCCGTTTGGCATTTACGCCGCCGAATAGGCTTTGGTAAGGAGGATATCGCCATGGTCCGCAGTCTAGGAAGGTGGTCTTTTCCAGCGGGAAGCCTTGCACGGATCGTTCTGATTTGGTTCCTTGGATTCACTCTCGCAAGCCCGATGATCTTGCAGGCGCAAGTATCAACTGGAACCATCAACGGCACGGTTCGCGATCAGTCCGGAGCCGTCGTGCCCAATGCCATGGTGACATTGGAAAATGTTGCGACCGGAGTGAAACGCACAACCCAGAGCAACAACGCGGGCATTTACGCCTTTTTTGATATACATCCTGGAACGTATACTCTCCAGGTCGTGAAGGAAGGTTTCAGGAGTGCCACGGAAACCCATATTGTGGTTCAGGTCAATCAGACAATGACCTACAATTTTACTCTTCAGGTCGGCTCACCCCAGCAAGCTGTTACCGTACAGGCTGCGGCCGCTGCCATTGAGACGTCAACATCTGAACTCGGCACCGCTGTCACCACGCGCTCCGTCAATGACCTTCCTTTGAACGGAAGAAATTTTACAGAGTTGCTCAGCCTCACGCCAGGCGTGAGCCCCTTGAACGTATCTCAAAGCAACGGATTCATGGCTAACCCGGTTGGAAGCTTTACATTTCCTTCGGTGAATGGTCAAACCAATCGCAGCAACTTTTACTTTCTGGATGGTGTTAACAATCAGAACGACTATGCCAGTGCCTATGCCGTGGCTCCCGTCGTGGATGACATTCAGGAATTTAAGGTGCAGTCTCACAACGACGAGGCTCGCTTTGGGGGAGTGCTTGGAGGCATCATTAATGTCGTAACGAAATCGGGGACAAATCAACTGCACGGCTCGGCCTGGGAATTTGTGAGAAATAACGCCTTTGACGCGCGCGATCCATTTTTCAGCAGTGTGACCCCCTTCAAGCAAAATCAATTCGGAGGTACGGTCGGCGGGCCAGTGGTACTTCCACATTACAATGGTCGAAATAGAACCTTCTTTTTTGGCAGCTATGAAGGTTTCCGTTCCGTCAGAACCAGCCAGAGCTTGTATCGCGTGCCCACGCCTGCCGAGCTGAGCGGCGATTTAAGCGATCTGAGTGTCCCCATTTACAACCCCTTCAGCACTCGTCCTGACCCTGCCAATCCCGGAAAACTGATTCGCGATGCTTTTGTGAATAACCAGATTCCAGCCAGTCTGATCAACCAGGGGATGATCACCTATGCGAAGGCTCTCTTCCCGGCTCCTATTCAAACCGGAATTTCAGGAATTAATGGCATCAATAATTTCAGCAATACGACCCGGCAGGATGAATACAGCGGACGGGTGGATGAGACGATCAACCCCATGAATTCGCTTTGGTTTCGCTATAGTGGGTTCACACAGCCCGTGCTCCAGGCAGGAGGGTATGCTGGCAACGTTCTGAATCAACACACGGTAGGCAAAAATTGGGGCGCAAGCTGGCTGCATACGTTTGGGCCCTCCGCAACACTTCAATTGGAGTTCGGCCACAATAACGTAGCCTTGGTTCAAAACACGGGTTGGCCGGGAGCATCGTTAAGCCTTATCCAGCAAGCAGGCTTTTCCTCTGGTTTTGCGTGCACCTTCCAACACGGCCCCTCGCAATGCGAAATTCCGGGAATCAATATCACGGGCTTCCTCAGTGGGGGCCCGCTCTATTTTGAATCCCCCGCCTCGGACGTTTGGGAAACAAAGGGAGATTTCACGAAAATCCACGGCAGAAACACTTTAGGGATGGGATTTGATATTAACAAGAGCGGATTCAATGGTCCCTATGGCAAAGGCGCTGTGGACAATTATGAAAATGAGACGTTTACCAGTTTCGAGACGTCTAACCTGGAAACTTCCACGGGGGGCAGCGCGTTGGCTTCATTCCTTTTGGGCGTTCCAGACAGTGCTTCCTTGCGTGGCACGTACACCACGGAGTACGGCGCCTGGATTGACGGCTTTTACTTTCAGGACCAGATTAAGGCGACAAACCGACTGACGATCAATTTAGGCGGAAGATACGATGTGACTCTTCGCCCCCTCCAAGGAAGCCTTAAGGACGGTAACCTCTACATCGGCGATTTGGATCTTAACAATGGCACATATATCCTTCAGGCACAGCCCCCGTCATGTGCTCAGGCAGGACGCGCTCCGTGTATTCCGGGTGGGGCATTGCCGGATCATGTTGTTGTCACGAGCTCCGCAAACCATTCCATCATCCATAATACCTATGACAACGTCCAGCCTCGCGTTGGGTTGGCATATAGCCTTAATTCAAAAACCGTGATTCAAGCCTCGGCGGGCCGTTTTTTCGACAACTGGGCTGCCGTTACGCAGTCCGGACAAAACTATACAGGAACTTGGCCGGAGATCATTCAATTCCTCGGCCAGAACTTGAATCCCACCATCCCAACAGTCTTTGCCCAGAACCCGTTTGGCAACCAGGTGGCGACGGCTCTGCCCGGCCCTACTCCTTTCAATCAAACTCAGTGGTACTTAAATCCCCTCATTCAAAACCCATATTCCTGGCAATGGAATTTTGGCATCCAGCGCCAAGTGACCACCAACACCCTGTTGACCGCAAACTATGTGGGTTCAGCCAATAGTCGTTTGGACTTGGGGCCTTATGAGAACGTCGCGCCAACTCCGGGCCCCGGGAATCCTCAGGCGCGCGATCCTTATCCTTATATCCACCCGACCTTCTATGACAACAGCATCGGCAGATCGCACTATAACGCCTTCCAATTTCAATTGAAGCGAACTTTCAGCCAAGGCTTGACCTACCTGGTCTCTTATACCTGGTCGAAATCGATGGATATCGGTTGTTCAGGATGGTTTGGGGTAGAAGGCTGCTCTATTCAAAATCCGTATGACTTGAATGCGAATAAGAGTGTCTCAGGATTTGATTTGACGCACGATCTCTCTGTGAGTTGGGTTTATCAGCTCCCTTTTGGCTCTGGGGCAAAATTCCAAACGGGCAATCCAGTGTTAGACCATATTGTGGGTCATTGGCAATTGAACGGAATAGCGACTTTCACATCCGGAGCTCCTTATGACGTTGGCGTAAGCGGGGACATTGCCAACACCGGAAATTCAAGCGCCACCGCTTACTATGAACGCCTGAATCTCGTCGGTAATCCGAAGTTATCGAACCCCACAACAGCAGAATGGTTCAATAGAGCGGCCTTTGCAGTTCCGGTCCCTTTCACGTTTGGAACTCTTGGACGCAACGCCCTGAGGGCTGATTGGTTCAAGAATCTCGATCTTTCTCTCTTCCGGCAGTTTCCCATAACGGAAACCAAGCGGTTGGAATTTCGATTTGAAACTTTCAATACAACGAATGTACCCACGTGGGGGATCCCAGACCGGAACTTTTCTGATCCCACCTTTGGGCAAGTCTTGAGCACGCGCAGCGTGGAGCGCGAGCTTCAATTTGCCCTGAAGTTTTACTTCTGAGCGCTCGCGCACAAGCTCTGGTTGGGCGTGACTGAAGTTAAACGAATAGGTGGGCATAAATGTAGTTACTGAAGCGCCTGGCGATGGCGCGCAAGCTACAAGACCGCACGAGAGCAGTTGTCGATGAAGCGCAGAGAGTTTCTTTGGAAAAGCGCGGCACTCGCGGGATTGGCGGCGGAGCCTGAAGGCGTTTTGCCCTCACTCCGAGGCTCGCAGGCTCCGTCACAGCCGAACCAGCCTCGTTGGCAACTGCTTAGCGAACACGTCGGCCTCTACCGCGACGTGGTGAATGTTGGAGTGATTCGAAAAAATGGCAAGGCTTTGCTGATCGATTCGGGTGAAGGCTCAGTTCTGAATGAAGGGAGAAAACTGAGGCTTGGATCCATTGAAGGTGTCTTATACACCCATTATCACCGCGATCAGTGCTCAGGAGCTCCGGCGCTGAAGAAAGCCGGTGTTAAGATCAACGTGCCCGCGTCTGAAGCCCGCTTTTTTAGGAACGCAACTGAATTCTGGCTTGAGGCTAACTCCATCCTGAATCATCGCTATAACTTCCGCCCCGAGATTATGGTGCTCCGCGAATCCGTAGCCCCTGATCATGAGCTTCGACCAGAGGATGCATTTCAGTGGGAAGGGATCCCAATCCGCGTTGTGGCCACACCCGGGCATACCGATGGAAGCCTGAGTTATCTCGTGGAAACAGACGGAAAGACCTTTGCATTCACAGGCGACTTGATCTACGGCCCAGGGCAGATTTGGGAATTCTACAGCCTGCAAAAGGCATTTCCGGGAATGACAGGGGACTACTGGGGATTTGGCGGCGCTGTGGCTGACGTGGTCCGAAGTCTCGATCTTATCCTTGACCAGAAGCCCACCGTTCTGATCCCGTCTCATGGCGTCGTCATGAAGAATCCTGATGAAGCCATAGCATTGTTGAAGAGAAACTTACGTTCTGTGATGGAAAATTTCTTCACCCTGGCTGCATGGCGAATCTATTTCACCGGCCATTTTGACCATGTGAACGTTAAATCGAGCCTGGGAGCAGGATATGATGTCCCGATGCTTCCTCCGCTTCCCGCGGTGAACGCTCCCCCTTGGATTCATAGAATCATCGAGACCTCTTCCTACATCCAGGCGGCGGACGGGTCGATTTTTCTATTCGACTGTGGCTTTGAGCCTATCGTTCCGGCAATTGATCATCTCGTCCGTAGCGGGGCGATTAAAGGAGTCGATGCCATCTGGATCAGCCACTATCATGACGACCATCTGAATTCTGTGAACGAAGTGAGGCGAAAATACGGGGCCAAGGTTTACGTCCAGAAAGAGATGCAGGATATTCTGGAAAATCCTATCGCTTATTGCATGCCTTGTTTATGCCCCGAGAGTATTCACGTTGATCATGCGCTTTCGGAAGGAGAGGTAATCGACTGGAAAGGATACAAACTGACGGCTTATTACTTTCCTGGCCAGACACTTTTTCACGACGGACTTCTTATCGAACGTGATGGCGCCAGGATTTTCATGACCGGGGACTCATTCGCGAACTGGGGCATTGATGACTACTGTTCGTACAATCGCAACTTCATCGGTGAAGATGGACGGAAAGCCGGCTATGAGCGCTGTCTGAGACTGCTTCTGGAATTGAAGCCCGATATGCTGATGGCAGCCCATTGGGGGCCAGAGCCGGTCTCGCGAAACTACCTTGAGAAAACCCTTGACCTCCTCGAGGAAAGGTGGAAGCTGTTTAAAGCGTTATTCCCCTGGGATGATCCGAATTTCGGACTCGACCCTCATTGGGTCCGTGCCTATCCGTATCGGCAGAGCATTTTACCAGGTCAGTCTGTCACGCTTGAAGCCCGTATCTTTAATCACTCGGACTTGCCTCGAATGGCTACCGTGGAATTGCGGGCACCCAAAGGATGGCGAGTGCAAAAATCCGGCGCCGTTACGATTCCTGCTCACACTGAGGGAGCGATCCGCATAGTCGCCCAAGCACCGGTTCAACCGCCTATGCGCAGGCAAGTGCTTGGCCTGGCAGTCCAATTCGGAGGGATAGACCTTGGAGAAATTACAGAAGCCATCGTAGATTACCTCCAATGATACGGGAAAAGACGCATGAGTGAACAGGCCTTGACGCGACGTGACTTCATAAAGGTCCTTGGCGTCACCCCAAGCATTGCTTCGTTACAGGCGTGGGATAGCGCCGAACATAGCTCTACTCCAACTAACGAAGTTCCCGCCCCAGGCGAAAGCAAGCAACTTCCGTTTCGTCACATCCATCTGGATTTTCACACTTCGCCGGCGATCCCTGATGTAGGAGAGGATTTCAATCCTGACGACTTCGCTGCGGTTTTAAAGGAAGCTTCCGTCAACTCCATTACCGTATTCGCAAAATGCCACCACGGGATGTCTTATTACCCCACAAAAGTAGGCGTGCGGCATCCGCATCTGAAAATCGATCTGCTGGGTGAAATGATTGAAGGGTGTCACGGGAAAGGCATTTTTGTAGTTGCCTACATCAGCACAATGTACGACCAGTATATCTGGAATCATCACGGGGATTGGCGCGTACTGGACGAGAATGGCGAAGAGATGGGGCTTCGGGGCAAGATGGGCCCCATGAAGGCGGAGCTCGGAACAGTTTGTGTGAACACACCTCATCTAGATTACCTTGTTGCTCAAGCTGAAGAGGTGACGAAGAATTATGATGTTGACGGCATGTTTTTTGACAACTATTTATACCCGGAGGGTGGATGTTCGTGCGCCCACTGCATGCTTGAGCGTGAAAAACTGGGGTGGGATTCAACGAATCAGGCTGTGTGCGCTCGGCATGCTGAGCAGGTGCTGGAACGCGGGATGCAAAAACTCGCGGCGGTCACAAGGTCAAACAAGCCACGAGGAAGTATTTTCTTTAACGGTCCTATCAATTTCAGGCGCGTTCATTCCATCCGCCAGGACTTGAAATATAGCAACCACATTGAAATCGAGTCTTTACCTGGAGGAGCCTGGGGCTACGGATTCTTTGAAGTGGCTGTTCGATATCTGCGAAACCTCGGCGCTGAAACCACCGGAATGACAGGACGGTTTCATCGGAGTTGGGGAGATTTTGGTTCAATACGAAACCAAGCAGCCCTTGATTATGAATGTTTTCGCATGCTGGCCGAGGGAGTGAAATGCGCCATTGGTGATCACTTGCACCCACGCGGAGCTTTAAATAAGGCTGTTTATGAGCGAATCGGCAAAACTTACCGAAGCGTCCAACAAAAAGAACCCTGGTGCGAAGGAGCTGAAGCTGTTACCGAGATTGGCTTTCTGACTACCGCGAACTACGTCAGCATCCAGAATCTGGTGGTTTCATCAGATCTTGGTGTTACTAACCTCCTGAAAGAGACTCACCATCAATTTGACGTGCTTGACCGAAAATCGGACTTCTTTAAATACAAGCTCATCATCTTTCCTGATGTTCATCGCTTCGATACCGCTTTGCTTGAAAAAGTGCGAGCATACCTTTCCGGCGGAGGAAAAATCATCCTGAGCAACGAGTCGGGTTTAGATCCTGCCGGTAAGCAGTTTGCTCTCTCCGAAATGGGCTTGGACTATGAAGGACCTTGGCCTCACGAAGTCCAATACGTTGAAATTTCCGATGACGCATTGAGCCAGGGATTGCCTAGGATGGTGGAAGTGTTTTACGAAAAGGGACAAGCCGTCAAGGCTCAGCCAGGCACAAAGGTATTGGGGCGCATCTGGCAGGCATATTTCGACCGCAATTATCTGCATTTTCAAGTTGAGCAAACCCCCTTTGCCAACCCTACCGACTACGTCGGCGTAGCAGAAAAGGAGAATCTGATTTATATTGCATCACCGATCTTCCGCATGTATGCCGAATATGCTTATGCTTTTTATCAACAGCTTATAGCGAATTGCATTCGACGTTTGTTGCCGAACCCGCTCATTCAGACTCAGGCGCCCTCTACAGCTCACATCACTCTGACACAACAGCCAGGGCGGCGAATTGTTCATATTCTGAACTACGTTCCCCAGCGTCGCGCTCCCAATCTCGACGTGGTGCAGGAAGCCTCGCCCCTCATGAATTTGAAGCTTTCTGTTCGTTTGGAGTCGCGGCCAAAGCAGGTCTACCTTGCGCCGCAAAGTCGACCTCTGGATTTTGATTATGCCGACGGCTACACGCACATCGAGGTTCCGGCAGTCGATGGGCATCAAATGATCGTGTTTGAGATAAAAGGTTATTCATGAGCAAGAATTTAAACGCTTCCAACCTCAAAATGCGGCGAAGAGAGTTCCTCTACATCGGTGCAAGTTTCATTGGACTTTCGACACACGGAAGCCGACTAGCATCCGGGGCCACTCCAGCACCAGGCACGAATTCAGTCGTTTCGGAATTCGACGCAAACGCTTTTGCGGTTTTGCCGGTAGAAGAGCCCTACGCCTTTGCCAGGCAGCTCCGAGAAGGCTTGGACCCTGAACTGGGGAAGAGAAACTCAGCCGCCCAACTTAGCCCCGATGAAATGTCTATACCCTCCTATGGATGGCGATTGTTGCTCCAAGCTGGTGCGAGTGCTCCCTTACGAAACGCAGCCCAGGAGTTGAAGTCTTATCTCAAAACCGCAATGCAAACTGAGGTGAACATTGAGGAACGCGCCTCTCTGACAAACGAGTTAGATAAGGTCGAGGCCATTGTGGCAGGTACGCGAGCTCAGTTGCCGGGCTACGGTGAGGCATTGAAGCAGTCCAAGGATTACCAAATCATTGTCACACCCCAGCGCGTCGTGGTGTGCGGCTATGATGACTTGGGGACGATGTACGGACTTTATCACTTGGAGGAGCGGTTTAGCCTGCGCGAAGCCCCATTCCTGCCCGCCAATCTCAATACAGTTCGCCGCAGCCTTTACAAGTCGCGCATGACCCTTTCCGGTGTTGGATGGATGGAGTGGCCGGATAAGTATCTGGCGATGCTGCCCCGTTATGGCTTTGATTCTATTTATGCAGCTCCCTATGCAAACCCAAATGGTGCGGCAGCCCCCGGCGTTTATAGTCAGATGAAGAGAACGACCCCGGATGCTATTCACGATCTCATACACCGGGCTGGCCAATATGGAATCAAGCTCTACTGCCCAATTCTATACAACTACACGGGAATCTCCGAGAATACAGCAGCACTTCGCAGGTTGGTGCGAAGCATTGTCACAGAATTTCCGGAAATTCGGGGATACGTTTTACTGACGGAAGGTTTTTACGCTGACAAACCCACATGGGATAGCCATAACATCCGGCAGTGGATTGTGAAGTGGGCGCAAGCCGTGAGCATTGTTACAGAAGAGTGCCATAAGATCAATCCCGCCCTTGAGGTGCTGCCTTGGGATTATGGTATTGATTTCCGCCCCGATCAGATTGAGCTCAAGAAATTCGTCATCAATCAGCTGCCAAAGGATTCCATTCCACTTGTCACCTTCGAGAATGGCAAAAGCTTTATGTTTGACGGCCAGTCGGGATATCTCAAAGATTATGCCATCAGTCAGATCGGGCCTTCGGAAGTGGCTGCGGCTCAGCTTTTGGAAGCGAAGAAGCAAGGAATGAGAGCGGTGTATGCCAAGGCAGATACATGGGCGAGTTGGCAATTCGGAACTTTTCCATATCTGCCATTTCCTCAGCAATGGTATGCGCGCTACAGGGCCCTCGAGAAATGGGGAGTGGACGGCGTTATGGAAAGTTGGACCTACGGCTTTAAACCCAACTTCGTCGCGGAGATTCGAGCTTGGTATAGCTGGAGCGATGCGCCGCCCTTGGATACTCTACTTCGCGCCATCGCTCGCCGCGACTTTGGCGCGGGGGCCGAAGATCTGGTTGTGAATGCCTGGAGTCACTTCAGCGCGGCGATTCGACTTGATCCGGATACTGGGCCGACGGTGGGAGGAAATAACGCGGTTGCTGATCCTTTCTTTTTTGATCAGCCACACGCCAAAACCTTTACACTGGAGCATTCCTTTCGGGACCCGAAAATCTGGTCAGAAAACTCCTTTATAAACCCTTATTGGCCTTACGTCTTCCGCGGGTTCATTGACGGCTATGTCTTATATCCCGATTTCACTAACCAGATCAATGTGGCTGAGGAGTACGCTAAACCTCTTTCCCTTCCGGTTTTTCATAAATACCTTCTGTTGGCGGCGGATGAGATGGAAAGGGGCCTTGAGAATTATCGCAAAGCAGCCCTTGCCGCGCCGACGTCGAAAAGGCATCACGCTTTTCGCATGGTTCTTTTAGCCGAGCAGATCGAACGGATGCTGCGAAGCAATGCCGCCATGTTGGAATTTGAGAACCTGCGTTTTCATCTGGCAAAGACAGACGACGTAACCTCACGAGGCCAACTTCTTAAACAAATGGTTGCCATTCTCAAAGAAGAAATTCCCAGAACACAGGCGGCCCTTGCAACGGCGGAGCGTGATTCTTGCCTGGGCTACGAATGGGAAGAGGATTATCTCTACTCGCCCTATACAATCCGAAAGAAACTGGAGGCCCTACGAAAAACTCTGGAGATTGAGATCCCAGCCTATCGTAAACGGCAGGGAATCCCAGCGTGATTTTGGGAAGCACCATGTTAGGCCGTCGGGAATTTTTTGAGTGGAGCGTGCTATACGCGCTTTTGATTTCGAGATTCCTGGCGACTGCCGTAGAATGGGGAAACCCAGAGATTCTACTTACTTCACCGTTTCTCCGGCCAATCCCCGAACCCCATTTCCCCGACCGCCTTCACCTCTTCGTCTGGCGCAACTGGGAGCTGGCCAATACGGACAGGCTGGCGCAGGTCCTGGGCACGACGCCGGAAAACGTTCTCGAGGTCGGGGCGTCGATGGGGCTGCCGAAGAAAATCACGCTCTCCGATGACCAGCTCCGCAGGAGCTATATCACCGTGATCCGGCAGAACTGGCACATTCTGCCGGATGAGCAGATCGTGCAGCTTCTCGGATGGAGTTTCCAGGAATACGAATATCATCTGAAAGAAGACGACTTCCTCTGGGCCAAACTAGGGATGTTGAAGCCCCACTGCGAAACACTACACTACGAGGTGCCGTCCTCTGAAGCGAAGCGACGGGCCGCCGAGATCAGACGGCTTGTGGAAAAGACGTTAGGGTCTTCGATCAACGAGCGAGGCGAGCCGCCTTTCGCGTTTGTCGGACAACTGAGCAAACCCTATCCTGCGAAACCTCAGGCTACTGGGAGGCCGCGACTGAATCCACGATACGTCTATTCTTACTTTGCGCTTTATGGGGATCCCTTGGCGACAGATGCCGATCCGTTCCCTGAGGGATTCCTCCAGCGGCTGGCCGACGCAGGCATGAACGGGGTTTGGCTGCAGGCAGTCTTACGGAATTTAGCTCCATCCAAAACCTTTCCGGAGTTCGGATCAGGCTGGGAGAGGCGGATAAGAAATCTCAACAAATTGATCGAACGCGCGGAAAAGTATGGCGTAAAAGTCTATTTCTATCTGAACGAGCCCCGGTCCATGCCCCGCGGGTTCTTTGCTGGCCATCCGAAGGTTAAGGGGACTCACGACCCGGGTAACACAGACTTCTTTGCCATGTGCACCAGCACGCCGGAAGTCCGCGGCTGGCTTCAAGATTCTCTATCGCATCTCTTTGCCAGCGCGCCAGGCTTAGGCGGAGTTTTCTGTATTACCGCGTCGGAGAATCTCACAAACTGTTACTCCCATGGCCATCCTGAGTTCTGCCCACGCTGCTCCAAGCGTCCCGGCTCCGAGGTAATTGCTGAGGTTATCCAGACGATCCGAGATGGCGTCCGCCATCGCAGTGCAACGGCTGAAGTCATTGCGTGGGACTGGGGGTGGGGGTGGGATTGGATCCAGAATAGCGCTGAAACCACTGCCATCGTGCCCAAGCTCTCTGCAGATATTGCTTTGCTGAGCGTCAGCGAGTGGGGGAAGCCACTGGATCGGGGAGGGCATGCCACGAAAGTCGCGGAGTACTCAATTTCGGCCGTGGGTCCCGGACCGAGGGCGCTCAGAAACTGGGCGCTGGCGCGCAACCACGGTATGGCTCCTTTTGCGAAGGTACAGTGGAGCGCGACCTGGGAAATCTCCGCGGTCCCTTATATTCCAGTCCCGAACCTTATTCTCGAGCACTGCGAAAGTCTTTTACGGGTGGATGTTCGAGGGCTCATGGCTTCGTGGACCGTAGGTGGCTTTCCCTCTCCGAATTTTGATGTCGCCAAAGCGTTTTACTTCTCTCCCGCCCCCGATCGTGACCAGGTGCTTCATGATGTAGCCGTCGAGCGCTATGGGCGAAGAGCGGCCGCGGGAATCGTTCAGGCATGGAGCATTTTCAGCCGGGCATTTTTGGAATATCCCATGGAGGGAGGCGGTATCGTCTACCACATTCCTGTGCAGCACGGCCCGGCCAACCTACTCCGGCTTCACCCAACAGGTTACAAGGCGAGCATGATGCTTTTCCCTTACGACGATTACAAGGATTGGGTGGGCAGTTATCCCGTTCCAGTGGTTCAACGGCAGTTCGAAAAGATGGCGGAATTATGGAAGCCGGGCCTCGAAATATTCCGTCGCGCACTCGAACATGTCCCACCCAGCCATCGGCCCACGGCCATTAAGGATCTCGGTGTGGCGGAAACATGCTACCTCCACTTCAAAAGCGTAACGAACCAGATTCACTTCTACCGGCTGCGTGCGGAATATGAAACGGCGTTTGCGGATGCTCGACCCGCGATCGTGGAACGCATGGCAAAGATCGCCAGGGAAGAAATGGAGCTGGCCACTCGCCAGTACAGAATCGCGAAGCATGATTCAATGATCGCATTTGAGGCGTCGAATCATTATTACTATCGTCCGTTAGATTTAGTGGAAAAGATTCTGAATTGCCAGTATGTGATCGATCAGCTTTCCCAAATGAGGGAGTCGTATTCATGGAATCTATTCGGATCGGGATGATCGGTTGTGGGCTTTTCGGTGAAAGCCATCTGCGGGCGTATCAAGCCATTCCCGGAGTTCAAGTAACCGCCGTTTATGATCCTGTGACGGAGAGGGCTAAAACGCTAGCCGAAACCTTCCACATTCCCCATGTTTGTTCCGTGCTCGGAGACCTTTGCCAACTGAATGTCGTCGATGCGGTGGATGTGGTTTCTCCCGAAGAATTCCACTTGGAGCCTGTGCTTGCAGCTTTTCGCGCTGGCAAGGAGGTTTTCGTTGAAAAACCCATGGCAACGGACTTGGATCATTGTTCCCGAATGATCCATGCAGCCACCCAGGCAGGGCGGATTCTAATGGTGGGACACATCTTGAGGTTTGAAACGAAATGTGTGCTTCTCAAGCAAGAGTTCGAATCGGGGCGCATCGGAAACATTGTCTCGATGCATGCGCGCCGCAACCGTCCCCGTTCGCTTCTCAAACGGTATGATCGAACCCACCCGGTATTGGAGAACTCGATTCATGATATCGACTTAATGCTTTGGTACGTGGGCGAGCGTGTGCGCCGCGTTCGAGGTTTTGGACGCAAGGCTACAGGACGCAAGCACCACGATGCGTTCTGGGGCATATTGGAGTTTGAAGGTGGCACCCTGGGCATCGTGGAGACCATCTGGCTTCTTCCGCAGAAAGCGGGAGTTCTCCTGGACGACGCCTTCCAAGTGATCGGAGATCGTGGTGTCGGTAACCTCAGCCTCTATCCGGGGGCGTTGAGCTTCTGGCGTGATGACGGCTTTGAGATTCCTGACAGTGGTTACGATCCGCGTATTCGGGGAGCCGCAGTGGGAGCCCTGCGCGATGAGCTCATGTACTTCTGCGAATGCGTGCGAAACCATCGCCAGCCTGAAATAATAACACCGCGAGAAGCGAAGAATGCCGTGCGAGTAGCCCTGGCGCTGGTCGAGTCAGCAAACCAGCAGCAGGATATTGAAATCATCGACTGGGATTAGAGGATGCGCCTGAGCGAGAGAGTCTACTTGATTGGCGGTGGCGCGTTGGGCTTTGGAATCTCTCATGAGCTCGATTGCCATGTTTATTTGATTGATGGCGGTCGAGAAATGGCGCTAATCGATGCCGGTGCAGGCGTGACGATTGAGCCGATCATCCGCAACCTTCAGCTGGATGGCTTGGACTTAGGCCGCCTCAAATATCTCCTGCTCACGCATGCCCATGCCGATCATTCGGGCGCTGCTCGGGAATGGCACGAGCGATTGGGTGTCGCGGTTGCGGCCTCGAAGGAAGCTGCCGAGTACCTCCGGACAGGGGACGAGGAAAGAATCAGCCTGGCAGTTGCGAAACGTGGAGGTTTTTATCCACAGGATTACATCTTTCGCGCTTGTCCGGTGGAGCACATTTTAGCGGAAGACGATGTTTTCCGTGTTGGCGATCTGGAGCTGAAGGTGATCGAAACCCCGGGCCACTCTTCGGGAATGCTTTCGTTTGTTTTGAAGGAGCAAGACCAACGGTTTTTATTCGATGGTGACACGATCTTTCACGACGGCAAACTTCTGATTACAAACGTTTGGGATTGCAACCTGCAGGAATATGTCGCGAGTGTTCGAAAATTAGCTGCACTGGAGGTGGATGCGCTGTTGCCAGGCCACTTGACGATCTCATTAAGCCAGGGCACCCGCCACATTCAGAAAGCTTGGAATGCTCTTGAGCGTCTTGCGGTGCCGCCCAATATTCTCTAATGGTCCATTCGAATTTGATTCAGACCTTGGCGAATCTCATTCGCATCTCGAGCGTGAATTCCGCCTACGATCCCCAAAGTTCAGAATCGCATATCCAAGAATGGATTTCGGGGTTCTTCCGCGACCATGGAATCCCAACCCGGGAGCAGGAGGTATTGCCGGGGCGCCCAAATATCATTGCGCAGCTTTCCGGCAGAAACTCCGATCGCCGCCTGGTGTTTGAAGCGCATTGCGACACGGCCGGCGTCGACGGGATGACCATTCCGCCGTTTGATCCCCTAATCCGAAATGGACGAATTTATGGTCGGGGAGCCTGCGATACCAAGGCGGGCCTCGCGGCGATGATGCATGCTCTTGTAGACCTGAGAAAGGCTAACCTGCGACCGCCGTGTGAGGTGTGGATGGCTTCCACCGTGGATGAAGAGCATTCCTTTCGCGGCGTGCTGAAGCTCAGCGAAAACCTGAGGGCCGCCGCTGCCGTGGTTTCCGAACCCACTGAAATGAAGATGGCTGTCGCCAGCAAAGGTTGTCTGCGCTGGCGTATCACGGTCAAAGGGAAAGCAGCCCACAGTTCGAAGCCGTGCCTGGGAACCAACGCTATCGAGCAAATGGCACGAATCATCAGACTTCTTGAGGATCATGGCCGACAACTCCAAACCTACGGTCACCCGTTGGTCGGCAGCCCCACGCTCAATGTGGGCCTGATTCAAGGCGGTACCCAGGTGAATGTGGTCCCCGAAACTTGCTGGATCGAGATTGATCGCCGCCTCATCCCTGGCGAAGACCCCGCGCAGGTCCTGGACTCTTATCGTGTTCTCCTCAACGGTGTCCAGACTTCCAATCCGGATTTGGAATGGTTCATGGAACCTCCTCTGCTTCAGGATCAGCCTATGCAAACTCCTGCAGATTCCGCCATCGTCCAGTGCGCGGCCAGAGTTTTGAAAGAAGCCGGCCTAAATGGCTCGCCGGTGGGCGTACCTTTTGGAAGCGATGCCAGCAAGTTCGTGCGAGCGGGCATTCCCAGCATTATTTTGGGACCGGGCAGCATCGAGCAGGCGCATACGGCGGACGAATATGTGGAACTCGAAGAGGTGGAAAAAGCTTTTGTCGTCTATCGAAACCTGATGAAGTCCTTTGAATGAGAGGACCCGTGTATAAACATCTCTTCCCGCGAGCCCAAGAAGTCGCCTATCTCGACACTGCTGCAGAGGGACTGCCGCTTCCTGCGGTTGAGCAGTCCTTTTCTGAATACTATCGCGCTAAGGCCCGAGGCACACCGGGGCGCGAGGAACTCCATGCTGTCGAATCAGAGGCTCTGGAACTGGTCGCCCGCCTGCTTGGAACAGAACCGGCCAACGTAGCGTTTTTGGCCAGCGCCTCAGATGCTTTGAGCCTTCTCGCCCTGTCGATCGACTGGAGGCCTGGAGATCAGGTCCTCATTAGTGATTTGGAGTTTCCTTCCAATGTCCTTCCTTGGCTGCGGTTAAAGAAGCAGATGGGATTGGATGTGGTCGTGATTTCCAGTGATCGGGGAGGTCTTTGCTCCAAGCAGGTGATTGAACGCATCACGGGGAGAACGCGCGTGATCTCATTAAGCTCGGCCAGCTATAAGACGGGCTCTCGTCTGACTGGCATCGAAGAGATTGGTATCGCAGCCAAAGAGGTTGGGGCTGTTATCTGTATGGACGCAACCCAGGCGCTGGGCCGCTGTCCAGTGTCCCTGGAAGGTGTGGACTATTTGGTGTCCAGCAGCTTCAAGTGGCTTCTGGGCCCTCACGGGCTTGGCATCGTGTATATCGCTCCAGAGTTCCGACAGCAATTTCAGCCTCCGAGTGTCGGTTGGTACTCCGTTGAAGATCTTTTTTCAAATAGGCGCTTTGAAAGCTATCAATTGAAAGACGGGGCGGCGTGCCTCCCGAGCGGCATGCCCAATTTCCCCTCCATCTACGCTTTTCGTCCCGGAGTCGAATTCCTGCTTCAGGCAGGAATCAATCGAATTTATCAGGAGTTGACTCCTCTCGTTGTACGACTGCGAGAAGGCCTTTCCAGTCTTGGAGTTGACTTGTTGACGCCGGAGGGAGCAGAGTTCTCATCAGGAATTGTCTCCTTCGCCCACCCTAGAGCGGAAGAAATAGGCGCTGCGCTCGAGCACCAGGGTATTATCGTGTGGGCTGGTGACGGGCGTGTTCGAGCGTCTGTGCACCTTTATAACGAAATGTCAGACGTGGACCGTTACTTGGAAGCGCTAAGATCGATTTTAAAGCGGTAGGACTTGAAGCATGTCGAATGCCCAATGGATCGGGTTAGGAGCGGTACTGGCAGGCGGCCTTTGTCAGGGAAGCTTCATGGCCCCGATGAAGTGGACCAAAAACTGGAGTTGGGAAAACACTTGGTTGGTTTTCGCCTTCTGGGCTTACCTGCTCTCTCCATGGCTTATCGTTTTGGCTTCGATTCCTCACCCTTTTCGAGCTTTCGAGGCCACTAGCATCGGCCCGTTGCTGACGGTGGCCGTGTTTGGCATCGGTTGGGGAGTCAGCGCTGTGACGTTTGGCTTGGGAATCGCCGCGGTGGGCATGTCTCTGGGGTTTGCCGTGATCGCTGGTTTGGGGGCCTTCGTGGGAACCGTCATCCCTTTGCTCTACCTCCACTCCCATAGTTTTTCCCCTTGGCGGATCGCCGTGACCAGTGTTTCTTTGATCCTCATGTTGGCTGGTGTTGCAGTATGTTCGTTCTCCGGGAAGTGGAAAGAGGAGAAGCCAGAACCCGGCACCACACTCCCATATAAAAGGGGGCTTCTTGTCTGTGTCATTTCAGGAGTCTTGTCATCCAGCGGCAATTTAGGCTTTATTTCCGGCGGTGAAATCATTCGAAAGGCTCAAGCCCTGGGAGTTTCGGCATACTTGGCGCCCAACCTCGTTTGGGCCTTCCTTTGCGCCTTCATGTTTATATTTAACGCCGGCTATTCGATCCTGCTGCTGCGGCGCAATCACAGCGCCTCGAATTTCGTCAAGAAAGGCACGAGCCAATACTTTCTGTTCGGAACGCTGATGGGCATCCTCTGGATGGCCGGTTTCTTCTTTTATGGAGCCGGTGCAGGGCAGTTGGGAGAACTAGGACCATCGTTAGGATGGGCCATTCTGATGAGTACAATTGTTCTCACGGCCAATCTCTTGGGCACTCTGAGCGGCGAATGGCAGGGCGCGCCGGTTTTAGCGAGGCGACATCTTGGCCGGGGCATCATTCTTTTGTTGCTGGCAATTGCCGGGTTAGGTTATTCCAACAGCATCAAATGAAGATTGGTAGTCCCCTTCGTCTAAACATCATGCTGCGGTCAGCGATAAAAAGGTCATTCCGCCCGCCTTAGGATCCACTCGCGCGCATCACTCGTCAGGAACCGGAGATTATCGCGCAGAGGTCATGAGTCCAGATCCCAACGAAGGGTCTACTGAATTGCTGAGGTACCGAGCGCCTTCGGCGCCCGGCTTTGAACTATAAGGGGGAGATACTGTCTTCGTAGGTTTCCTCTTCGCTCTGCTCAGCAAAGGCCTGCACCTGGGAGGCGAATTGCGAGGCAGTGAAGCCGTTGGGAGACGCGGCCAGTGCCAGAACAGCTTAAAGAGCAGCACGCAGCCGAGACTTATTCAGGTCGATTCCGCCTTCCCGAGTATTCCCCAGTTGTACTGCCGTGGACAATCGATCCAGCGTATCGTCGGCAATAAAACAGATATGCACGCAGCACTGAAGAGGGTCGAGAAACGCCTCCAGCATGGCTTTCAACGGGTTAACGATCGCGGTGAACTTCGGCAACAATCGGCCGCAGCGCAACTCTCGCGTGTCGTGGGCGTGGGCTTCAAAGCGGAGTGCACTCACCTTTGGTATAACCCTTGAGCCTCAGCTTGCCAAAATGCAGCTTGAAAAATCGTCAGGTCATACGGAGGGGTATCGACCGCGATCCCCACCTTCGGGTTTCGCCTTTTCGATCTCGATGGAGGCAGGCTTTCGCACCCAAAATCGTCTTCAGGTGCTTCAGGTGATTCTGTCAACCTGATTTGGCCCACCTGGATTTATCATTCACTTCAGTTCTTCCTGTCAGCTTTCTCTGATTTTGGGTTTTCCTTCCTTAGTTGGGTGATTTGGTGTCTTTCTTTCCTGACTTCGTTGGAGGCTCCGGCTGAAGCGAAGCCCCAACGAAACGCCGCGCCCCCTGATCCGTTTTTCTTCTTCCGCTTCTCCAGAGTCCTGCGAAAACGGTACGAGTCAGTCCCGG
>Ga0209581_1001368_pt1 | contig 29217 bp, 25 predicted proteins | sample Coa_R2_FD_187160 | JGI IMG/M metagenome (GOLD analysis project Ga0209581, IMG submission 187160) | Surface soil microbial communities from Centralia Pennsylvania, which are recovering from an underground coalmine fire - Coalmine... | ecosystem: Environmental > Terrestrial > Soil > Unclassified ...
CCCAGGTTCGTGCCCAGCTCGCCCGGCGTGACGAAAGCTGGCCTGGTTTCCGCCTGAGCGGATGTGTCTGTCGGCGCTTCCTCTAGCGCCTGCCATAGCCATTCGGCGGGCGCCCTGACCAGTGGCTTCTCCAGCAGCGGAAACGAGAGCACGTCGGTAGGCTTATCTTGCCGGCGGTATTGTTTATTCAATGCCTGAATCGCCTGATCGCCGCTGATGACCAGCGTGAGCGTCACCGGCTGTTCTATGTTTACGGCCCTGAGCGTCTGCCTGACCGCTCCCTCGATATCCAGCGTTTCCAGCACATGCGTTGCGGCCTCATTCTCCTCGTCGCTGTCCGTATCTATGTAAACCTCAACCAGATGTCTTTCTGCTTCAGCTTCAGCCATATATTCCTCGGTCTTTGTACAAAAAAGGCTCGCCTCTCTACCAGCATTGTGAATTACAGTGGGAGAGGCGAGCCGAAACAAGCGACCCTTCTAGCTCTTGCGAGCCATCTTGCGTCGCTTGGCTGCATCTTTACGTTTGCGTTTCACGCTCGGCTTCTCGTAATGTTCGCGCCGGCGGGCCTCTGCCAGGACCCCCTCTTGTTGGATCTTGCGGCTAAAACGCCTCAGGGCCGTCTCAAACGTCTCGTTTTCGCCAATTTTGACTTGCGTCACCAGGAATCACCCCCCCTCAAGTCCAAATTTGAGGCGCACCTCTGCGACAAATCAGATCGTCTATGCATCGTGTGGATTATCCCTCTCAGACCTGCTGACAGATTATAGTTCAGCCCTATAAATGCTGTCAAGCGTTCGCGTTTTTGTTGCGTGCCGCGCGCCGGGCAGATCCTATCAGAAAAACGATCAGGCCAAAGGCCAGCACGCTGAGCAGGCTAATCGTGCGGTCCAGCAGAACGCCGGCTGCGGCCAGGTTGCGCGCGGGCGTGAATAGAGCGAGCATGGCCAGCATGCCGCCCTCGACCAAGCCGATGCCGCCGCTGGTAAACGGCACAATCGTCAGCAGCGCCTCGCCGAGCGCGATAAACATGGCGGCCGCTCCTATGTGCAGCAAACCTCCGGTTATCAAATTGAGCGAGAGCGCGATGAAGAAGAAGCGTCCCGCCTCGCAAAACCAGACGAGCACGGTCAAGGGGAGCAGCAGGTGCAGGCGTTTAAACGAGCCGAGCGTGCCCTCCTGCAAGTGATCGTAATAGCCCTGGAAACGCGCCGGGACAAAGCGCCGGATCTGCGCGCGGAAGACGCGTAGAAGAACGAGCGCAAGTATTCCCGCCAGCACCAGGGCCAGTGTCACATAGAGGCCGGTGCGCAGGAATGTGGGCAGATTTTCACGCAGGCTGATGATAATCGCCGAGAGAAAGAGCAGCAGCAGCACGCTCAGGTCGAGCAAGCGCTCGGCGAGCACCGTCCCGAAGGTGCGTGTGGCCGAGACGCCGGACTCCTGGCGCAGCAGATAGGCCCGGTAGACATCGCCCAGTTTAGCGGGCACGACGACGTTCGCAAACCAGGAAGTGTAGAAGATCTCCAGCAAAATGCCAAAATGGGGTAGGGGCGGCCTGCTCTCCCGGCTGTAGCCCACGTTGTGCAGCAGCAGACGCCAGCGCAGAGTACGGATAGGCAGAGAGAGATAATAGGCGAGAACTGCCGCGAGAAAAAAAACAAGGCTTGCGCTGCGCATCGCCGCCCAGGTCTGCCCCGGGTTGATTTGCAGCTTCTGCGCTGTGTAGACCAGAAAGCCCAGGACGATGACCAGCGGGACCAGCGTGCGCCAGTTAAGCAGGCGTTTGCGAATCGAAAGTTGCGCGCTGCTGATCTCCGCGCCGTTTTCACTGCCGGCAGGGAGCGCCGATTCCTCCGGGACTCCAGAGTTCTGAACTGCCTCTTGCTGGCTCGCCTCGGTGGCCAGCGAAGGGTCATCAAAGGGCGTATCGCCGGGATGTTGTATACGCAAATGTTGTTCTCCCTCCTGACAAGACTTGGACAGAAGCTTTCCTTGCTCATAGATGATTCAACAGGGCCTGGGAGCTACCTTTACCCTTTCAGGGACAGGCAAAGGCATCGGTGTGCCCGATGGAGGCGGCGTTGCCTGATCATCTTCTCTTGTTGATACGTTTGATGTTACGTTGCCGAGACGAAGGAGGGCGATCAGAAGTAACGCCATCAGATTCGTCAGGCTGTGGTCGTAGAGATCATCGACCAGGTTATGGACACAAATCGTGATGAGCGCTGCCAGCAGGCCAATGGCCAGGGCGCGATCGTTGGTCAGGCGGCCAAAGAGTTCAAAGCGCTCCTGGCGACGATAATACTGCAGAAAGCGCGTCGGGCGCAAGAGGAGCAGGAGCCGGTCGCGTCTTCCCAACGGGGCGGGCCTGCGCTCCTTCATGCGCGGGAGTTGCATGTTGATAAGCCGGCGGCGTTTACCGATCTGGTAGACCGCGCGGCCTCCGGCGATCAGCATAGACAGAACAAACAAGAGATAGGCAATCAGGCCGATAGTGCCGGTTTCGGCGGCGATGTTGATATAGTAATTATGCGCCTGCCCCAGCGAGTTTACAAAGATCGTCACATAATAGTGGGGGTAAGCATCTGGATAATTGCCAATGCCCACGCCCAGCAGAGGATGCGCCTGGTACATGCGAATTCCGGCGATCCAGTGCGCCAGACGCTCGGCAGTCGAGAAGTCCTGCGGAGTGGGATCAAGGAGCGAGATCCCCGACAGGCCAAGAAAGTGGTTAACCTGGTCGAAGAGATAGAGCGGAATCGCCCCTGATACGATGCCGCCGGCGACGACGAGCAGCGCGATCAGACCGATTCTCATCCAGACGCGCATGCTGGGGAATCCGGCCAGGATGATAAAGGCCAGCGCGGCCAGCAGCGCAACCTGACCCCCGCGCGATTGGGTGAGATAGAAAGCGCCGCCGATCAGGCAGGCCGCGATGCCGGCCAGCGAGCGGGTCAGCCAGTTGCGGCCCAGCAGAAGCAGCGCCAGGGTGATGGCCAGCGACATATTCAGATAGCCGGCGTAAGGATTCGGCTGATCAAAGGTCCCGTACACGCGCAGATTGTAGCTGCGTACAAAGGAGGCCGGCCCCAGGTTGAAAACTGCCTGGGCGTAACCAAAAAATGCCTGGGTGACGGCCGCCGCAATAATCAAACTGACCAGGAGCCAGATCTGGCGACGCGTGCGCAGATATTGCGCGCCCAGCAGGACCAGGACGAGAAACTCCAGCCATTTCGCGATCTCTTTCAGACTATCTTTCTTGTTGATCGCGTCGGTCATCGAGAGGAACATCACCCCGACCAGCAGCAGCATTGCCACGACCAGGTAGGCGGGAATGCGCCCTCGTTCGCGGTCCCGACCCCCGCCCATATACGCTGGCAGTCCCCAGCTCAGCAGCCAGCCAATGGCGAGGAAGGCGACCAGGAGATCGGCGCTATTCTGCCGCAGGCCGCTCACCGCGATATAGTCCAACGAGCCCCAGGGGACAGCGAAAGCCATCACGTAGAGAGCCACGCGTGGTCGCAGAATCGTCCAGACGAGAAGGATCAGGTAGAATGGGAGGCGAATATTCCAGGGGAGCGGGGGGACCAGCAAAAGAGCCAGCGCCAGCGCCGCTCCTATTACGCTCAGCAGTGTCGGTGCGGCAATAGAAGCGCGCGCGGCCTGATAGCCTGTGCGTAGCCATAAAGCGGGGCGTTGCACCCCGCCCACCCTGGATGTACTCATAGAGCCTATCTAAATCCCTCTAGGATTCATCGCTGAGAGCGCCAGCCCGTCTCTTATGAGATTGAACTCAGGTCGGGAATCTGGCTGCGAAACCATTCAATTGTGCGCAACAGCCCCTCCTCTTTGGAAACGAGCGGTTCCCAGCCGAGGATAGTGCGCGCTTTGGTAATATCCGGTCGCCGTCGCTCTGGATCGTCGATCCGGCTGGACTCGAAGACAATGCTCGAAGAAGAATTGCACAGCTTGATAATCGTCTGCGCAAACTCCAGCACGCTGTGCTCCGCCGTATTGCCCAGGTTGAAGACCTCGCCGGCTGTGTGAGGGCGGAACATGGCCCGCAACAGCCCCTCGATCAAATCGCTGACATAGCAAATGCTGCGCGTTTTGCTGCCGTCGCCATAGATCGTCAGCGGCTCATTTTTCAATGCCTGGGTAATAAAGTTCGGGATCATGCGCCCGTCGTTCATCTGGCTATTGGGGCCATAGGTGTTGAAAATGCGCACAATGCGCGCATTCAACTGAAACTGGCGATAATACTCCATCGTCAATGTCTCGCCCAGGCGCTTGCTTTCATCATAGCACGCGCGCGGGCCGATGGGATTCACATGCCCCCAATAATCTTCGCGCTGCGGATGCTCCTGGGGATCGCCGTATGCCTCGGAGGTTGAAGTGTAGAGAAACATCGCCTTGTTTTTCAAAGCCAGCGCGAGCATCTGGTAGGTGCCCTGGCTGTTGACCAGGATGGTCGCGATTGGATTCTCCATGTAGCCCACCGGACTAGCCGGGCTGGCCATATGAAAAATAGCCTCGGTCTCCAGATCGAGCGGCTGAGTAATATCGTGTTTCACATAAGTAAAACGCGGATGATTGCGAAAAGCGGCAATATTTCTCTCTGAGCCGGTGATCAGATTATCAACACAGGTCACTTCGTGGCCCTCTTCTAACAAACGGGCACAAAGATGGGAGCCAATAAAGCCGGCTCCGCCGGTCACAAGAATTTTCAAAGGACGGGACCTCCAGATAATAAGATAGCATATGTGCGTCCTGTCATGGATAGTATACAGGTACCGGGAAGCGAGCGTTTTTCTGGTTGCTCCCAGGCGTTTCCATGCATTCGACACCCGGCTTCTCTCTCCTCGTCTTGCTACCGCCTGCCCTTGCCGGGATGTGCAGATGGCCCCCTGCCCGGTGAAGCGTATGGCGGGAGGCGCGTTTTAGCAGCGTACAGGGCCGCATTTAGTAGTATACTGCATTGCCAGACGTTTTGTCGGTCTGAAGGTAACGAACCGGGACTGTTAGGAGAAACCCGGCTATTCCCTTTGTTTGCGAGCATGATATGCTAGATTTGATGTTTCGTTAAGACAATCATTAAAAGGAGAGCTTTCTATGGCACTTATCCTTGCGCGCCAGGATATCCGGCGTTGCCTGAACATGCCCGCCGCGATTGATGCGATGAGGACCGCTTTCCTCGCCCTCTACGCGAAGCACGTGCAAATGCCTCAGCGTCTCAGCATCGACCTCTCTGCGCAGGGTGTGGCATTGCTCATGCCCTCACTTTTACAAACCCCTGAACACTCCGCCTTTAGCTTAAAACTACTCACCTCTGTCGCTGATAACGCCATTCGCGGGCTCCCGCGCAGTTTTGCCACCGTGCTGCTGCTCGACTCTACGACCGGCCAGACGCTCGCTATTCTGGAGGGCGGTTGGCTGACCGCCATGCGTACCGGCGCGGTTTCCGGCCTGGCGACCGAACTAATGGCCCGCCCGGAGGCCAATGTGCTGGCACTTTTTGGTGCGGGCGCCCAGGCCCCCACGCAGGTCTGGGCCATCCATACCGTGCGTCCTCTGCGCGAGGTGCGCGTGGTCAATCGCAGCGACGAGCACTTCGCGCAACTGGTCAGCACGCTCCGGCAGCTTCTAGGCGATTCCTGCCCGCCGGTTCGCCGTGCCTCAAACGCCCGGGAGGCTCTGAGCGGCGCCTCGCTGGTTGCCTGCGCGACCGCCTCCACTACTCCGCTTTTCCACGCGCGCGATATTGCAGCCGGTACCCATATCAACGCGATCGGGGCTTTTACGCCCGCCATGTGCGAGGTCGATCCCGCCACGCTCGCCCGCGCACGCATCGCCGTGGATCAACGGGAAGCGGCCCTGGTCGAGGCCGGCGACCTGCTCCAGGCGCTAGAGCAGGGGCAGATCGCCGGTCCCGAATCCTGGCTCGAACTCGGCCAGCTCGCCAGCGGCGAACAGCCTGGTCGCCAGTCCCCGCAGCAGATCACCTGCTTCAAATCCGTCGGCCTCGCCATCCAGGATCTCGCCGTGGCCCTGTATGTGTATGCACGCGCCAGAGAGATGGGAGTGGGCATAGAAGCAGAGATTTGAAGCCTTTCCTGGCTTATTCACCGACAATCATAAAATCAACGCAATTTTTGTGAGAAACATTGCGATCATGATATGCTTGTGATAAACTATGCGTATCTTCTGTACTTCTAGCCAGAAGGAGGGCCGTATGCGTTATCGAATGGTCCGTGATCGCGCATATCGAAATATGCGAGCCATCCGGCGACGTGGCAAGAAAGAGATGTATGTAAAAGGCATCGGCGAAGGATTGGTATTTCTGCTCATCGGCGGCGGGATTATGATTCTGAACGCGCAGAAGGTCGGGACCGTGACGCTGGCTGTTGCCTTGCAACATCTCCCACTCTGGGTGTGGATCGTTGGCGGCGGCGTGGGATTGTTTGGCCTCTACTGGACTCTCAGAAATGCCTGGCTACTCGTTTCCTTGCTGAAGGCTCGCGAACGGATCAATATGCCACCGGATATGTCCGGGAAACCGAAAGATTAGCCGGCTGCCTGCTTTCTCTTCCAGCGTTGATACATCACCTCATCCCCCAGGCTCAAAAATCCCCATGTGGTGAAGCCGTGGACGATCACAACCAGCAGCAGGGACCAGGGTTTGGGTTGCACGATATAGAGGGTGCTAAAGAGCGTGCTGGCCAGGCCGACGCCCGCGACGCTGCGCCAGTTCCATTTGCCCAGGCGATGGTAGAGCGTATACACCGCCGTGCTGACCAGCCAGCCCCAACCCACCCAACCGGTCCATTGCGCTACCATAGTCAGGAGAAAGCCGCGAAAGAAAAACTCCTCCACCGGACCGTTGATGCACAGGTAATAGAAGCCCTGCAAGAGGTGATCCCAGCCGGTGGGGCGGCGAAACCAGGGGCCGACGACCAGGATGCGGTACGTCGTGGCGAAGCAGGCCATGGCCAGGCCAATCAGCAGGCCGGCCACAAGCTGCAGCGGCCAGTTGCCCGGGGTGAGGCCAAGAGACGAGAGTGGTAGATGGAGGAGTGCAATGACGATCAAAGGTATGACCGTCAATGGCACGATGCGCATGAGGACATCGGGCCACAGCCAGCGCCAGGTCGTAGCAACCGTGGAACGGGCCACCTGAGACGACTTCAGATTTGACACCAGCACTCCTCTCCGGGGCAAAAAAACATCCTTCGCCTGGCTCTGTGAAGTTGACATGATTATTACTTACTTTCTGGGACAGTTTCTTTTAAAGAAACGTTAAAAATGTGTTAAGTAAGTATAATCAATGGGCGTGAATTTGACCAGTGGTTTTTCGTGTGGTGCCCTAAATCAAAAGCTTATGCAGGCGTTCCAGGCTCTCACCGATCTCGGCGCGGGAGAAATTCCCCGCCTTCAGGGCGGCGTCACTCTTGCCCATCAGACGTGCGTAGAAAGCCTCACCTTGCTCACGCACCTCTGCCATTTCTGCGCCAGGTTCCAGGCTCTCGCCATCCTCTGCCTCCAGTATATCAAAAAGCATATCCTCAGCCTTATCATATCTCCCGGTGTGTTCAAAGTACCAGAAGAGCAATTGCCTGGTGCGCAGCGGGAGCTCGTAATCCCTCAGCTTTTCCCACAACTCGTCTACTTCCGCGACCTCTTCAATCTCTAGCTTCTGATTCTGTGCGTAGAGGGCTTCCAGGAAGAGATTGCCGGCCTTGAGCCAGCAATGATAGCTCCTGCTTTCATCCTGCTCCTCCTCGTAGATGTCTCCCTCGATCTTGAGCAGCGTAGCGACGAGCCAGCACTTCTCGGCGTTCAACCTCCCCAGGGTGGTCAACATCGATACAAGCGCGTCATCTGAAAGCGCGAGCCAAAAGCTGCCGCCCATGCCCAGCGTTTGTCTGATCTGCTCATCGATCAGATCATGTGCCGCCCGGTAGTCTTTGATCTGCCGGTGGTAGATAATCTGGGCCAGTGCCCTGCTCATCTCCTCGAACATACGTAGGATGTAGTCACGCTGCGCCATAGCCTTTGCCGCCTGCTAAAACATCAGGTTTTTTTGACCTGTGGGATATAATCACTCTCTTAACTATGGCTCAAGTTTTTGCTTTTGGCAAGATCAGCTTCTTTTCATTGAGCGAGCGCCAAAAACAAGGACCGGGACGCATCCCGGCCCCTGCTGGCTATTACTCCAGGCGCGTCTGGTCTTATTCCAGACTCGCCAGCGCGCGCTCAATTCTGGCGAGCGTGCGCTCGCGGCCCAGCACTTCGATTGAGGTAAAGAGGGGCGGCATGGCCTTGCGTCCGCTCACCGCAACCCGGATGGTTCCCAGGAATTGCTGTGGCTTGAGGCCCAAATCCGTCATCAGGGCGCGCAGACTCTCGTCAAGTACACCTGACTCCCAGGTATCCAGGCTATTGAGCAAGGCGCGGGAGCGGTTTAACGCATTCTTCGTACCCTCTGCGTCCATGCCCTTCTGGATCAGCGGTATCTCATACTCCCAGTTCTCGGTATAGAAGAACGAGACGGCGTGCGCGGCCTCGCCCAGCGTGCGTAGTCGCTCCTGCTCCAGACTGAGCACGCGCTGCGTATACTCGCGATCGAGCGGACGTTGAATCTCGTCAGGCAGTCCGCCCTCCGCCTCGGGCCGCTCCATATAGGGCAGCGCACGCTCCGTCAACTCCTCGAGCGAGAGCTTGCGAATATACACGCCGTTCATCCAGGCCAGCTTCTCCGCGTCGTAGATGGCCCCCGATACACTGATGCGCTCCAGCGAGAATTTCTCAATCAGCTCCTCGCGAGTAAAGAACTCGGTCTTATCGTCGTAGGACCAGCCGATTAGCGCCAGAAAGTTCACCACCGCCTCCGGCAGAAAGCCCTGCTGCTGCAATTCCTTCCACGAAGGCGCGCCGTGCCGCTTGCTGAGCTTACGTTTGTCCTTGCCCAGCACATCGGGCACGTGATAGATCAACGGTATCTCCCAGCCGAGGGCCTGCCAGATCTGGATGTGCAACGGCGCGCTGGAGATCCACTCCTCGGCGCGAATCAGGTGGGTGATGCCCATCAAGTGATCATCCACGACATGCGCCAGGTGATAGGTAGGCAGCCCATTCGATTTCAAGAGGATCGCATCGTCAACGTTGGTGTTCTGCCAGACCATATCGCCGCGCAACTCATCGTGAACGACCGTTTCCCCCTCCAGCGGCATAGCGAAGCGCACGGTCCAGCGCAATCCAGCTGCTTCGTTCGCCGCGCGCTGCTTGGACGTGAGGTTGCGGCAGCGATGATCGTAGCGCGGCGGCAGCTTCCGGGCCTGCTGCTCCTGGCGCATTGCCTCCAGGCGCTCAGGCGTGCAATAGCAGCGATAAGCGTGGCCGGACTCGATGAGCTGGTTCGCGTACTGCTGGTAGAGCGCCTTGCGGCTGGTCTGGTAGTACGGGCCATAGGGACCGCCCACGCCCGGACCTTCATCGATATCCATCCCCAGCCATTGCATACCTTCTATGAGAAACTCCACCGCGCCCTCCGCCGTGCGCAGTGTGTCAGTATCCTCGATGCGCAGAATAAAATCTCCGCCCGTATGCCGGGCGTAAAGCCAGTCAAAGAGCGCCGTGCGATACCCGCCGATGTGCATCAGGCCGGTCGGGCTGGGAGCAAAACGCACGCGTGGCCTCCCGGCTCTAGCGCGTCCGTTCCGCTCCTCCGTGCGATGATCTGTCTGTGTCATAAAAACCCCTTCTCTGCAACATTGCGAATGCAAGGCTATTTTAACATAGGATAGAGCAAACGAAAAGCACGCGAGGTTGGCCGCGCTTTTTCCCTCGGCAAACCTCATCCTCTCAATGGGACAAAAGACATCAGAAAACGCAAAGCAGTATCGAGCTTGACCTCCTCACACTCTCCATGAGACAATCCTACGGAATCAACGAGCAAAGGAAGATCTGTACAATGGACATCACCAGGCTCCAGCCACTTTTACCAGACAGCGCAACCTTCTCCTCCAGCGGGATATTTCATATAGCCGAACACGCCATTCCTGATCTCGCGCGTCGCTATGGCACGCCGCTGTATATTTTCGACCGTGCCACCATCCTTCACGCCTGCCAGATGTATATGCGGGCATTTCGCGAGATCTACCGTGCCTCTGAGAGCCTGATCCTGTATGCGTCCAAAGCGTACCTGGCCCCCTTACTTGCGCGTCTGCTCGCCGAGCAGGGAATGGGTCTGGACGTTGTTTCCGGGGGAGAGCTCTTGCTTGCCCGGCGCGTGGATTTTCCACCGGAGCGCATCTCGTTTCACGGCAATAATAAATCGGAGGAGGAGTTGCGCCTGGCTCTGGGTGCCGGTGTGGGGCGCGTCGTGCTGGACAACTGGAGCGAACTGGAGCGCCTGACCTGCCTGGCGAGGGAGAGCGGCAGCAGGCCAGGGGTATTGGTGCGTGTAGCGCCCGAAGTTGAAACTGACACCCATCGCTACCTGCAAACCGGCCACGCATCCTCCAAATTCGGTTTTCACCTGAGCAATGGCGAGGCAAAGGCCGCCCTGCTGCGCATTCTCCAGGAGAACCAGCTCGACTTGCGGGGCCTGCACGCCCATAGCGGCACCATGCTGCGGGAGGCGCGGCCCTATGCGGAGTGCCTTGAGCGCTTGCTGGCCCTGGCGGCTGAGGTGCAGCGAGAAACCGGCTGGTGGCCGCGCGAGGTCAGTCCGGGTGGTGGCTGGGCCATCGATACGCCGGACGCGCAGGAGACGCCGGGAATCGATGTGCTGGCGGCAACGTTGCAGGCGAGCATGCTGCGCGGTCTGGCCGCTGTCGGGACGGAACTGCCGGCGCCGCGCCTCATCATCGAGCCGGGGCGTTCGATCATCGCCCGTGCGGGAGTTGCCGTGTATCGCGTCGGCGCGCGCAAAACCACGCCGGGCGGCATCACCTATCTCTTTGTCGATGGCGGCATGGCTGATAACATCCGGCCTGCGCTCTATGGGGCGATCTACACCGCCTTCCCGGTTGAACGCGCGCTGGAAGAATTCCGGGAAACCGTCTGCATCTCTGGCCGCTACTGCGAATCGGGCGATGTGTTGATCGAGGAGGTGCAGTTACCGCGCATAGCCGAAGGCGAATTGCTGGCCCTGCCCACGTGCGGCGCATATTGCCTGCCGATGGCCAGCAATTACAACCTGGTGCCCAGGCCAGCCGTACTTCTGGTAGATGAACAACGCATCCAGATCATGGAGCGGCGCGAAACGTCCGAAGATCTTTTCCAGCGTTATCAATTTTGATACAATAGTATCGGGCACGTCATAAGTAATAGAAACGGTAAAGAGTTTTGCAGGCTGGTTGGCCCGGACAGATACGGAGCGAGCCGTCGAGTCAGAACCGACCAGCCTCTTTTCTGGGGAGAGAGTGGCTGGCAGGGGAAGTATGGGAGCAACTGCTATGGGTAGACAGCAATCGCAGAACACACCATTCAAGCTGGGCGATTACAACGAACCCACCGAACCCGTGGAGCGCATTATTCTGCCTCCATATGCAAATCCCACCTATGGCGCGACCGGCCTTTCTCCTGACGCGCTGACCGTTCCGGCGCCTCAGCCGGATGAGCGCCCGGTGCCTCAAGGAGGGCTGCCCGCCTATCCTTATCCCTCGTATCAAGAGCCAGCGGTATATCCCGTCCTGCCGGAAGCCCCGTTAAAAAGATATCGCGGCATTCCTCCGGGAGGAGCAGCGCGCTACGCTCAACCCGTGCGCAGGCGACGCCGGAGCATGATCCCTGGCCTGGTGGGGTTCTTTCTCCTCCTGGTGCAACTGGCCTTGCTGGCGCGGGCCGTATGTGTCCTGTTTGGCGTACAGAATACCACATCCTGGCTGACCCTGCTTTTTGCAGTGAGCGACCTTTTCCTACAACCTGTGCGTTTGCTGGCCGCAAATGTCAACCTCTCGTTCCTCGCAGGGGCACCCCAGCTCTTGACCATTCTCGAGTTGCTGGTGGCCGTTCTGGCATATGGGATTCTCTCCCGCCTGCTGGTGCGCCTCCTGAGAGTACTGTTCAACTCCTAAGTTGCCAGGAAAGGCAGATATGCCTGCCTTTCCAGCTCTTATTCCTTCCCAAACTCGTCCAGCACATCCAGGCTATTAATAAAATCGCGGTACGCGTCCAGATTATCTGGCTCGTCCTCTTTTTTCGGCTCACCTTTAGCAGGGAACGTCTCTTCACTGGTTTCCATTGCCACGCCCGCGCGTTCCAGCACGCTCTCCTCGACGAAGATCGGTGTTTTCGCGCGCACCGCCAGCGCAATCGCATCACTGGGGCGTGAGTCAATCTCAACATGCCGGCCTGCGACATCCAGCACGATTCGTGCATAGAAGATATCCTCGATCAGGTCCGAGATCACCACACTCTCTATCGTTGCCCCCAGATCGGTGATCACATTTTTCAATAGATCATGCGTAAGTGGGCGCGGTGAACTGGTTCCCTGCAGTTCGATGGCGATGGCATAAGCCTCAGGATGCGCTATCCAGATGAACAGATAGCGTTCTTGTTTTGTTGCCTTCAAGATGACGACACGCTGCGATGTCTGTAAATTGATTCGCACGCTTTCAACTGTCATCTCAACCATGTATCTGACTCCCTCTTGTGTGGCTGGGGACCTTTAAAGAGCCTCTGACGCTTTTATTGTACACCCTCTCCAGGGAGTTACGCAAATCACCCCTCTCCTGCTTCTCAGCCGCTCCCTAACCACTCTCGGTTCTCATTGAGAGTATAACACAAAATAGTGGTGATTTTTCTGGTTCCTGAAAAATTCGTTCGATAACCGCTTGACTTGCGCATGCCGGTCTGTTATGATTTGAATAATAGTTCTACTTTCGCGTAGTATAACTCAGGCGATGCGGGCCTAGTATTGAAAGGCAGGAAAGATGCGGATGTCGTCCGAACAAGCCAGCGATATTCAGCTGCGAATATACGAATTTATCGTAGCGTATATGCGAAAGGAAGGCATGCCCCCAACCAATCGGGAGATTGGGCAGGCGATGAAGATTGCCAGTACCGGTCATGTCGATTACCACCTCTCCATGTTGGAGAAGAAGAATTACATTGTGCGCGAGCCCAAGAAGAGCCGTGGTATTAAGCTGGTTCAGCAGACCCCTACAGGCATTCCTGTCCTGGGCAGCATTGCCGCCGGTTCTCCCATAGAGACGTACACTGAGCCCGGCCAGGTCCTGGAGGTGGGCCAGAATATTGACCAGCAGAATACCTACGCCCTTGAGGTGAAAGGCGATTCCATGATTGAAGACCATATTTGCAGCGGCGATTATGTGGTGATCAAGCCTCAGCCCTCCTGCCAGAATGGCGATATCGTGGTGGCCGTCCATTTCCTTGAGGAAAATAAGAGCAGCGCGACGCTCAAGCGGTTCTTCCTGGAGCATGACCAGGTGCGCTTGCAGCCGGCAAATTCCGATATGGAACCCATCTATGTGCCCAAACGCGAGTGGGATACCGAGTGGCGCGTCCAGGGCAAGGTGGTGGCGATTTTCCGCCAGTATCACGCCGCCTGATCCGCCTGCGCTTCGCTTTGCCTGCTCTATACGCCTGATGATCTTCCTTTGACTCTCCCTGCCTGCTCCCTGGTAGGCAGGGAAAGTTAACCTGCTCTTGCCCTCCACCCGCTCTCTTTTTTCTCGTCCCTTGTGTTCAGATTTGGCAGCGGCGAGGAGCCAGCCCGGGGTCACTCTGATCTTTTTTCCAGGTTTCTTGAATTTTGCGCGAAAATCTGCTATACTCTCGATAAATACCAGTCTTCTTTTCTGTAAGCTCGTCGGGAGCCAGTTCATAACGGTATGTAGCGTGTGTGAAAGGATTCTATCCTTATGAGAGTTGCAGCAGTGGCGCTTGTGTTGATTGTAGGGGCGGCCGTGGTGCTGGCTTTCGCAAATACCCTCAATTCCTGGGTGCTTGGTGGGCTGCTCGGTGGGCTGGCGGCTATCCTTCTCAGTATTCCGATTTCTCTGACGCTCTTTACTCTGCTCGCTCGCCGCCATGATGCGCGCCGGCAGGCCGACGAGCCGGTGTTTGAAGAGGAGCCAGAGTTTGCCGACGAGTTCTATGACGAGCCAGTCGTCTATGAGGCCGAGGGCTATGCACTCCCTCTGGAGGACGATGCCTTTGCTGATCCTCGCTTGAATGGAAGAGCTGGTCGCCCGCCCGTCTCTGGCTATCTGCCTCTGCCTCCTGTCGACCAGGATCTGGACGATTACGATGACGAGATGGAGACGCTGGCGCACCGCGAACCACGCAATTATCCGCGCCAGCCGCGTTATCCCGCGCGTTCGCTGGCTCCGGGTGATGAAAGTAAGTCGCTTCCGCGTTCGTATCGCAACTCCTCGACTCGCTCGCTGGCTCAACATCAAGCGTTGGCGCGGCGGCAGGCGCGCGAAGAGGCGCGGCTGCGTGCTGCTCAGCGCCCTGACTCGGGTTCGTTCGCACGGCGCCCCCGGGGGGCGAATACTCCTCCCACGCTGCGTTCTCGTTCCTCAGGCCAGATGCGCTCACCGGGATCTCCCTTCGGCTCGCGCCGTCCAGCCGACGAGTACGATTCTTGGCGCACCAGGCAGCCGAGCACTCGCTCTGCCTGGCGCGGGAATGAGGAGATGACGGAGGATTTTTCGACCGAGCAGTTACGCGCGCGCTATGAGCAGGCTCAGCGCCGCAGGGCCTCTCGGCCCAATCCCCGGGCCTCTCGTTCTCCCGCTGTTGATCCCTGGACAGGCGAACTGGATGATGTGCAGGAAGAGCCGCCTGCGCGCCGTCCACGTCCCGATAGCGAGCGCCGTTCTGGCAGTTTGCAGAATCCTCTGGTACGCCGCCCCCCGTATCTCTATGAGGACGATCCCTTGCGCGAGGAATTTGCTCAGCAACTCAAGAATGAGCCTCCGATTACGCGCCGCTCTTCGCGCTACGAAGCCTATGACGATGATGATGAGTACTGATTGTCGCATTCTGTCCTATCATGCTAGCCTCACCTGACAAAGTATGTTACTATGGGGCAAAAGTGTTGGAGACCGAAGGAGGCCCCCGTCTGGTGAGTAACTTAATTGAAGCTTTAACGGCATTTATTCAAAACCTCTATGTGATTACCGGCCTGGCCGGCATTGTGCTGGCGATGGCCATCGAAAGTTGTTGTATCCCTTTGCCCAGCGAGATTATTATGCCCCTGGCGGGCGCGATGCTGGCAACCGAGGGCCAGGCGGCGGCGAAACATCTGGCGGGAATAAACCCGGCCTCACCTCTCTGGCTCAATCTTATCCTCCTCGCCCTGGCCGGTTCGCTGGGCTCTCTGCTCGGCTCGATCGTTGCCTATTGGATAGGCTCAGCCGGCGGTCGCCCGTTGATGCTCAAGTATGGAAGATATGTGTTGATCTCGCAGCATGACGCCGACCGAGCCGATCGCTTCTTCCAGCGCTGGGGCGCGCCTACCGCTTTCTTCTCCCGTATGCTGCCGGTGGTGCGCACCTACATTTCCCTACCCGCCGGCATTACCAAGATGAGTTTTGGCAAATTTTGCCTCTATACCTTCCTGGGGTCGCTGCCCTGGTGCCTGCTCCTCGCTTTTATCGGCTACGAACTGGGCAATAACTATAGCAAGATCAGTGGGCCTTTGCATTATCTCGACGTGGTGGTTGTGGTTGTCGTGGTTCTGCTGGCGGCCCTCTACATCTGGCGTCACATTCGCAACGATCGCCGCGCGCGTGCCGAACACGCCGCTGCCGCTGCCGCGCAGAGCAATCAGCAGCCCCCCAATCCCTGGGGTCAGCCGCAGTTTCAGGCGCAGCAGCCAGTAAATCAGGCAGTCACGCGCCCGCCGTTCCAGAATCAGCAAGTCCCGCCGTCCTCTCCCCAGCAGTCCTGGGGCCAGCCGGTTCAACAACCGTGGGGGCGTCCTTCTCCCACACCCCAGGGCCAGCCGCCGCAGGGGAATAATCAGTCCGGGCAGAACTGGCGCTAGCTTACGATGGGCGGGCATCTGGGAAGTGAAGACCTTCTTTGACGTTTTCTCTTTGCCGCGTTATGCTTAATTACGACACATAAACGTTTCCGGGACGATCGGGTCGTCTCCTCTTCGCCCTTATCGATAGGTGCAGCCGGTCGTCCCGTCCGTTAGAGGCAGAAAGAAAACCATGTCTGAGATGACACAAGACGCCGGGACACAACCCGTCTGGAAGATCTGGCTGAAAACCGGGCGCCCTTTTACGTTGACGGCCACGCTCAGTCCTCTGCTGGTGGGCACCGCCGTGGCAGTGTACGAGGGCGTTTTTCGTCCGGCCAATTTTGTGCTGGCCCTGCTGGCGGGACTGTTCTTGCAAATCGGCACCAATTATTTTAACGAATACTTCGATTATCGCTATGGCCTGGATAGTCCTGAGTCGCTGGGCGCGAGCACAGTGATTTTTCGCGGCGAGATGACCGCCGGGCAGGTTTTTGGGGGAGGACTCGCCTGCTTCGCGCTGGCTCTCTTGCTCGGCCTCGCCCTGATCGCGCTCGTCGGCCCTGCGATTATCTTCTTCGGCCTGGCCGGGATGGCCATCGCCTATTTCTATAGCGCGCGTCCATTCACCCTGGCTCGCCGGGGGCTGGGCGATGTGATGGTCTATCTCGCTATGGGCCTGCTCATGACCTGGGGCGCGTATTACGTGCAGATCCCGCGCTGGTCGTGGTCGGCCTTCTTTGCCAGCGTGCCTGTCGGTTTGCTGGTCACGGCCATCCTGAATATGAACAATGTACGCGACTACCAGGACGATCGCCGGGTTCACAAACTGACGCTGCCGGTGCGTTTCGGCCAGACCTTTGGCACTTGGTATCACGCCTGCCTGCTGATCGGAAGCTACCTGGCCGTGAGCCTTTTCGTCGTTCTCCGCTGGCTGCCCATCTACACCCTGCTCGTCTGGATTACTTTTCCCCTGGCCTTCCTCAATGTGCGCGCGGTGCTGACCGCTCTCGATCGCAGGGCCTTTATTATCGGCATCAAACGTACCTCCCTGCTGCACCTCCAGTTCGGGGTTGTCCTGGCGCTCGGGCTGCTGCTCGCGCACCTCTAGCCGGCAAGCTGGGGATTTTTTATCAAGAAAGAAAAACATCTATGAGCGCAAAAATCTCATTGGAAGAAAAATTTCGCGAAAGTGGCGGCAAGCAGCCCTATGTGCGCCGCCTGTTTGGACGCATCGCGCGTATCTACGATTTGATGAACCGCCTGATGAGCTTTGGCCTGGACCGGCGCTGGCGTGCTTTTGCCGCCCGCTACCTGGCGCTGGGCAGCGGCGAGCTCGGGCTGGACCTGGGCGCGGGGACCGCCGACCTCTCCATCGCGGTCATCCGGCATTCGGGGCCCGGCACGCGTATGATCGGCCTGGACATCACGCCCGAAATGCTGGCCGAGGGGCGGCGCAAGATCGAGCGCCTGGGCTTGCAGGAGCGGATCGAACTGCGCGTGGGCGATGCCGAGAGGATTGACCTGCCGGACAACAGCGTTGACGGTTGTTGCTCCGCGTTCGTTGTGCGCAACCTCTCAGATATTCGCCAGGGATTCCGCGAAATGTTGCGCGTCGTCAGGCCCGGCTGTCGCGTCGTCTGCCTGGAGATCAGCCATCCGCCGGGCAAGATCTTCGGCGCCCTGTTCCGCTTGTATTTTTATAAGCTCGCCCCCCTCTTTGGTACCCTGCTCGGCAAGGCTTTCGAGGAGTATAACTACCTGCCACATTCGCTGACCACTTTTCCCGACGCGCCCGCGCTCAAGGCGATCATGGAGGAGGTCGGCTGGACGGATGTGCGGTACTATCTCCTCAACGGCGGGATTGTCGCCGTTCACGTTGGCACCAAGCCTGGCGACGAAGCATGAGCGGAGCGAAGCTCCTTTGCCCGCGCCACCATCAGCACAAAAAGCGGAAAGGCCGTGCAACTAAAGTAAGAGGGCAGGCTGCGCCAGGCCAGGAAGAGCGGCACGACCGCCAGAAACATCGCGGCCTCTGGACAGGCGCGGCAGATGCGCCAGTAATACGCCAGCACCGCCGCCATCGCACCAGCCTCCAGCGCGAGATAGAGCCAGTTTGGCAGATAGGGCAGCAGGTGCGAGGAACTCAGATTCACCAGGCCCACTCCCAGCGGAAACATGGGGTCCGCCATCGGTGCCAGCACACCGGCCAGCCAGGCGCCTGGATTCCAGATGATAAAGGGCAGATTGACCGCCAGAGCCACGCTCCCCGCGATCGTCAGGCGGAGAACTCCCTCACGCAGACTATGCTGACGCCAGATCAGGATCAGGTAGAAGGGCACGAAGAACCAGGCGATTTGCTTGCTGGCCAGGGCCAGCCCAAGAAAGAGCGCCGAGCGCCAACGTTTTTCGCGCAGCAGCCAGGCCACAACGAGCAGGAGCACGTACCAGAGATCGAGATCCCCGCCCAGGGCCGCGCTCAGCATAGGCACATTCGCCAGGGCCAGCAGCAGCAGCCAGGGCTTGAGTTCGTGCCTTGTCACCCTCCAGGCAATCCAGACCAGACAGAGGTAACTCAGCACATAGAAAGGGAAAACGTTATAGACCTTGAAAAAGACAAAGGGCACCAGCGTGAGAAAGGCCAGCGCGGGATAGCTGACCCTGGATTCGAATTCGGGCGCCTGATTTGCTTTCAGCGCCGTATCGAAGGTCGAACGGAAATCGACCGTGCTCGGATAATCCAGGCGTCCGGCAAATTGTCCGGTGCGCAGCGGCGTAGTCCAGTTAGGTTGAATGTCGAAGCGGCGTACAACATCGAGAATATTTGAGCTGGTGTAAGGATTTTTGCCCTCCAGCAACAGGATAGCAGCATTCGTATCGAGCGAGGTTCCATCGTTTGAGTAGGCCGGGGGAAAGAACCACTGCGCCACCGCAACTACCCCTACGACTGCGCCGATAACCAGCAGAATCAGCGTTCTCAGTAGCGCCATTCTTTGCCAGTAGGCGCCGTGCTGACGCGCAAATTCGATCTGCTGATGAAATGTTGCCGGCTTAATTGCCATCCACATAGCGAAAAAACCGCCCAGGGTCAGCCCAAACGGAATCAGGCCGCTTACGATCTGCAGCAGATGGATAAACCAGATATTCTGCATGCTCTCATCAGGTGTAAAAGTTGGCGCGATGATGACCAGCGATTGGCAGAGGAGCGCGAAGCCAATCCAGACTGCACGTCTTTGCAGCTCAATAATCTTCAGGGTGCCCGGAGACCGCTCTTCCGTGAAAAAATAGCGCATCCAACGATAGTTCAGCGCGAATCTCGGTGTGCGCGCCTGGGTCGTCCGAGTGAGACTCAATCGTTGTTCCATCAATTCCTTCCTTCAAGTGTACGTTTCTCTCCCAGCCTCCCGTTGTCCTCATCTCCCTTCCAACGTACACCAGTGATTGCGAACACTCTCCAGCCTGCCGTTGTGCGCCTGTAAATCAACGAGAGAGGAGACGTGTTCTCTGGCGATTTTACCGTATGACCTGAGCAATGTCTTTTCGTGGTGGAACTCTGTTTTCTCTCCTGCTTCTTTTTATCATACCCCATCCTCTGAGCAATTTGCCTGCGCCGGGACCTTTCTGGCAAGGATGGGAAGGGCCTGTCTCTATAGCCACGTATCTTACAGCATGCAAGGAGACTCTTTTCTCCTGTGGCTTATCGCTTGCTTGCACGCACCCAAAAAAACATGCTACACTTCTTAACGAGCAGGCATAGCACAAAAGGCACACATGTCTCCAAAATTTGGTCTTTTGAGGTTTGGCGTATGGGTAAGAATGCACTTATCTCCGCGATGCTGAAGTTTCATTTCGGCAACGCTGTATTTTGCAGCGATGGTCAGGGTGGCACCCTGGTATCTGTCCTTTTCGACGCTTCAACCAAGCGTATGACGCAGATTGCGGTGAAGCGGGGCCGCCTCTTTGGCAAGACGGTCTATCTCCCTTTTGCGAGCGTGACGACGGCCACCGGCGACGGCATCTGGCTCAATTGCACGCTGGCCCAACTGGCGACGTTTCCCGAGAGCGAGGGGCCGGGCGTCTCGCTCCATCCGCGCACGGTCGTCAAAGGGGACGCTGGCAGCGGGACGCTGGGGCTGGTGGCGGTTCAGCCCGGCAGCGGAGAACTGGCCTATATTGTCGCGCGTAATCTGCTGCCGGGCCGCGATACGCTGCTGCGCGAGCAGTACGTGAGTGCGCTTGAGCCTGGTCAGATTACAATCTCCATCGATTCCGCCAGGCTCCAGGCGCTGCCGCCATATCGCTCCGATCGCGAGCTTCAACGCGAGGTTGACCAGATTATCTTCGATCTCGGCTTCCTGCACATCGACCTGAAAGGGATGAGTATGCGAGTCCTCGACAGCGTGCTCTACATGGAGGGCAATATCTCCAGCGCCCTGCGCGGCGAACTGGCCCGCGACCAGGTTGCGGGAGTAGAGGGGCTGCTGGAGATCAAGAATAATCTGATCGGCGATGATACCCTGGCGGCCCAGATTGCTCACGCACTTGGCCAGGACGAGCGTACACGCGGTTTGCCCATCGGAGTCTATCCCCAGCTTGGCGTTGTTCGCCTCAGCGGTTCCGTGCGGAACGCCCAGCAGCAGGCCGCCGCCGCCGAGATTGCGAAGAAGTTTCCGGGCGTGCGCGGTGTCATCAATGACCTGGTGATCGATCCCTCCGCTGCCATGCTCTACGTGATGAGCGCGCCAGAGGGCGGCGAGGCCAGGGACATCACCCCCGGCAAATTCGTCAGGCATACCAGATAGCATACGCGCGGCGGAGGGCAGAGCAACGACGCTGGCCGTTGCTCTGCCCTCCGCTATCCCCTGTATTGACAGAGCACAAGCTGAAGAGTATTATTTGTTCAATAATTTCTATCTGCATCTTTACCGGTACAACAGAGAGCGGAATAAATAATTTATGGAAACTACCGAAAAGCTTGATCAGGACATCCAGGAACTTCCTTCCCTCACCAATCATGCTTCAAATTCCGTGAATGGGGGTGTGGCACGTCATATGCCAGCACTACGCCGCGAAGTTGCCGCGCAGGCGCTCAAGGAGCTCTGGCAGGAGAAGCAGCTTGCCGGGTCTCCGCTTATTTTTGCCTCCCCGATGCAGGGGAGAGTACAGGCCGAGCATCACCCGTTCCTTCTGGACCAGCTTATTGCCAGAAATAGATCGCGTAAGAAGCCTTTTGCCGGTCAACTCCAGCACTGGGAACGCCTGGAGGCTCCCTCCTACGCCCAGGGTATTGCCGCAACCGGCGAGGTGAGTATGCTACTCAAGGCCGATCTCTATAGCAGTGCTGAACCGGGCGATACACATACCGTGCCCTCGGCTCCCTATAGCTGGGTGTGCTATACCTTTGCCGGAGGCTGGCAGGCCCTCTCGGTCTTTTTCTACGACAGCGATAGCAGCGATACCCTGGCCCTGGCAGCGATTCCCGACGGGCGGCAGGATGAATGGCTGGCCTTTCTCAAGCTGCTAGAAGGTCTGCATAATACGCTCTGGCGCAAGGCTCGTCGGGGCTGCATCGAGATTATCAGCGGCGACGACGATCTGGCAGAGGTTATTCGCAAGGCATCCTATGACGATCTCGTTCTGCCTGAAGAAACGCTGGCGAAGCTGGCGGCGCAGCGCCGTATTTTTGATCAGGAGATTCTCAATCGCTATGCCGCTCTGCGCGTGCCCCGTTTGCGCAAGGTGCTATTGATTGGTCCTCCTGGAACCGGCAAGACGACGCTGCTCAAAGCAGAAGGCGCGGCCCATGCCAGGAGAGGCGGGCTGGTGTACTACGTGTGCGCGCCGGCCCACACGCGCAGCACAACCTCCTGGCAGCAGCTCTCCCACGCTCTCCACCTGGCCGCCGAGAGCCGCCTGCCAACGCTGGTGCTGGTGGAGGATTTTGAGCTCTTTGTTTCAAATCCTACCGAGCTCCAGCTTGTTCTCAACACTCTCGATGGCGTCGCGACGCCCGATAATCCCGCCGGTACCCTCCTGCTGGCCACCAGCAACGATCCTGAGAAGATCGATCTGCGCATTCGCGACCGACCGGGGCGCGTCGATGTGCTGATTGAAGTAGGGCTGGTGGAGGATGTTGCGCTCGCTCAACGGTTCCTGCGCCACTTTCTCGGTCCTGCTTACAATGAGCAGGAGCACGCCCAGGTGGCTGAGGCGTTGTTAAAGCAACCGGGCAGCCACTTCCGCGAGGTTTGCATCGCCGGCTCCATGCGTGCGCTCGACCAGAACCGCACGACCGTCCTGGCCGAGGACCTGTTCTGGGCGCACGATATGATCCTGACCGGACGCGCCCTGGCCGCCGAGGCCGATCGCTTCGTGCCGGCTCCCCCGCGCAAACGCGGCAGCTACTTCGGGAAGCATTGACATATATCTACTCAGTTGAAGCGCAGAGAGGGAGCAGCCAGACTCGCTCTCTGTGTTCTTGCCTTAACTCTGGCTGGCTTGCAGCGCCTGATCCAGGTCCGCGATGATGTCCTGTACGCCCTCAATCCCCACTGAGAGGCGAATGCAGCCCTCGGTAATCCCGGCGCGCTGCCGTTCTTGCGCCGTGATACTGCGGTGCGAAGAGATAGCCGGATAGCTGACCTGCGAGTGAATATCGCCCAGGGTAGTGACCGGCAGGCAGAGGCGCAGCTCGTTCATGAAACGGAAGGCAGCCTCTCTGCTTTGCTCTCTCAGTTCAAACGAGAGCAGTCCTCCGTACATGCCCTTCCTGAGCAGCCTGCCGGCCAGTTCGTGCTGGGGATGGCAGGCCAGCCCTGGATAGTGGACGCGCTCGACGGCGGGATGCTCCTGCAAAAATTGCGCCACTTGCAGGGCGTTGGCGCAGTGCCGTTCCATACGCAGTGCCAGCGTCTTTAGTCCCCGCATGGTCAGATACGACTCAAAAGGACCAAGCATCGCGCCCAGCAGCGGGGCATAGGCGCGCATCTGCTGCAGGAGATTGTTTTTGCTGCTGACCACCACGCCGACGGTGGTATCGCCATGCCCACCGATATACTTGGTTGCGCTGTGAACGACCATATCGAAGCCGTGCGCGAGGGGTTGAACGAGATAGGGCGTGCAGAACGTGCTGTCGATGATCGAAACTGCGCCAACCTCTCTGGCTGCCGCGCTGATCGCGTCCAGGTCGGTGACTTTCACCAGCGGGTTAGAAATTGTTTCCACCAGCACCACGTCCGGCTCCTCCTCGCGGATAATCTCGCCTGCTGCAGAACAGCAGAGGTCCTTGAAAACCACCTGAATGCCAAGCGGGACGAAGACCGTGCGCAGGAGGCTGGCTGTTGCTCCGTACAGATCCTGGGCAACCAGAATTTTAGCGCCGGCGGTCAGGCCCGCCGCCAGCAGCGCGCCCTGGATTGCGGCCATGCCTGAGCCCGTGACGACCGCGCCGACGCCCCCCTCGGCCCTGGCAAGCACATGTTCCAGCGCGTGAGTATTGGGATTGCCCTGGCGGGCATAGACAAAGGCTTGCTCCCCCGCCGCATTCTCATCGAATGCCTGATCGAGCCTCTCTGTATCGGTATGCAAATAGGTGGTGCTGGTGTAGATGGGTTGGATCGTAGGCGCGCCAGTTCGCTGCATGGGTCGAAGATATTCGCCTCCATGCACGAAAAGGGTATCCAAACTCCATTTCTGCGGTTCTGCTTCTTTCATAAGACTCCTCACGTGTGAGCTGTTAACAGGCCCTCCCCCGGTTTTTCAGGGAGTACACAGTATGTTGAGATAATCCAGGTCTTTTAGCAACTCTTCGATGGGAGGCAGCTCCGCCTCATATTTCGCGATCCATTGCGCGTCTATCTCTCCGATGCACAGAGATGGTTGGCTCTGCTCGGACATAGATCAAGCCTCTTGGTTGAGCCTGTCTCTAAGACCTGGTAATCATTGTACCTCAAAGCAGGGCGGATGTGGACCAGCCAATTGTGATATACTTATCAACAGTAAAGGAGGCTTTCATGGCGACCCTTGCGCTGGCTCTCACCCGTCTATACTGGCTGGCCCTGATTTTTGAGGCGCTGGAGCAGGGCTGCGGCATTCTCTTCAATATTAATACCGGAAGTCTGCGCCAGGCCATTGTGCCAAATCATCTGCTGGGCCGCATAATGAGTATCGCCAGCGTGGTCGCTTGGTCAGCGATCCCCCTCGGTGCATTCCTCGGCGGACTGCTTATCGACCGGACTGGAAATGTCGCGCTGGTCTACGGGATAATCGGCGTCCTAACAATCCTCATTCCGCTTGCTTTCGCACTTACCCCGCTGGGACACGCAGAACGCTACCTTCCCAAAAAGGATGCGATCGAGGCAGAGACGCTCAAGCTGATTAAGGAACTCTGAGGAGTACTTTTCCCTTTTTTCTCAGTGCCCCTTGACATTTTGCGCTCCTGAAGGTATAGTTTCTTTGTATCTATTTACATAGTAAATAGTTAGGTAGTAATAACAATGAGTTTGAAATATGTGCTTCTGGGTTTGCTCAAGCAGCATCAGCCCAGATCGGGGTATGAGCTGAAGCGAGAGGCCGAGCAGCTTCTGGGCAGGGGTGCGGAACTCAATCCGGGCCAGATCTATCCCTTGCTGCGCAAGCTGGCCCAGCAACAGTTGCTCGAAGGAGAGCATGTCGAGCAGGAAGACCGGCCAGATAAGCGGGTTTTCATGTTGACGGAGGCCGGTGAACGCGAACTGGACGCCTGGTTCGCCGAGCCGGTTTCGCTCGCGATCGGTCGTCCGGCGCTTTTCCTGCGTTTCGTCGTGCTTCTGCTGGTACGTCCACATGGACGCGACGATTTCTTGAAGGAGCAGCGTCCCCGGTTGCTGGAATTCATCGGACAGCTGGTAGCCGATCGCACCAAACACCAGGGCAGCGAAGATCTCTCGACCCGTGTTCTGCGTGAATTGACTATTCTGCATGCTGAAGCCGATCTCAAGTGGATCGAATGGCTGTCAGCACTTGAAGCTTGATGTCCTGCGCTTCATCGAGCGGCAAAAAGGAGAAATCTATGAAGAATGTCGCGAAAAATATGCTCCAGGGAACGCTCTTGGAGACGACGCGCCCGCGTATGCGTGTGTCTGGTTTGACAAAGATCTATCGGCGTGGTGGCGAGGCTGTTCAGGCGCTGGCGGGCATTGATCTGGAGATTATGCCTGGCGATTTTGTTGCGATTATGGGGCAATCTGGCTGTGGGAAGACCACTCTGCTCAATATGCTGACCGGCGTGGATCGTCCGACTGCTGGCGAGATCTGGCTGGACGGGGAGCGCCTGGATAAGATGAGCGAGGCTCAACTGGCCATCCTGCGCCGGCAGCGGCTTGGGCTGATCTTCCAGGCTTTCAACTTGCTCAACAATATGAGTGCTCTTGAAAATGTGATGCTCCCTGCGCTCCTGGCCGGTCGCTCGGCACGTGAGGCGCGCAAGCTGGCCGGTGCGTTGCTGGATGAGCTGGGACTTAGCAAACGATATCGCATGCTGCCGGGAGAACTCTCTGGCGGTCAGCAGCAGCGGGTCGCGATCGCCCGTGCGCTTATCAACGAGCCGGCGGTGCTCTGTGCTGACGAGCCGACCGGCAACCTGGACGCGCATACCGGTCAGGATATTCTGCGCCTCTTGAAGCGTTTGCACACGCAAGGGCAAACAATCATTCTGATTACGCATGATGCCCAGGTCGCCTCGCAGGCAGAGCGCATTGTGATTATGCGCGATGGGCGCATTGTGGATGAAATCCGCGGCCAGGGCAGACTTTCCCCGTCTTCCCTCCTGCTGGCCAACATGTCAGGACTCGATATAAGTGATGAGCCAGAAGAAGGAGAAAACAATGGCTGATCTTGTAATAAACAAACGAGCGCGCAGCGGGCCGGCAATCTGGTATCGTGTGCTCGCGGACCTGCGTGGACGCCGCTTGCCCGCTGGGAGTGTTGTGCTGGTTGTCGCGCTTGCTACCCTGCTCATCGGGCTCTCCCTGGCGGTTTTTGGAAGTGCCCAGGCGCCTTATGAGCGTCTCTTTACCCAACTGAACGGGGCGCACCTGTGGGTCTACTTTCCCACATCTTCTGCGCAGGGCTTTGCAGCGCCTACCCAGGGCCAGATTGATGCCGTTATCCACGCGCCCGGCGTGACGGCCAGCACCGAACTGGAGGAGGCCACAACGAATACCGCTCTCGTCATTGGTGAGCAGAAGTTTGGCCTCTACGTCCAGACCTTTCCTACGCAGCAGCCGGCCATTGGTCAGTTGCTGATTACTCAGGGACACGAACTGGCCGACGCCGATCCCGATGGAGTCATTCTCAACCAGCAGTTCGCCGATGCTCAGCATTTGCACGTGGGGAGTGCGCTGATGCTGGTAACGTCGCAGGGGCTTGTTCAGGAGCATGTGCGCGGCCTCGCGATTGATGTCAACCAGATCAGTCAGAATGCCTCTTCTCAGGCGACGGTCTACCTTCTGCGCAGTACCTTTGGGCGCCTCTATGCCCAGCCCGATCGCTGGGCTGTGGGGCTGCGCCTGGCCGATCCGTATGCCATCAAGTCAACAGCTACTACTATCCTGCAGCGCCTGCAGGCCCAGGGTTCTCAGCAAAAAGAACTCTGGTACGACGATTGGCTGAGCAATCGCAGTGCATTCGCCTCCAATTCGCAATTGACGGCCATTCTCCTGCTCGTTTTTGGCATCGTTGGCCTGGTCGCTGCCGGGGTGATTGTGGCAAACCTGGTCATTGGCCAGGTTCTGGCCCAGCAGCGCGACCTGGGTATTCTCAAGGCCGTAGGTTTTACGCCCTGGCAACTGGTGCGCACATTGGTGCTGGAGTACCTTCTGCTGGGCCTGCTTGGGGCGATAGTCGGATTGGTTTTTGTGGCTGTGATCGCGCCGGCTCTGCTGGCAGAGCTAGGTGCATCGCTGGGCGTGCCGGTGCCGCCGCAGTATAACGTGGGAACGGGAGCGATGCTGCTGGCTGCGATTTTGCTGGTGATTGTGGTGTTTGTGGCGCTTCCAGCCATGCGTGCCGGGCGCATCCATGTCGTGGATGCGATTCGACCAGGCGGCACAATTCCTCAGCGGGGGAGGGCCAGGCTTGCGGGTTTGCTGTTGGCCAGCCGGGTTTCGGTGGTGTTCGCCCTGGGGATTCGCGGGATCACAGCGCGCCCGGTACGCGCCATCCTGGTTTCACTGACCCTGCTTCTCGGCGTCATTACTGCGGTGTTCGGTCTGGGCCTGGGCGCTACTCTCGACAACTATGCCCACGATCCCGCGCTGAACGGCATCTTCGCCGATGTATACGTCTCGCCAAATCTCTATAATCCCGCGGCGGTGCCGCAGTTGCTCAACTCTCGCCCGGAGGTGAACTACTACTACAGCACCTATGGGCGTCCTGCTCAGCTTGCCGATGGGCGGGACTTTGGCGTGCTTTTCACCGCCGGCGATACGCGCCGGATTGCCGCCACACTTTCCTCGGGACGCTGGTTTAAGGCGGATGCGAACGAACTGGTCGTCAGCCAGTATGCTCTGCAGCATCTCCACCTGCACATAGGCGATAGAATACCCGTGCTCATCTCCCTGCCTGGCGGCGGCCAGGTGACGATTACCTATACGATTGTTGGCGCGCTGTATATGACGCAGCATCCAAATCAGGGCTATGCGCCGCTTGGCGGCATAACGGCCCATATCACCTCTGCACAACTGCTGGCGAATACCGGCTATGAGGTGACATTGAAAGCGGGCGTCTCGCCTCAAGCATTTGAACAAAGTTTGCAGACGACGACCGCCGACTGCATCGGCGTCAAGGTCTATGATCTCTCGCTGCCAGCCGGCATTGCGCAGGGGCCTACGATCATGCTGTTTTTAAGCATCGCGCTGCTACTCGTCGCAGGCATAGGGATGCTCAATGCGATGGTGCTCACGACTCGCGAACGCAACCGCGAGTTTGCAACGCTCAAGGCCGTCGGTCTGACCCCTCGCCAGTTGCTCAGTTCAGTCGTCGAAGGTGCTGTCGGCCTGGCAGTTGTGATAGCGGTTGTTGGTATTCCGCTGGGCCTCTGGCTCACGACCATGCTGGCACAAACCATCGCCAGCAGCGTTGGCGGTCCTCCTAACATTCAGATCAGCTTCAACTGGTGGGGACTGGTCCTGCTCATTCCCGCGACGGCGATTGTGGCGTTCCTGGGCGCCTATCTCCCGGCTCGCTGGGCGGCGCGCGTCCCTGCGGCTAAGATGCTGCGCTACGAATGAGAGGTTTCTCTTGCAAAGGAAGGAGAGGCCCGGAGATGCGACCACACCTCCGGACCTCTTTTTATGAAAGGATATCTGCGCAAGAACTATCCTTCGTCATCCTCTTCATACTCCTTGCTCTCCTCAGAGCCATTGAGCAGCAGATCCTCGCGGTCGCCCCACTTTTGCAGGAAGCGATAGAAGTTGCGCTTGGTCAGGCGTGTGCGTTCCGCGTCGGAGAGGGCCGCGTTGGACTGCGAGGGATGGCGCAGAATGGGCAGTTCGCGCGCCACGATGGCCTGCCTCCCGTTTTCGCGCACGGCGAAGCTGAAGTCGATGTCCATGAAAGCGGGGAAGCGATAGCCCTCATCGAAGAGGCCGGCCTTCTTCAGCAGGCTGCGCCGGAAGGCCATGCAGGTGCCGGAGACGGCCTCGACCTGCTCCTCCTCGCTCTCCTCGAAGTGGCGCAGATCGTCCGTGCGCAGGCCATGCAAGCCGGTAATACCAACCTCCGGCCTCTCCAGAAGCCGCGCGAGGGGCGTGAAGAGATCGCCGGTCAGTTCGATGCTGGGATCGAGCTGCAAGATGTAGCGTCCCCGGCTCTGTTTGAGGCCGAGGTTGCGCGCCTCGCCCTCGCCCATAACGCGTGAGGCGCGGATCACATGAAGGAGTGCCGACTCTCGCTGAAACTCCCTGGCCCAGATGTCCAGTTCGTCCTGCGAAGCGTTGTCTATCAGCAGCACCTCGATCGCGTGGCTGCCGGCGAAGCGAAAGATGCTCTCGATGCAGCGGCTGGCCTGCTCGACGCAGTTATTGGCCAGGATCAATACGGAGAACAGGCACATATCGCGCTCATTGAGCAGCGAGGGAACCTGGCGCGCGGTGCGATACAGCATTCCATCGATTTCGACGCTGGGCAAGATCACCAGGTGGGCGCCGTGTGGGTTATCTTTGATGCCATAC